>Ga0302228_10001558_pt1 | contig 16720 bp, 15 predicted proteins | sample II_Palsa_N1_2_FD_193519 | JGI IMG/M metagenome (GOLD analysis project Ga0302228, IMG submission 193519) | Peat permafrost microbial communities from Stordalen Mire near Abisko, Sweden - II_Palsa_N1_2 | ecosystem: Environmental > Terrestrial > Soil > Palsa > Peat permafrost | place: Sweden...
TAATACCGTGTCGTACCAATCGCCAGTCATAGCAGGCTTGCAGGCCGGTGTATATGCCGGTTTTGGCGATGCCGGTGGATTGCGCTCGGCGGGTTCGAGCTATCAGGCGGATCTCCAGTACAACAGCGGCCCGGTCGCCGCTACAGTGGCATGGCAAGCCGTGAAGAACGCAACTAATTCCTCGACCGACACCGCCATTGAGGCCGGCGCTTCCTACACCATTCAGAAGGCCACGATTTATGCCGGCTATGCCGCCAGCAGATGGACGGACATTAACCTGAATGTCAACGTTTATGGTGTTTCCGGTAAATATCAATTTACGCCCAGCGTATTTGTCGCATTAGGTTATACCGCACTGCATGATAAGACTGCCGCTGCGGATAATGCGAATCAAATCGCCGCAATGGCCCAGTATGATCTCTCTAAAAATACCAGTGTATACGGCACGATTTCTTACCTGACCAATCACAATCAGGCGTCATACACGCTGGCGGGGTCCGCTAATCCAGGCTTGCCGCTGGCTTATCCCGGCGCCAATCCGCACGGCATCTCGATTGGCATGTTCCATAAGTTCTAGCGTTTATTTTCGGCATGACGTGCGACAAACATGTTCATACATGTTCGCTTAACGAAAAGGTCACCACGATGGGGGGCGCTGCAATGAAAAAACGTTTGAACAATGTGGGTTCCTCGAAAGCGGAAATGGTCGCCGCGACGATCCAGGATGAGATTTTGACCGGGCGCTTGCCGTACGGGGTCTTACTGGAAAGCGAGAGTGAGCTGGTGCAGCGGTTCTCGGTCAGCCGAAACACTGTTCGCAAGGGCCTCGAGGAACTGATGAACACGGGGCTGATTACCCGCAAGGTCGGCGTGGGCTCGTTCGTCACCTACAACGGCCAGACGCTGGATAGTGCGCTCGGCTGGTCGAAGGCGCTAGAAACGGCGGACGGCGGCGCTCAAACCCGGTTGCTGCAAATCAGGGTGATCCAGGATGAAAAGCTCGCCGCTGAATTGGCGCTGGAACAGCCGGCATTTATCGCAGTGGACCGGTTGCGGGTATTAGCGGACTCGGAACGGCCGATCTCGCTAGAACTCAGTCGGATTCCGTTCTCCGACCGGTTAGCGGATCTGCCATTGCAAGGGCTGATCGGCGGGTCGCTGAACCAGACCTTGATCGAATATGGAATGGCTGCGGATCACGGCGAAGAATGGGCGGAGGTGATCGGGCTTGAACAAGCCAACGCTGACATCCTGAAGCACCCGCCGGGCACGTCGTTCCTGAGGACCCGGCGGCTCACGCGTGACAAGCACGGCAACCCGGTCGAATACGTCGTCAGTCTGCTTGACCCCGCCTATTTTGGGTTGCACCTGGAGTTTTGAAAATCCTGGGGGGCGAGCGAGGGCACCCTTTGCAGAAAATTCGTCCGCGCATTGCGTGGCATCTATGCGGCCGTTGCTGACGTTTTAACGCAGTAGCGGGCAGGGCAGTGGGACCTGGATTGGAAAGGTCACCGCACTTGACGATTCACTAAGTTGTATTAACTAGTTACTGCCGCAGCCTATGCTGCTTGAGTTCAACCTGATTGCCGGGAGTCCATGAAATGACATTGATCGATAAAATATTTAAGCGGGCGTTGACGTGCGTGATGGCAACGGCCGCCCTGAGTTCGTTCGCCGCGCACGCCGAAGATGTCCACGTGCTGAACTGGAAGGGGTATGGCACGGATGAGCCGTGGGCACTCAAGGAGTTCGAAGCGAAGACCGGGTATCACGTGGTCAACGACTTCTTCAACTCCGAGCAGGAAATGCTCACCAAGCTGCGCACGAATCCGGGCGCCTACGACGTCGTGATGGTCAACAGCGCGTTCAACCAGCAAGCGCGCGAACAAAACCTGCTTCAGCCTATCGATGTAACGGGGATGTCGAACGTCGCCGATCTGAACCCCAAGATGCGCCATTCGCATTTGCTCGAGATTGGCGGCCAGAGCTACGGCATTCCGTGGGTGTGGGGCGTAACGTCGTTTGCTGTCAACGACACGAAGATCCATCCCGTTCCCGACACCATCCAGGCGCTGTGGGACCCGGCGTACAAAGGCCATGTCGGCATGCGTGACGATGCAATCGAAGCCGTCCAGTTCGCAGCGCTCGCAACGGGCCAGAATATCAACGACATCAAGAATCTCGATGCCGTCAAGGACAAGCTCAAGGCACTGACCGGTCAACTGAAAACGTTCTGGAGTTCAGAGAACGACTGGAATCAGTACGTGGCGTCGGGGGTGTTTTATATCTCCACGTATTGGAGCGGATCAGCCGCACGTGCCCGCAACAAATTCAACCTGCCGGTCACTTTCGTGATCCCGAAGGAAGGGGCGATCGGCTGGCTGGATTCGCTGTCAATTCCCAAGGGCGCGCATAACGTCGCTGGCGCGAAAGCTTTTATCAACACCATGATCGATCCTGGCTTCTACACGCAGTGGGATTCCCGTGTCGGCGCACCGGTATCGGCGAACCTCAAGGCGGTCGCAGCGTTGCCGGCCAACGCGTTCAACCGCGCGGTGCTGGCGAACCCGGCGGTGCAGTCGCGGATCCAGTTCCAGGAGCCGATCACTGACGACAAGCGCAAGGCCTACCTGCAGCTGTGGCAGGAAATCAAGGCCCAGGCCGACTGACGACGTCAAGGAAGTGCCATGAAATTTGCCCTCAGTTCGCCGCAAGGCCGACCGCTGGTTCGCGCGATGATGCTGGCCGGACCCGCCTACGTGTGGCTCCTGCTGGCGGTGTTCCTGCCGTTGTCGGTGATGCTGTTCTACAGCTTCATGTCCGACGTGCCGACGAGCGGCGGCAACTGGTCGCTGACGTTCCAGAACTACCTGACGTTCTTCGATGAACCGCTGTATCGGAAGCTGATGGTGCGTTCGCTTGGACTCAGCGCCGAGGTCACGCTGATCTGCACGGTGCTCGGTTTTCCGTGCGCCTACATGCTGGCGAAGGTAATACACGGACGCACGCGTGAAGCGCTGTTCCTGTTGATCATCCTGCCGTTCTGGAGCAACGGGCTCGTGCGGATATTCTCCTGGAACATGGTGCTGCGCACTGGCGGATTGGTGGACTGGGTGCTTAATCATCTGTGGCCATGGACTGTCAGCACCGACCTGATGTTCTCTTATCCGGCAATCGTGATTGGACTGGTGCATTCCTACCTGCCGTATTCGGTCCTGACCGCCTATTTAAGCCTGCAGGCCATTGACGATTCCCTGATCGAAGCGGCCCGTTCAATGGGCGCGGGGCGCCTGACCATCCTGCGCCGGCTGATCCTGCCGCTCGCCATGCCCGGCATGCTGGCGGGCGCCGTACTGACCTTCGTGCCGGTGGTGGGGGCATTCATGGAGCCCAGATTGCTCGGCGGGCGCAAGGGCACGTTCATTGGCACGGTCATCGAGGATCAGTTCGTTGCCGTATTCAACTGGCCGCTTGGCGCTGCATTGTCGTTCACGCTGCTGGCCCTCGTGCTGGCAATCCTGTTCGCCGGCATGCGCCTCTCGCGGAGGAATGACAAATGAAGCAGGACAACACCATCGGGTCAATCAAGCTGGACTTGCCGGATGTCTCCAACACGCCGCATACCCCGCGTCCCAGGACGTGGAGCGTGGGTGCGGCGCTTGGCGCGATCGGCTACGGGTACGTCGTGGTCATGATCGGCTTCTTATATCTGCCGATCCTGGTCATGGCGTTGATGTCGGCTAACGCGTCGCCGCTTTATGAGTTGCCGTTTCATTTCACCACGCACTGGTATCAGGCACTCGCCGAAGACGGTGTGTTGAAGGCCGCCGCCTTCAGGAGCATCGAGATCGCGCTCTGGACCACGCTGTTGTCCACCGTTCTCGGCGTGATGGCGTCGCTGGCATTCTTTCGATACGACTTCGCGGGCAAGCGTTTCCTGCAAGCCATGCTTTTTCCGCCGATGGCGATCCCATGGCTGATCACGGGCACGGCCATGCTGATCTTCTTCTTTGCAATCGGCATCGGGCGCGGGCTGCATGCCATCCTGCTCGGTCACGTGGCGCTAGCGTTGCCCTACGTGATCATCGTAGTGGGCGCGCGCTTGCGCACGTTCTCACCTGAACTGGAGCTAGCCGCCCGTTCGCTTGGCGCGAGTGGCTGGCAGATCACGTGGCGCGTGACCTTGCCCGCGATTGCACCTGGCGTGGTGGCGGGGGCCTTGTTTGCATTCGCCGTGTCGTTCGACCAGTTCGTGGTGTCGTACTTCCTGTCCGACCCGGGCGAGACTACGTTGCCGGTGGAAATATATAGCGCGATCCGCAAGGGCTTTACGCCCGAGATCAACGCAATTTCAACCATCATCATTGTCGTGTCGATGGGCACGATGCTGATCGTGTCACGGCTGTATCGATTTGGTGGAGAGCAATAATGGCCGAAGTCAACGTAATCAAGGTATCCAAGCAGTACGGCGAATCTCGCGCACTGGACGACGTCTCCATCCGTTTCGCGGAGGGCGGGCTCTATGGGTTGCTCGGACCGTCCGGTAGCGGCAAGACAACGCTCCTGCGCATGATTGCCGGCTTTGTGTTTCCAGACAGCGGGCAGATCCGCATCGACGACCAGCCGGTCGAACGCTTGCCCGTGGAGCGGCGCGAGATCGGCATGGTGTTTCAGAACTATGCGCTCTTCCCGAATATGAATGTGGCTGACAACGTCGCATTCGGGCTGTCCGTGCGGCATGTCGACAAGAGCGAGATCAAGCGCCGGGTGGGGGAGGTGCTGGATCTCGTGCAACTCGGCAGTTTGCACGCACGCCGGATCAATCAATTGTCGGGTGGCCAGCGCCAGCGCGTCGCGCTGGCCCGCGCTATCGTGACGCGTCCTCGCGTGTTGCTGCTCGACGAGCCACTGAGCGCGCTGGATAAATCTTTGCGAGTGGACATGCAGGTCGAGTTGCGCCGCATTCAGCGCGATGTCGCAATCACGACCGTATTCGTCACGCACGATCAGGAAGAAGCACTGACGTTGAGTGATCGTGTAGGTATCCTTCGCGATGGACGATTGATCCAGGAGGGGACTGCACGCGAACTCTATGATCAACCGGCAAGCGAGTTCGCCGCCACTTTTCTCGGCGATGCCAACATTCTCAATGGTCGACTGGAGACGGGCGGCATGCGCATTAACGATGGCAGCCTGATTCGTTTCGGATCGCGTTCCGCGGTATCGAGTCAGACCAAGTGCGCGGTCCGTCCGGAGAAAATCGTGCTTCAGCGGGCAACCGGCGAGGCTACTCCTAGCGTGCATAACCGGCTGACGGCACAGGTTGCCCATCACGTCTTTGCCGGTGTGAATACAACCTATATGCTCGACTGGTGCGGGCAGCGGCTCAAGGTCCACGTGCAAAACTCCGGCGAAGACCTGATTCCGGTCGGCTCGCAAGTGACGTTGAGTTGGTCACCCGACAGCACGATCCTGGTCCACTAAGGAGCCTTCAAGATCCGCATACCCTCGCGTCGCGAAGCTAACGCAGAAATATGGTAAGCAAAGCACACGCATCTCACGCTGCCGTAGCACGCTTGCCGACAGATGATCGAGAACCCGGACTTGATCGTGTCGGACGGGGATTCGGAAGTAAAATGCGCGCATACGACTCGTGGAAGCTGGTGCAACTCCAGCACGGTCGCGCCACTGTGACCGGTTTCAGCACAAAACCGGAAGTCAGACCTCGGCGTCGTATACCTCTTTTCTGACTTTGGGGCGCGCACTCCCCGGGAGATATGCATATGACCGATAACCGATACTGCCCGCGATCCTGGCATACAGCCAGATCGGCATCCCCTCGACGGCCAGCTTGGTCGGCGCCGGTGTACAAGACCCCGCTTAAGTGAATTCGGCTGCCCGCCCGCGGCGTGACGGATTGCGCAGGCGAGGCGGGCGACCCGCCGTTTGCCAAGACCAGCCCCCCGATGCATGGGCGCATCTGCCGAGCGAGAGAACTCACCGAACCTTAAAGGCGCCGCGGCCGCTGCGTGCGTTCGCGGGTTTCGTCACTGCCGGTATTCGACATCGACATGCTGCGTTTGCGCTCGCAACACGTCATCCAATCTTCAAATAACAAGGCTTTCCCCGTATGAAGTTCCGTCATTTCATTCTCACTTCTGCGCTGACGGTTTCCGCATGGCAGGTCGCACAGGCCGCGGACGACTCGTCGTTGCCGCAACCGGAGCAGCTTCCGTCCTCCGCCACGCTGCCGAATATTCTCGTCACCGGCGACACGCAGCACCTGCCGCAATCGTTCGATCAACGCTACGCGTCGACACAGGTCCTCACTCGCGCGGATCTCGATCGTCTGTCGCCCATTGATCCAAGCATCACGCAAGCCCTCGCCACGCTGCCCGGCGTTACCGTTTCGCAAAACGGTGGCCCTGGGGCTTTAGCCTCCGTCAGCATTCGCGGTTCGTCGGGAAGTCAGGTCGCGGTGTTCATCGACGGTATCCGCGTTGGCTCGGCGACCACGGGCCAAGCCGCGTGGGCCGATCTACCAACCACCGCCTTTGACCGGGTCGAAGTCATTTCAGGACCGGCAGCCGCCTCATTCGGCGCGGACGCAGTGGGCGGCGTCGTGCAACTCTTCACGAACCGTGCAGCAAACCAGCCCAACCAGACTACGATTTCAACCGGCGGCGGTTCGAACAAAACGTTCGATACACAGGTCCGCACATCAGGCAGCATTTCGTCTACTGGTCCGCTCGCGGCACTGGCCGGACTGACCTACTCGCTGGGCCTGCACGACTACAATACCGCGGGAATCGATGCGACCCGGCCAGGGGCTTACGGGCACGAGGATGGCCGCAATCCGTACCATGCTCAGGACGTGGATGCGCGTCTCGGCTATGCGCACGACAACTGGTCCATCTCCACATTCGCCCTCTATCACCGGTCCGATTTATCCTACGACAATGCCGGCGGCGATAACCGGCAACTCGATCATCAGTTGACGACCGGCGTGGCGTTTCATCTGGATATCACGCCGTTCACGCAGTTTGACCAGTCAGTCGGCTACGCCACGGACCGCCAGTTCCTCTATGCGAACAACCCGGCCATCCCGACCGATGAGATCGACTCGACGCGCTTCAGCACATCGACTTCGCTGACCCATCAGGAACGCGGGCTCACGCTCTTCAGTCTGCCGCTGTCCGGCGAGACCAAGCTCGCCTACGACTTCACCCGCGAGCAGGCCTTCCTGCCGGTCGACATCCCCACGGGCGTGCCGACGCGCAACGATTCAGCCGTATCGCTCCATCAGTCGGTCACGCTCGGTGCTTTCACAATGTTCCTTGCCGGGCGCCACGAGATCATTCAGGGCCAGTCGGTCAATACCGGCAATGTTGCGCTGGCTTATGCGATCACCCCCGTCTATACGGCGCGCATTTCGTATGGCAATGCATTCCGCCTGCCGACTTTTAACGACCTGTACTACCCGGGTTACGCGAACCCAAACCTGCTGCCTGAGCGTAGTGATACGGTCGAGGCAGCGCTTGATGCGGCTACGTCGTTCGGCACCTTCACGGCCGCGGTTTATGACACCCGGGTGCATGACCTCATCACTTACGACTCGGTGACCTTCCTTCCCGTGAACGTAGGCCGCGCGCACATCCAGGGCATCGACCTGTCGTACAAGCGCACGCTTGGCAACTCGACACCAGTCAGTCTCGCGATCGGCATTTTGAATCCGCAGGATGTCACCGATCAGACGTGGCTCAACCGTCGTCCGCGCCAGACCGTCAGCCTGAACATCGATCACACGTGGGACGAGTTCCACCTGCACGCGCTGAGCACGGGCGCCTCCTTGCTTTACGGAGGATCGACCTACGACGACCAGCTCAACGCGACGTACCTGCCGTCGTACACAACCGTTGGCTTGCGCGCCGCGTACAAGGTCAACTCGCATCTCACCGTGTCCGCCAATCTGTCGAATCTTTTTAACCGGCAGTACGTCACCGCATACGGTTACAACACATTGGGGCGGACGGCCTTCGGCAAGGTCGCTTACACTTTCTAACTACGGGTCGCCATGACCCTGGCCCATGACCCTGGCGAGTCAAATTTATGAAGCGAATCCTGATCATTGGTATTGGCGCCGGCAATCCCGACTATGTGACGATACAGGCAGTCAACGCGCTCAACGAAGTCGATGTTTTCTTCGTCATGGAGAAGGGCATTGCCAAGGAAAATCTGATCGCGTTGCGGAAGGAGATTTGCCGGCGCTTCATCAAGGGCAATGACTATCGATTCGCTGAAGCAAGTAGTCCTGAGCGAGTACGAGACGCGGCCAACTATCGGGCGAGTGTCGAGACTCTCAATGACGACAAGCAGATCATTTTCGAGCGATTGATCTCCGAAGAGATGTCCGATGGCGAATGCGGAGCGTTCCTCACATGGGGCGACCCGACGCTTTACGACAGTACAATCCGGATCATTGATTCGATCATCAGGAAGGGCGGTCACGATCTCGAGTATGAAGTGATCCCGGGAATCAGCAGCATCCAGGCGCTCGCGGCGCAGCACAAGATACCGTTGAATCGCATTGGAGAATCGATCGAGATCACAACGGGGAGGCGGATAGCTGAAGGTTTTCCGAACAACGTCGACAGTGTCGTGGTGATGCTGGATACCGGAGACGCTTACAAGCGTTTCGCCGATCAGGATATCGATATTTACTGGGGTGCTTATATCGGCACGCCGGACGAGATTCTGGTGTCCGGAAAACTCAAGGATGTAGTTGGTGATATCGAACGGATTCGGGCGGAAGCGCGAAAGGCAAACGGTTGGATCATGGATAGCTATCTGATGCGAAGGAACACGCCTCGCGAGGAGAAGTAACCTTGTTTACACGGAGGTGTTCCGATGAGGCTACGAACGTGGGCAGTGTTGTATCGTACTTCGACGTAGCCGCTGACGGCCACTCCGTGCTGCTGCTTTGGGTCGGCGGTGCCGTCTTGGATTTGACTGCTGGCGGTTTAACGCGCAGCGAGATTACCGTCGATTGCCGAATGAGCAAAGGTACAAGCAACCTCAAAGCGACATCAAGTAATCCGTTCAGCGGAGACTATTGCGTTAACCGAAGCACACCCAAATTGCCGGCGATCTGTTCGAAGATGGCATTGAGTGTCGCGTTGTCCGGCGCGTGATAATAATTTCCTGGACTGGCGCAGCTTTGCATCGCTTGCTGCGCAACCGAGTTTGAGGCATCGCTGCCGAAGGTGATCGCGTACACGATCACGCCGCTCTGCTTGATTGCCGTGCAAACAGCCGACTGGAAGGTGTTGACGTCATCGGGCCAGCCTGCGTTGTTGCCGCTCGACGGATCTGCCGGATTGCCTCCATGCAGTTCCGACGAGTCCGTCAGACCATTGCTGAGGGTGGTGCCGTCTGTACGCACGACGGTGGGAGCCGCGAGACTGCGTGAGCCGACGCCTGACAGGCCGTTGAAATACAGGTCGTTGGGAATCGAGCCGGCCGCGCCAATCTGGTTCTCGCCATCCGTCAAAACAATCATGACGCGTTGTAGTCCAACGGTAGTCTCCGGCTTGGGGAAGCTTGAATCGGTCGAAACCCAGCCATTGCCGCTGGCGACGTTGTTGGACCACGACGACGACAGCATGCGCCATCCCCACAGCAAGCCCTCTGGGATGATCGTGGAACCCCCCGCGGTCATGTTGGAAATAGCCTGCGTGAGCGTTGACTGGTTGTTGGTCAGGAAGGTAACGGGCTGCGCAATGCAGTCGCTGTTCTGTGTCAGGGTCGACGTCCCATAACCGCTGTTGGACACCTGGTCATAGTAGATCCCGAGGCCGGTGCCCTGTACATTCGACAAATAGCCGCTGCAGTAGTTGGGCTCGCCATCGTTGTCCCGTGTGACAGGTACACCGAGCACCGTCGACGTGGTCGACTTGCCGCAAAACTGACCGGTGTATGAGCGGACCTGCAAGCCGGCAGCCGGTACGTTGTAGTAGTACGGCGTGAATTTTAGCGTGCTCGATGGGGAATAGGCATTCGGATACAGAAAGCCGCTCGCGTCCCGGGGTTCGACCGCGCAGCCGGACCATCCTGCAACTTTCTTCGTTGCGGTTATGCCGACGTTCGTCGAATTGTAGGAGAACGACGGATTTAGCCAGGTGCCGCCCGTAGGCAATGCGCCCCGGACATTCACGGTGCTCGCGAAAGGCACGAGACCGACGTAGTAGGTGGAGACCGCTTGCGCATACAAATTTTGCACGAGACTCGTCGTCGCCGCTTGGAGACCCGCCATCTTGCTAGGTCCGTTCCCTGATCCATCCGCGGAGTCGTTCATGGACCCGGTGTTATCGAGGACCATCACGAGTTCAAGCGTGCTCTGCGGGAGATACAGCGCGGTGTTGTTGGCCGCCAAGGGCGCGCTGGTCGGCAAAGCCGTGGCTACGGAACCCGAACCTGAGCCATTGCCGGACGTCCCTGGCAAGATCACTGGCGCGATCAGTTTCAAGCTGCCTGTTGCCGACAGTTGAATGGTTTCTCCCGCGGCAGGCGTTCCGCTCACGGTGGCCACAAAGCCGCTGTCTGGCATGGTGAGGGACATGTAACCGGCTGGCATGTTCGCATTGTAGTAGGCGCGTGCGTCCAGCTGCCATTGAGTAACCGAGAGATTCGCGCCGTGCGCGAGATCAATGCCTGCCGAAAGTGTCGCCACATCGAGCGCCGACTGCATGCGCGAGTGCGTCATGCCGCCGTCGATCGTATCGAGCGCAATGCACATGCTCGCGATCATCATGCTGCCGCACAGTGCAAACACAACAGTGACTGCACCCTGGTCTGTACGCAGCAGCGCGGCGACGCGGCTCAGGTTCGGTTCCCTCGCGCGGGCGATCCGGTCACCGCGATGTTTTTTGGCGGAGCGAGTCACCCTCATCCCGATACCAGCGTAAGCGGCTGAAGAGTACGCGGACGCACGTAGATGCGTTCGTAGAGCGTTTGCGTGCCCGGTGCACCGGGCCACAACCCGGCCGTCATCGCGAACGGATTGAACGTGTAGAAAACCTCCACCACAATAGCCGAGTCCCCGTTACGAAACGGCCAGGTCGCAGGAAGAATATTGCTGGCGGTGACCCTCGTCGTCATGCCGAGGCCGTTCCATGGTGCACTTGCCTGCCACCAGATTCGCGGCACGCCGGGTGCCATGGTCGGGGCGGGCATCGCCGGCCACACGCATGATGACGTAGATTCGCATACCGAAGTAATGACAATGCCGCCTCCCTGGCTCAAGCTGTTCGGTGCGCTTAGCAGCGCCGCTGCGTTCCAGATCGAACCAAGATCGTTCGAGTCGGTGGTGGCGTTGGAGTTGATGAGTTGGGGCGTCTGCCCGAGCGAATCGGCCAGCGTGAAGGCCGTGTGCTCCAGCGCGCTCACCGTGCGCATGTACATGTATATTTCACTGAAGCCGACCATCAGCAGCACCATGATCGGAATGATGATGACCAGTTCCACTGCAACGCTGCCGCGGTCCGAGCGAAGCAACCTCCGAAGCGCCGCACGGACCCCTGGATGTCTGCGCGACCGTAATGTGGCGAGGGCAGTTGTCATTTTTCGTTCTGCACAATGTAGTTGCGCTGGAAGGTCAGCAGGGGAATGCCAACCAGTTGGGGAATACCTGAGATGCCCGGTGTCGTCAGCGTAATGTTGTACGACACGACATCACCGAGCGAACCGAGCCCGGCCGTGTAACTAGTGCTGCCAACAGCGTTGTATGTGCTGTAGTCCAGCTCAGTAATGGTGAGTGTCGTTTTCGGCATGCCAGTCCAGCCGCTCATGATTTTCGTCACGATCTGTTGCGCCTGGGTTGCCCTTGTCCCCAACGCAGGGTTGGTCGTCGTCAGCCCCACGCGAGACGCGGACTGGGCGGCGATTTGCACGGTCGCGTCGATCATCATGTCGACCGCGAGCTCCACCGTACCCAGCACGATGATGAACACGAACGGCGCGGCGATCGCGAACTCGATCGCCGACACGCCGCGGCTGTCGCGGCGGAGGGCATCAAGGAAGCGCACGAATCCGCGCAGATCCGCAGCTTTCATCGCACGCTCGACGCCTGGATCGAGGCTGTCGGAACGGCCGTAGCCACCGTGGCAGAATGGCCCGCCGTTTGCGACAGAATGGCGCGCTGGATTTCATAGAAGCGCAGGTTGTCCTGTACCGACACCTTCGGCAGCGTCTTTCCAAGGATTTCGGCTGCGGCCTCGGCATTGCCAAGCAGCCCATAAGCAAGCGCCAGATCCTGGCGCGCCTGCGGCGGCGCTTCCGGATAGCGCGTGACGTCGAGCAGCACGTTGGCGCCCTCGCGCGGATTGCCGCCGAGCACCAGCGACAAACCCAGGTTCACGCTTAGCAGCGGGTCGCCCGGATTAACCTTTAGCGCCTGCTGCAACACGGCTTGCGCGCCTGCATGGTCCCCTTTCAGGTCGAGCGCCGCGCCTAAACCCGCCGACGCCATCGGATCGCCCGGCACGCGGGAGAGCACGCCTTGATAGGTCGAGATCGCATCGTCGAAGCGGCGTTGATGGATCGCGACACGCGCAATGCCGATCAGCGGCGCCAATGCGGCTGGATCGAAACTGCTGGCGCGCTGGTAGTAGACGCCCGCGCGGGTGAAGTCACCCACAGCGTAGAGCGTATCGCCGAGCCCGGTCAGGCCCGGCACGGACTTCGGGTCGGCTTTCACGACCTTGTCGAAGAGCGAGGTCGCCAGGTCGATGTTGCCCGAGTCGAGGGCGGTGGCCGCTATACGGAGCTCGCCCATCGTGCCCGGCGACGAGTTCCGTGTCACCGGGCGCGCTTCGGTCACGTGCTCGGTCGTCGTGCAGGCGGCGCCCGCAAACAGTAGTGAAGCGCCTAGCGTCGCGAGGCACATGTTCCGCAACATTCGGACCACTGACGATGAAGCGGCGGCCGGCGAGGGGGCACCAGAAAGCAGGGCGGATGAGTTCATTTTTTGTGGATCACTTCGAGAAGCTGAATGACGGCCGGCCCCGCTGCGATCACAACGACCGCCGGAAGAATGAAGAGCATCATCGGAAGCACCATTTTTGGCGCCAGCTTGGCCGCTTTTTCTTCAAGGGAAACGATGTGCGTCAATCGTTCCGTGCGCGACAAGATACGCAGTGCCTGGGTGATCGGAGTGCCATAACGCATTGATTGCGTCAGCGTCGAGATCAGTGCGCGGATCGAGGGCAGGTCGATGCGCTCGGCGAGACCGTGCAGCGCGCGGCTACTGTCGCCGGACAGCTTCAACTCGTCGGCGGTCAGTGAGAATTCGTCGGACAGAGGCGGGCAGATTGTCGCGAGTTCATCGGCGACGCGCCGAATGCTGACGGCAAGACTGTTGCCCGCATTCGTGCAGATCACGAGCAGGTCGAGTGCATCGGGCAGAGAGCCGGCCATCTCCTTGCGCCGGCGTGATGCCCGAAATGCGATCGCATATTCGGGGAGCATCATGCCGATCACGAAGGCGCCCATCATGGCCGCGCCGCGTCCGACCGGAAACGAGCCGATCACGGGAATATGTTGACCCAACATGACCGTCGGCACGGCGCAAAGCAGGCCAAAGCAAAACTTGACGGCAAGCAGAACCGACACCGCGTAGTGACTGCGATAGCCGCTGCGGAGCATCTCCAGACGAAGTTTTGCGCGGTATTTCGCGTCGAAGAGCGGCAGTTTATCGCCGAATGCAGCGAGCCGGCGCAAGACGCGACGGCGGAAAGTTTTTTCTTGTCCGTCGTCTTCGAAATCAGTCGGGACTGTCTGATGACTGAGCGCGGCTTCGCGCACACGCTCGGCAATACGCCCACGTCTTCCGCCGTGTTTGGTCGCCCACCAGATCGCGAGCCCGGCGAAAAGCGCCAGCAGCATCAGCAGGTTGATCAGCGTCTCGACGTTGGACGGGCTCATCGCGAGGTATCCAGTTTCGCCAGCTTGTTGATCAGCGCCACGCCGAACACGACTGAGATCGCGGCGTAGGTCAGCAGTTTATGACCCGCCTCCCGTTCGAATAGCACCATCATGTAGGGGCGATTCATGAAATACAGGCACAGCATGATGCAGATCGGGATGGCCGCGAGGATCTTGGTCGTGATGCGAGCCTCGGCGGTAAGCGCCTTGGTCTTTTGACGAACCTCCCGCCGGGTCCGGACGATGCCGGACAAGTTTTCCAGTGTCTCGCCGAGCTGGCCACCGGTTTCCCGCTGCAATAGCAGACAGACGCAAAAGAATGAGAAGTCCGCTATTTCTATACGGTGCATCGCAACGGCCAGTACTTCTTCGAGATCACGCCCGACCTGCAGCGAATCGCTCATCTGCTTGAACTCGCGTCTCAGCGGCTCGGGACATTCGTCGGCTGCCGATCCAATCACATGCGTGACCGGCACGCCCGCGCGAACCGCGCGCACGATCATATCGAGCAGGTCCGGGAAACCATTGAGGAAGCGCTTGCGAAAGCGTTCGACCAAAAAGTTGTAAGCGCGCATAGCCCCGAACACGGGTAGCCCCAGGACAAGGAGCGGTTTCGCGAAAGCGGGCAGCGGCATGAAGTGCGTCATGAGAAGCGCAACCAGTTCGCTGGCAATCATTACCGCGACGACGACACGGATGCCACTGGTCCCGGCAACCGTGCGCAGCCGCGAAAGCTTGGGCCGAAGCCAGCCGCTAAACACGTTGTCGGTTTTATCTATCGTGAACAGGTCTGAATTGACGTTGACCGTGCTCTGCTCACGCGTGACGTGACCCAAAAACGATTCACGCATGCGCGTCCTGATCCGCGCGTCTGGCTGCTTGTGCCTCATGTCCATGACGACGAGCGCCATCGCGCCGCAGAGAATCACGCCAATGAACGAGCACACTGTGAAGACGTCGATCGGACTCATGTCCTCATGGCCTCCAGCAAAGACTCCTCCAACCCGTAGTACGCGGCGCGCGCCGAAAAGGCGGGCCTCACGGACGCACATTCGTACACGCCCTTGACCTCTTCGCTGTAGGCGGTCGCGTCGTAGTGGAACGTGAACAGGTCTTGCGTGATGATGACGTCTCCTTCCATGCCGACCAGCTCGGTGATGCGCGTAACACGCCGCATGCCGTCGCGCATCCGCTCGATCTGCACAATCAGGTGCACTGCACTCGCGATCTGCCGCCGAATCGACATGAGCGGCAGGTTGCCGTTGGCCATCATGACCATGCTTTCCAGCCGCGTGATACCGTCTCGCGGCGTATTTGCGTGGATCGTGGTCATCGAGCCGTCGTGGCCGGTGTTCATGGCCTGCAGCACGTCGAATGCTTCCGCGCCGCGTGTTTCACCGAGGATGATCCGGTCTGGACGCATCCGCAGTGCATTGCGCACGAGGTCGCGCTGGGCGACGGCGCCCAGGCCTTCGGCATTCTCCGGTCGCGTCTCGAGGCTGACCACGTGCGGCTGCACGAGCTGCAGTTCGGCCGCGTCTTCAATCGTGATGGTGCGTTCGCCCAGCCCGATGAAATGCGACAACGCGTTGAGCAAGGTGGTCTTGCCGGAGCCCGTGCCGCCGGACACGATGATATTGAGGCGGCACGTGCTCGCGAGCTTGAGCACGTTCGCCATTGCTATCGACATGTTGCCCTGTTGCGCCATGCGGTAGAGCGTGATATTGCGCTTCGAGAATTTACGGATGGAGATGGTCGCGCCGTGAATGGCGAGCGGAGGTAGCACGACGTTGACCCGGCTGCCGTCGGCGAGCCGTGCATCGACCATTGGGCTGCTTTCGTCGACACGGCGCCCCACGCCCGCGGCAATCCGCTGTGCGACGTTGACAACGTGGGCGTTGTCGCGGAACTTGTACGCGGTCAATTCGAGCCGGCCGTTGCGCTCCACATACACCTGGTCCGGTCCATTGACGAGCACGTCGGTGACAGTTTCATCGGCAAGCAGCGGTTCAATGGGTCCGAGCCCGAACATGTCGTTGAGCAACTCACCGACAATCTGCCCCTGCTCGGACATGGTGATGTTCAGGCGTTCCCGTTCGGCAATGCTGAGCACGAGCTGTTCGACACCCGGCTTCATCTGCTCGCGTGTCTTGCCAATCACCGCTGATGCATTCATGGAGTCGAACACACCGCTGCGGATAACCTTGAACAGATCTGAGCGAACCAGCGCTTCGTTACCTTCGACCATTGGGGCATAGGTGGCGGCCGGCGCAGCCGAAGCGGGGGCGCCGACCGCCTCGAAAGCCGCCAGCGCCGTCTCTCCAGCGGTGGGTACGAATTCGGTCTGCGTTCGCGCGACCTGCTTTTGCCCGAACATCAGGCTTTCCTCAGTTTGAACTTGTGCAGCAGCGTGCGTTCAACTGCCGCATGCTGTCCGGTCAGATCGTTGGCGATCCGCATGATCGACTGGTTGAAGCCGGACGCGGACCTTTCCTTCGGCGCCTCGCCAAGGTTTTCTGCGATTGACAAGGACTTCGGTTCGAACTGCACTTCGTGCAGTACATTGCGGCCAACCGCTGACGTGAAATCGGCCGTCTCAACCTTGCCGGCGCTTGCCGCGTTAGGACTGTTCAATAGCAGCGACGTCGCCGGGTTGTTATCGCGGTCCTCGATGTAGCGCAACAGTCGGATCGTTTGCCGCGTGGAGAACACAGTGCGGTCGGTAACGAGATACACGCGC
>Ga0302228_10001561_pt1 | contig 16709 bp, 9 predicted proteins | sample II_Palsa_N1_2_FD_193519 | JGI IMG/M metagenome (GOLD analysis project Ga0302228, IMG submission 193519) | Peat permafrost microbial communities from Stordalen Mire near Abisko, Sweden - II_Palsa_N1_2 | ecosystem: Environmental > Terrestrial > Soil > Palsa > Peat permafrost | place: Sweden...
TCGCCGCTCGCCACCGCCCACTGAATCGGCGCCGCCCCACGATACTTCGGCAGCAGCGACCCATGCAGATTGATATTCCCATGCTTCGGCAGCTCCAGCATCCACTGCGGAATAATTCGCCCATACGCGACCACAAGAATCGCATCCGGAGCAATCGACTCCAGTTGCGCCCGCAACTCCACATTGTTCCTGATCTTCTCCGGCTGCACCACCGGAATTCCCCGCTCCACCGCCATCCGCTTCACCGGCGAGCTATGCAGCTCCATACCCCGCCCCGCCGCGCGATCCGGCTGCGTCACCACCAGCGCAACCTCATGCCCCGCCGCGATCACCGCCTCAAGCGTCGGCACCGCAAACTGTGGCGTCCCGCAAAATACCAGCTTCATACTTCAACCCCTTCCCACCTTCAACGCCAGGCCCAAAGGAAGGCAAACCCATTCGCACCAGCAATACAGTACACCGCGAAGCAATCGAGAACAGCACGAAGTGCTACCACTCGCCGACTTTAATCAGCTTCTTGATCTTCCGAATCACGAGATCCCGCTTCAGCCGGCTCAACCGATCGATAAACAACACGCCATCCAGATGGTCTATCTCATGCTGCATCGCCCTCGCCAGCAGCTCCGTGCCTTCCACCTCGAACCACTCGCCCGTCACATCCTGCGCCCGCACCTTCACCCACGCCGCCCGCGACACCTTCTCGCGAATCTCCGGCAGGCTCAGGCAGCCCTCTTCCTCAATCTGCTTGCCCTCGCGCTCGATGATCTCCGGATTGATCAGCACGATCTTCTCCTCCGGATTCTTCTTAAAGCTCACATCGATCACAGTAATCCGCTGCGAGATGCTGATCTGTGGCGCCGCCAGCCCAATCCCCTGGGCCGCATACATCGACTCGAACATCTCCTCCACCAGCTTCTTCAGCTTCGCGTCGAAGACCGTCACCGCCTCGCCCGGCTTTGCCAGCACCGGGTCCGGCCACTTCACCACCTCATGAATCTTCCCTGTCTTTGCCGTCTTCCCGGCCACTTTTTCACTCACTTAATACGCTCGAATCTGCTCGCAATAGCCATTGAAATTTCGCTGCATCTCACGCAGCGAGTCCCCACCAAACTTCTCCACCACCAGCTTCGCCACGGTCAGCGCGACCATCGCCTCCGCTGCCACGCCAGCCGCCGGAACCACACAAACATCGCTCCGCTCATACGCAGCCTTCACCGGCTCCCGCGTCTCGAAGCTCACCGAGCCAAGCGGCCTCCGCAGCGTCGAGATCGGCTTCAGATATCCCCGCACCACCACATCCTCGCCATTGGAGATCCCGCCTTCAATCCCGCCCGCATTATTCTGTTCCCGCGAGAACTTCGTAAACCCCTCACCTTCATACCCAATCGCGTCATGCACCGCCGACCCCAGCGACTCCGCCGCCGTCACTCCGCGCCCAATCTCCACCGCCTTCACCGCCTGCAGACTCATCACCGCCTGCGCCAGCAATCCATCCATCCTCTCATCCCAGTTCGCATGTGTCCCCACGCCGGGCGGCAGCCCATGCACCACCACCTCGAATACCCCGCCAATCGTGTCGCCGGTACGCAGAACGGCGTCGACCTCAGCCTTCATCGCCGCCTCGCTCTCCGCATCCACGCAGTTCAGCAGCACCTCGTCCTTCAACTGCAGCGCCGCAATCTCCTCCCACGTCGCGGGCCGCAAAAGCTCCGCCTTACCCACGCGAATCACATGGCTGGCGACCTCAACCCCCAGCGCCCGCAACAACAGCTTCGCCAGCGCACCCGACGCCACCCGTGCCGCACTCTCCCGCGCGCTCGCTCGCTCCAGCACATACCGCGCATCGGGAAAGTCATACTTCAGACTCCCCGCCAGGTCCGCATGTCCCGGCCTCGGCGAAGCCACCGCTTTATGCTTGCTCGGGTCGCCCTCCTCTACCGGCAGAATCTCCGTCCAGTTCTTCCAGTCGTTATTCGCGAGCACCATCGCCACCGGCGAACCTATGGTCTTTCCGTGCCGCACGCCGCTCAGAATATGCGCAGTATCGCGCTCGATGCGCATCCTGCCACCGCGTCCATATCCCTTCTGCCGCCGCCACAGTTCGCGATCGATAAACTCCTGCACTACCGGAACGCCCGCAGGCAACCCGCTTACCATCGCCACCAGGCTCTCCCCGTGGCTCTCTCCCGCAGTTGAAAATCGAAGCATGTCACTCACTTAACCGGCGCGAAATCGCACCAAAGACCAAATAAAGATGAACTTAGATTGTAACAATGCGGAGCAGGAAAAATTCGCGTTCCGGCAACTCCGCTCGAAGGACCTGCTAAAGAATTTGTCCTGCCGGACGGGCCCACTACGCGTGGAGCGGGCGTTCACACGCCTTTTTAAGTTGTCGAGTCGAACCAGACAGCATCGGTCCTCCCGTTGGTCGGGATTATCATTTGCCGACCAACGGGAGGCCCCCAGCAGATCATCCCGGCGTGACAAGGTATACCCACCACGAAGTGGTCGCCCCACGCGCAGTGGGCCCGTCCGGCAGGACAACGCCTCTAAGGCTGCGATACGCCCTTCGAGATCTTCTTCAGCAAAAACTCCTGAATCAGATCCCCGATCGCCCCCGAAGCCGTCCCCAGCGTCGCATTCACCAGCGTCAGTCGAACCCCTCGGCTGCCTGCCGGATAATACGCGTTCGAAAGCGCCCCCGAAGCGAAGTTCCCCAGCACATTCGAATAATTCGGCTCCCAGCGCCCATTATCGCCCTTGCAGATCACCACCGTAGAGATGGCATACAGCGCACGCTGCCGAATCGTTCCTGTCCCCTTATAGAAGTAGCGCGGGTCCTGATGAAACAGCGTTGGCAGAATCGCACCTGCAATAAAGGAGCTGTTGAACCCATCCCCATACGAAGCGCCCATGCGGGTAAAGTACCCCTTCGCTCCCTCGCCATAACCAGGATAGCTGTTGCGCCACTGCTCCAGCCCCGCGCCAAACGCAGCTCCCAGAAACGAGACCGGATCGACCGAGCTCCTGAAAGCCAGCTGAAACTTCTGTCCCGTACTCAGTGGAGCCGCATCCCACACATAGCTCACCCAGAAGTTCGGAAACACCCCCAGAACCCGCTGTTTCTCCTCCGCCTTCAACTGCTCCTCAGCCACATCATGCTGCGTAAAGAACACGTTGACGTTCGTGTTGTCTCCCGCAACCTGCAGCATGATACGCGGCACATCGTAGCTCTCGCCCCCGTGCAGAACAATCTCCGGAGACACCCAGGCCATGAAGCCAGCGGATGTAATCGTCAGCCTGTACCTCCCCGGCTCGACACCGGCAAAGTTGAAATATCCATCGCCATCGCTCATCAACACGCGATCCGACCCTGGCGCCTGCCCCGCGAGCGTCACCTTCGCGCCTGCGAGCACCGCTCCATTCGCATCCGTCACCGTCCCGCTGATGCTCCTGCCGGACGGCTCATCCTCCGCCGGCTGGCCAGGCGCATCAGGCAGGCTCTCGTAGGCGATCTCCACTTCGCTGGCTTCTTTTGTCGAGACCGATGCCAGCCCCGTATTCTGAACGAACAAAGAACCAGCGTCCGGTTGAACCGTAAGTGATTGCGCCTGCACCCCTGGCCCGGGCATCGCGCCCAGGCTGGTAACAAACAAAAGGGCGCCTGCGGCGCGCAGCAAATACGTTTTGGCCACGTTCCCAGTATGATTCCACATCAATGGCTCCTCAGAAATACCTGCGTGGGCCATTGACTTCGTGGACGGTTATCTTTGATCCTGTCGATTGGGTCCTGCGTTCGCTGACGTGATAGATCTGCTTTGTTGGACTCTGCGCGATCGATTCTGTCTGCGAGAGTACGTCAGAGACAACTCGCCACATACTACTCGTTCTTCAGATAAGCCTGCGAATTCAGCAGCGGACGGTCCATACTCCGCACCCAGTCCGTCACTTCATCGGAGCTTCTGCCGCTGGCCAACGCCGTGGCAAACTCGTTCCGCATCGCCTGCATCTTCGCCTCAAGATCGTCGAGCGCGCTCAGCAGAATAGCCTCCGGCGTCATCGGCAGCTTCGGCGAGCCAAACTCATATTTACCGTGGTGGCTCAGAATCATATGCTCCACCAGCACCCGCAGCTTCTCCGGAAACGGCGCCAGCGACTGCACCTTCTCCCGCAGCATCCCCTGCGCAATGCTGATATGGCCGATCAACTGACCCTCCAGCGTGTAGCCGAAGCTGGACTTCCAGTGCAGCTCGCGAATCTTGCCGATGTCATGCAGAATCGCCCCTGTCACCAACAGGTCCGCATCGACCTCCGGATAAAAAGGAACGGTCGCCACGCAGACCTGCACCAGCGTCAGCACGTGCTCCAGCAATCCACCAAGCCACGCATGGTGCAGCCGCTTCGCCGCAGGCGCAGCCCGGAACGCCGCCCCAATTTCCTCATCATCGAGAAACGCAAACACCAGCCTGCGCAGCTCAGCATTGTGAAACGCGTCAACATACCCGCGCAGCTCCGCCCACATCTCCTCAACGTCGAATCGCGTCGAAGGCTGATAGTCCGCCGGATCGATCTCCGACTCCGCCGCGGGCCGCAGCTTCTTCAGCGTGATCTGAAACTTCCCCTGGTACTTCGATATATCGCCCTGCACCTTGACGTAGCAGCCCTCCGAGCACGTCGCGATGGCCTCGGCAACCTCGTCCCACATCCGTCCTTCAAACGAGCCTGTCCGGTCGGTCAGCGTCACCGCAAGAAACTGCCCACCCAGCTTCTTCTCTCTCACCTGGAGCGACGACAGTACAAAATACGTGGTCACCGTTGTGTTCTCGAACTTCGCGGCCTCTGCAATCAAAAAATCTTTCATCCTAAGCAGAATACCCCGCATGCAGATAAAAATCCGCGCAGAAACAGAAACGCGAGAGCCGAAGCCCCCGCGTCAAAGCACATCCCTGCACCTTAGTTCGGAGCAGGCGTCTGAATCGGCGCGTTCGGCGTCGCCGGTGCTGGTCCCCCGCTCGCAGGTGCTCCTGGAGCCGGAGCCGTTACCGGTGGCAGCGTTGTATTGTCGCTCGTCGGCGCAGCCTTGCCCGCTCCGGGAGTTCCCTCCAGCGGAGTCGCGCGATCAGGAGCCTTCGACGGCGTCTCCACCGGCGGCGGCGGTGCAGGACCAGCCGGCTTGTTCTGCAGCCTCTCCTTCGTCGCACCCTTCTCCCGTTTCTTTTTCTTCTTCTTCTTCGCCGTATCGCCATTCAGCCCCAGCGGAGCAGCCTGAAGCTGCTGTGAGGCCTTCTCGTCCGCGGTCACCGGAACAGCCGTCTCAGCGACCTTTTCCTTCACCTTCGCGGCCTTGACCTTGGCTTTGGCGACCTTCTCTTCTTTGGCGCGATCGCTGAAGCGAGTCTTGCCCTGCGGAGCTGCCTTCGACGCAAACGGATCTGCATTCGTGGCCGAGGTCGAGGCTGCCTGCTCACTCTGCTCCAGTGGCGCAATCGCCGTTCCCGGTGCAGCAGCAGACACAGACGCGGCTCCCACTCCCGTATCCGCACCAGTAACTCCGGCCTCCTGCGGACCAGCCGGAAGCGCGGTGCGTGGAGCCTGCCCAAACCGTATCTTCTCGCGCTTGATCTTCTTCGGCTTCGTAGTCACCGTCTTACCGTTGACTGTCGTGGTCGTTACAGGAGTGGCAACCGGCGCGGTCTTGTTCGCCGCCGCATAACGGACGGCCTCAAACCTCCGCTTTTGCTGAATCTTCTTCTTCTTCACCACCGGCGGTGTGTATGACGTATTCACCGCTTTGATCTCGTGCGGGCTTGCTCCGGAGTCGACAAATCCCGGCGCGATTTCAATAGCAGCCTCTTCACGCAGCTTCGTCAGGTAATCCCGCAGCGCAGGCTGCATCTGCTCCGTGTACATCGCCTCCTGCACCTGAGGCTCCACGTCCTTCAGCGGTGGAACCCCTGCCGGCGCGTGCTCGGTCACCTTCAAAATCACAAACCCCTGTTTGGTACGGATCGGCGCGGTCGAATCGCCAGCCTTCAGATCGAAGGTCTGATCCTCCAGAACCTTCGCAAGAGCTCCGCGCTTATACGGCGTTCCCAGATCGCCGCCCTGTGCCGCCGTCGCGCCGCTCGAATAGGTCTTCGCGAGATCTTCGAACTTGTCTCCAGCCTTCAGCTTCGTTTCAACTTCAGCGGCCTTCGCCTGCGCCTGCGCAACCGCCGCATCATTCGCATCCGCTGCCACAGGAATCAGAATCTCGCTCAGCCTGATCTCTTCCGGCTGCATGTACTCCTGCTTGTGCGCGTCGTAGTAAGCCTGCTCCTGGCTCTGCGTCATCTGCAGCCGCCGGCCTACCTCGTCCCGTATCACCTGCTGCACAAGAATGCTGTCGCGAATCTGCGCCTTAAAATCCTCGAACGAAACACCCTGCGACCGGGCCGCCTTCTCCAGGTCTTCCAGCGTGTCCATGTGGTTCTGCTTGCGAATATCATCCAGCCGTCGAATCACCTCGGCGTCGACATTCAGACTGAGATCCTTGGCTCTCGACAGCAGCAGCTGCTTATCGATCATGTCCCGCAGAAAATTCTTCTGCCTGTCTGCAATCTCCGCTGGACTCGCATTGTTCTGCTGATCTTCCTGCTCCAGCTGCTGCAGCGCTCTCTCCACGTCGCTGCGGCTGATGATCTGATCGTTCACATGAACAATCACATCCTCGACCACCGTGCCATTCGGCGTAATCGACGCTGGCACAGGCAGCCTCAGTTGCGGCTGCGGCGTAGCCGGCATGTTCAACGGGCTCTGATACCGCGGCGCCTGTCCCTGCACCACTCCCGGCAGTGCAAGCAGACCCAGCCCGCACATCACCGCAAACTGCGAAATTCTCAATGTCATCGTCTCTCGTATCTCACTTCAGCAAACTACGCCACTCGTGTTCGAACTCCGCGCGTCCACCTTTGTAGACTTCAGCCTACATACAATGGTATCTATCCTGCTAATTCTAACCGTTCAGCGGCCTGCAGTCGGCCTCGTCTTCCAGACACCACCGCAAAACCCGATTCCTGCATCCCGTTGATAACAATTAACCCTTCTCTATGAACGACTCCGGCACCGTTTCAGAACCCCCAACCGCCCCGGCCACCCAAAACCTCTGCGCCGGATTCATGAGCGCAATCCCCTCCACCCAGCCTTTTCCTCCAGTCGCGGACCCGGCCCAGACCCCGTCCAGACGTTGGTCGGCTTACTTTGCGATGTTATACTTCGTCCAAAGCAGGATAGCGACCGCCGTCCGCAGACGCCGCGCACAGTCGTTCCTTCGAGGTCAACTAAGCCAATGGCTCCCCGCACACGTCGCGCCCTCTTCTCTCTCTCGCTCTTCCTTGTTACGTGCGCCGTGCTCGGCTCGCTGATCAACCAGAAGGTCGCCGCTCAGTCCGCCACCGACGAGTCCACCCTCCGCGATTCGCTTCACGCCTTCACCAACGTCTATTCCCTCGTCGAGCAGAACTACGCCGAGCCCCTGAACACCGACAAGACCGACAAGGCCATCTACGACGGCGCCATCCCGGGCATGCTTCACACCCTCGATCCCCACTCCAACTTCTACGATCCAAAGGCCTTCGCCCAGATGCGCGAAGACCAGCACGGCAAGTACTACGGCGTCGGCATGACCATCCAGCCGCAGCCCACCCCCAGCGGCAAGACCAAAATCGTCGTTCTGTATCCCTTTGAGGGCACACCCTCCTACAAAGCCGGCATCCGTCCCGGCGACGAGATCCTCACCGTCGACGGCAAACCCACCGACGGCATGGATTCGACCGCAGTCGCCAACATGCTCAAAGGTAGTCGCGGAACCCACGTCTCGGTCACCATGGGACGTGAAGGCTCTCCCCGCCCCCTGGTCTTCGATCTCGTCCGCGATGAGATCCCCCACCCCTCAGTCGACCTCGCCTTTATGATTCGTCCCGGCGTCGGCTACATCCACATCTCCAGCTTCATCGAGACCACCAGCCACGAAGTTGGCGAGGCTCTCGATAAGTTCGGCGACATCCACGGCCTCGTCCTCGACCTTCGCGGCAACCCCGGCGGCCTGCTCAACGAAGCCGTCAACACCTCGGACAAGTTCCTTCAGAAGGGCCAGATCGTCGTCTCGCAGCGCGGCCGGGCCTTCCCCGATCAGATCTATCGCGCCACTCGCGGCGAAGAGGGTCCGAAGTTCCCCATCGTCGTCCTCGTTAACCGCAACACCGCCTCCGCCGCCGAGATCGTCTCCGGCGCCCTGCAGGATCATGACCGCGCTCTGATCGCCGGCGAAACCACCTTCGGCAAGGGCCTCGTCCAGACCGTCTTTCAGATCACCGAAAACACCGGCCTCGCCCTGACCACCTACCACTACTACACGCCCTCCGGACGCCTCATCCAGCGCAACTACGATCACGTCTCGCTCTACGACTACTACTACGTCCGCGACGACGCCGCTCAGCCCAACAAGAGCAATCTCGAAGTCAAGCTCACCGACTCCGGTCGCACCGTCTATGGCGGCGGCGGCATCACGCCCGACGAGAAGATCGACAACATGAAGCAGAACCACTTCCAGGACAGTCTGCTCATCCACTACGCCTTCTTCAACTTCAGCAAGCACTACCTCGCCACCCACACCGTCACCAAAGACTTCGTCGTCGACGATGCCATCCTGCAGCAGTTCAAAGACTTCCTGAAGGCCAATCAGATCGACTACACCGATCAGGAGATCGCAGGCGTCAACGACTGGGTCAAAGCGAACATCAGAAGCGAACTCTTCACCTCGCAGTTCGGTCAGCTCGAAGGTCTCAAGGTCCGCGCCGAATGGGACCCCCAGATCGCCAAGGCGGTCACCTTCCTGCCCGAGGCTCAGGCTCTCGAAGATCACTCCAAAACAACTCCAAAGACCGTCGCCTCAAACCACTGATCGCAGACCGACAGCCACTCCCACATAAAAAAGAAAAACGGAGTTCAGACGATATCGTCGTGAACTCCGTTTTCTTTTGTCGTATCGAATCTGTATCGAATCTCTGGAGCGGGAGACGGGGATCGAACCCGCAACCAACGGCTTGGGAAGCCGCTACTCTACCATTGAGCTACTCCCGCTTCGTCTTCCATTATAGCCACAGCGGCCTCTCGCCTGTCACCGGAACGCGGCAGCAATCGTCAGGCTACGGATCACCGGCCATTCAAAATCCTGCCACAGCAGGCTCGCATAGAGGCAGTCGGCGGATCTGTCTCCGGTAATATCGAGACACACGAACGACATAGTTCGCACGCACCACGCCATACAAGCCAACATCTGCTCGCTGCGAAGCATCCATCATAGAAGAATCGCGCGCGCTGATCTCCTGTGCCTCCGTTCCCCGCGCCATCTAACCCTTTAGGAGCGATTTGAAAGACCAGGTAAAAGACCACCAGGTAAACGCCGCAGGGCCGTGGAGCGAACGCCTGCGCGCACTCAGCAACATGCCGCCCGTCCTCCGCATCCTCTGGGACTCCGGCCCCGCCGTCGTCTCCTGGGGACTCGGCCTGCGCATCATCGTCGCGACCCTGCCCTTCGGCGTCGCCAAAGTCGCCCAGTACATCATCAGCGACATCGCCGTCGTCATCCACGGCTCACCGCTGCCCTCCGGCTTCTGGAAGCTCGTCGCCGCCGAGGTCGCTCTCAACGTCCTGCTCGGCCTGATGACCCGCGCCATCGACTACTCCGACTCGCTCCTCGCCAACCGCTACACCCAGTACGTCAGCGTCCGCGTCATGGAGCAGGCCGCCCAGCTCGACCTCACCACCTACGAAAACCCCCTCTTCTACGATCGCCTCGAACGCGCCCGCGTGCAGGCCACCGACCGCCTCGCGATGATTCAGCTCATGGGCCGTCTCTTCCAGCAGGTCATCACCACCCTCACCTTCTCCATCGCTCTCGTCCTCGCCTCTCCATGGCTGGTCCTCCTCATGGCCTTCGGCGTCCTTCCCTCCTTCATCGGCGAAACCCACTACGCCTTCCTCGGCTACGCCAAAAACTTCCGCCAGACCCCCGCCAAACGCCAGATGGACTATCTCCGGCAGGTAGCCGGCAGCCGCGAAGGCGCAAAAGAAGTCAAACTCTTCGGCCTCAACAAATTCTTCACCAACCGCTTCCAGACCCTCGCCAACCAGATCTACGTCGAAGACGTCGCCCTCTCTCGCTCAAAGCTCATCGTCGGCGGCCTGCTCGGCGTCATCGGCACTCTCGGCTACTACGGAGCCTACGTCTACGTCATCTGGCGCACCCTCCATGGCGCATACGATATCGGCTACTTCACCTTCCTCACCGCCGCCATCCAGCAGGCCAGCTCCAACCTCCAGCAGGTCTTCTCCACCGCCTCCGGCATCGCCGATCAGGCGCTCTTCCTCACCGACCTCATCGCCTTCTTCGACATGAAGCCGACCGTCAACGCCAACCCCGGCGGCAAACCCGCGCCCCAGCCCATCCAGCGCGGCTTCGAGTTCCGCAACGTCTCCTTCACCTATCCCGAGACCGACCGCACTGTCCTCAAAAATTTCAACCTCAAACTCTCGCCCGGCGAACGCATCGCTCTCATCGGCGAAAACGGCCAGGGCAAAACCACCGTCGTCAAACTCATCACCCGCCTCTACGATCCCACCGAGGGCCAGATCCTCCTCGACGGCATCGACCTCCGCGAGTACTCCCTCGAAGATCTCCACCGCCAGATCGGCGTCATCTTTCAGGACTTCATGCGCTACGAGATGACGGCGCGTGAGAACATCGCCGTAGGCCGCATCGACCACGAGCATCAGCAGAGCGAGATCGACGACGCCGCGCACAAAAGCCTCGCCGACACCGTCGTCAGCAAACTCGCCGGCGGCTACGACCAGATTCTCGGTCGCCGTTTCGAAGGCGGCGTCGAACTCTCCGGCGGCGAGTGGCAGAAGATGGCTCTCGCCCGCGCCTATCTTCGCGACGCGCAGCTCCTCATCCTCGACGAGCCCACCGCGGCCCTCGACGCGCGCAGCGAGCTTGAAGTATTTGAACGATTTGCTGAACTTACCGAAGGGAAAATGGCGTTGCTCATCTCACATCGCTTCTCCACCGTACGCATGGCGGACCGGATTGTGGTGCTCTCCGGCGGCCGCCTCATCGAAGAAGGCAATCATCAACAACTCATGGCCAGCGGCGGCGTCTACGCCGGCATGTTCGAGATGCAGGCAGCAAGTTACAGGTAGCCTCTCCTCAGCATCTTAGCCAGCAGCACACTTATCCGAGCAGCCGATACGCGATCAACAGCAGCGTATCGAGAAAGGCGTCATGGCACCGTCTTCAAAAGATCCGATCGTTGCAGAACATGCTCTGCCCCCCACGGCACCCGTCCTCGACATGCCCACCGACAACCTGCCTGAAAAGCCGGCGACCAGTGACGCCCAGCTGCGCCAGCACGCCGAAGCACTCAGCCGCCAGTGGGAGATGCTGCCCGTCGATCTGAAACAAACCGGCCTCGCCCAGCGCATGGCGAAGCTCGCAATACGTCTCCGCGATCTTCTGCGACTCTGCCTCAAAACCACCTCCGGCCAGGAGCTCACCCCGCAGCTCGAACTCCTCGAAAGCACCCGCATGCTCGAAGGCGTCCTGGCCGACGGCGACAACACCCGCACCATCTTCGCCGCTCTCCCCCGCATCCGCGTCGAGCCTGACGGCGATCTCCCCCGCGTCCTCAACCTCGCCGAAGGCTATCTCTCTTCCGCCGCCGGCATCTGGTCTCCTGCATCCCTCACCGTCTACGTCCAGCAGGCCCAGCAGCGCGACGCCCTCCTGCTCGACGAGATCATGGTCATCCCTCAGGCCCTCAAGCTCGCGCAGCTCGAATACATCCTCGATCGCGCCGACGAGGCCTTCGCCGCAGGCGATCTCCCGCCCATCGAGCAATCCCCCTTCTCCGCGCCTCTCCACAGCCTTCGCCGCATCAACCAGTACGAGTGGCGCACCGTCCTCGAACCCCTCATCACCTGGGACGCGATCCTCCGCGAAGATCCCGCCGGCGTCTTCGCCCACATGGAGGACGAGACCCGCCACACCTATCACGAGCGCATCGCCGAACTCGCAAAGGACGCCGACACCAGCGAAGCCGAGACCGCCCAGGCCGCTCTCCTCCTTGCCCGCGAGGCCAACCTCACCCCCGACCCCGATCCCCGCCTCGCCCAGCGCACCCGCCACATCGGCTACTACCTCTTCGCCGAAGGCCTCCCTCTGCTGAGCCAGAAGATCGGCTATCACGGGCCGCCCATGGAGAGAGTACGCAGCATCCTCCGCCGCTGGAACGAAGACTTCTACATCCTCGGCACCTTCGTCCTCTCGGTCGCGCTCATCGTCGCGATCATAGCCCCGCTCGTGCCGCACTTCCCCTTCTGGCCGGTCATGTTCGCGCTTCTGCTCGCGCTTCTGCCCGCAACCCAGGGCGGCGTCGATCTGGTCAACAACACCGTCACCGCGCTCCTCAAAGCTCACGCCCTCCCCAAACTCGATTTCTCCAAAGGCGTCCCCGCCGACGCCACCACCTTCGTCGTCGTCCCTACCCTGCTCCTCAAAGAAAAGCAGGTCCGCGAACTCTGCGACGAGCTCGAAGCCCGCTATCTCTCCAACCGCGATCCCAACATCCACTTCGGCCTCCTCACCGATCTTCCCGACGCCATCGCGCGGCCCTTCAACGAAGACCGCAATCCTCTCGTCGACCTCGCCGTGCAGTGCATCGACGACCTCAACGAAAAATACGGCGCCGGCCGCGGCGGTTCCTTCTTTCTCCTCCACCGTCACCGCATGTTCAACGCCCGCCAGGGCGTCTGGATGGGCTGGGAGCGCAAGCGCGGCAAGCTCCTCGACCTCAACAAATTTCTCCTGCACTCCTACGACAGCTTCCCCGTCAAAGCCGGCCCTCTGCACGTCCTCCAGAACGTCCGTTACGTCATCACCCTCGACTCCGACACGCAGCTTCCCCGCGGCACCGCGGCCCGCATGACCGGCACCATCGCGCACCCGCTCAACCAGGCCATCATCCACCCGCGCCGCCGCATCGTCACCGCCGGCTACGGCATTCTGCAGCCCCGCGTCGGCGTCAGCGTCTCTTCTGCATCCCGCTCCCGCCTCGCCGCCCTCTACTCCGGCGAAACCGGCTTCGACATCTACACCCGCGCCGTCTCCGACGTCTATCAGGACCTCTTCGGCGAGGGCAGCTTCGCCGGCAAAGGCATCTACGAGGTCAGCGTCCTCCACGAGGTCCTCGACCGCCGCTTCCCCCGCAACGCTCTCCTCTCGCACGACCTCATCGAAGGCTCCTACGCCCGCGCCGGTCTCGTCAGCGACATCGAGATCATCGACGACTATCCCTCCCACTACTCCGCGCACACCCGCCGCAAACACCGCTGGGTCCGCGGCGACTGGCAGATCGCGCAATGGCTCTTCGGCCGCGTCCCCGACGAGACCGGCAAGTTCGTCTCCAACCCCATCAGCACCATCTCTCGCTGGAAGATCCTCGACAACCTCCGCCGCTCGCTCGTCGAACCCGTCACCTTCCTCATGCTCGTCCTCGGCTGGTTCATCCTGCCCGGCGGAGCGCGCTACTGGACCATCGCCACCGTCATTCTTCTGCTTCTCCCCGTCCTCACCCAGTTCGCCTTCAACCTCGGCCGCGCCCTCGTAAAGGCCAGCTTCATCGGCATCCGCGACAGCTTCCTCACCTTCGCCTCCTCGTTCGGCATGACCATGCTGAACCTCACCTTCCTCACCCACCAGATGCTGCTCTCCCTCGACGCCATCTTCCGCTCACTCATCCGCAGCTTCGTCTCCGGACGCCACCTGCTCGAATGGGAGACCGCCGCTCAGTCCGAGTCCGGCAAATCGAAGACTCACCTCGACGTCTACCTCCAGCTCTCCCCGGTGGTAGCCATCGTCCTCGGCGTCGCGCTCGGCTTCACCTATCTTCCCCGCCTCTACGCCGCCCTGCCCGTGCTCTTCCTCTGGATCATCGCGCCGCTCGTCACCATCTGGCTCAACTCCCCCCCGCGGCGCGAGGCAGGTCCTCTCACCGCCTCCGACCGCGTCTTCCTTCAGGATCAGGCCCTTCACATCTGGCGCTTCTTCCTGGAGTTCGGCAACGAGCGCAACCACTGGCTCATCCCCGACAACGTCGAAGAAAAAAATATCTTCGAGGTCCGCAAGCTCTCTCCCACCAACCTCGGCATGCTCTTCAACACCCGCCAGGCCGCCTGCGAGTTCGGCTTCCTCACCCTCCCCGAGTTCGCCCGCGCCACCCTCGGCACCCTCACCACCTACGAGGGCCTCGAAAAACAACGCGGCCACATCTACAACTGGTACGACATCGAAACCCTTCGTCCCGTCCCTCCCTTCACCATCTCCGCCGTCGACAGCGGCAACCTCGCCGCCTCGCTCTACACCCTGCACACCGGCGCCCTCGACATTCTCAAACGCCCCGTCCTCAGCGCCAATCTCTTCACCGGCCTCGATCTCATGCAGCGAACCTCCGCCGACACGAAGACCGCCAAACTCACAGCCGTCACAGATGAAACCGACACCGCGTCGATGCGCTCCAAAGTTCAGTCACTCATCGAGCAGGCCGACTCACTCGCCCCTCAGAGCAGCAACGACAGCGCCCCACCCGGCATCCTCCCCTTCGAAACCTGGGTCGAGGGCGAAGCTCGACGCCGCCACGCCGCCGCCTCGCAGTATATCGAAAGCTACACCCCCTGGCTCCTCCCGCAGTTCGAGCCGCTCTTCGCCCTTGCCCCGCTCAGCGGCCCCGACGACAAACAAATCCCCACCCTCCTCACCGCCCCGGCCTACGCAACCGCACTCGCGCTCCGTGTCGCCGAAGCCGTCGCCGCCCTGCCGAACGACTCGCCTCTCGCCGCCGTCGGCTCGCAACTGCACTCCCTCGTGACCGCCGCCGTACACAACCTCACGCAGCTCAAAGCCGACCTCTCGACCATCGCCAACGAAGCCGAGCGCCACGCCAATGCCATGGAGTACGGCTTCCTCCTCGTCGAATCGCGCATGCTCCTCTCCATCGGCTACGACGGCGTCTCCCACGAGCTCCACTCCGCCTGCTACGACCTCCTCGCCTCCGAAGCCCGCATCGCCTCCTTCCTCGCCGTCGCCAAAGGAGACATCCCCCAGGACTCCTGGTTCCGTCTCAGCCGCTCCCACGTCGTGGTCAACGGCCGCGCCGCTCTGCTCTCCTGGACCGGAACCATGTTCGAGTACATGATGCCCGCCCTCTGGATGCAGAACTTCCCCAACACCCTCATCTCGCGCTCCCTCGAAGCCTCCGTCGAGATTCAGCGCGACCACGTCCGCGACATCCCCTGGGGCATCTCCGAGTCCGGCTTCGCCAAAACCGATCCTCTCGGCCGCTACAGCTACCAGGCCTGGGGCATCCCCTCCCTCGCCCTCAAGTACGGTGCCGAAGACGGCCCGGTCATCTCCCCCTACTCCACCTTCCTCGCGATGCCCATCCTGCGCGAAGAGGCCATCAAAAACCTTCGCCGCATGGCCACGCTGAACTGGGTCGGCCCCTACGGCTTCTACGAGGCCGCCGACTACACCGAAGGCAAACAACCGCAGCTCGTCCGCTCCTGGATGGCCCACCACCAGGGAATGTGCCTTCTCGCCCTGACCAATCTCCTGCGCGACAACGTCATCCAGCGCTGGTTCCACGGCACCCCTCTGGTCCGTGCCGCCGAGCTCCTCCTCCACGAAAAACCCCTCAGCAAAGAAACCGTCAAAGAGCTCTCCAAACTATCGAAGCTCGAAGAGGAAGCAGAAGCCCCCGGCAAAAACAAATAGTCTGCCTGTTCCCTGTCGCCATCCAATGACGACGAAAATACTTTAGGGTTAGACTAGAGACGCGGACGCAGCACTACGCACCGCAGCAGAAACGCGAAAGTGGCGAAATTGGCAGACGCACCAGACTTAGGATCTGGCGGAGCAATCCGTGGGGGTTCAAGTCCCCCCTTTCGCACCAAATCTTCCTCCATCCGCACCACAACTTAACCGGAAAGCGATCTCATGAGCCAGCAAAACCCGCCAGCAGACCAACCCACGCTCAGGCTCACCAACACCGCCGACTACCGCGACGGCTACGCCAACAGCGTCCAGGTCCGCATGAGCGTCTGGGACTTCTTCCTGGTCTTCGGCACCATGACCCAGCAAAATCCCGAGGAGCTGAACGTCCATAACTTCCAGGGCGTCTACCTCAGCCCCCAGCAGGCCAAAGCCCTCTGGAACATCCTCGGCCACAACCTCGCCCAGTACGAGCAGACCTTCGGCTCCATCACCCTCGAACAGCTTCCTCAGTCCGAAGGACCGGTCCACTAAAAGCGTGCGACCCCTGCCCGGCGACGGCGACACAGACCGAGTCATCCCCCTCTGGATGCTCTATCCGCTTCTGTTCGTCGCCGTCTATCTCTCTCACCTCCGTCTTCTCCGCCTTCCCTACTTCTGGGACGAGGCCGGCTACTACATCCCCGCCGCGTGGGACTTCTTCCGCACCGGCGACCTTATCCCCCAAACCACCATCACCAACGCCCACCCTCCCCTGCCCTCGATCCTTCTCGCCGCATGGTGGCACCTCTCCGGCTACGTCGTCAGCGGCACCCGCACCCTGGTCTGCATGATCACCGCCGCA
>Ga0302228_10001572_pt1 | contig 16655 bp, 12 predicted proteins | sample II_Palsa_N1_2_FD_193519 | JGI IMG/M metagenome (GOLD analysis project Ga0302228, IMG submission 193519) | Peat permafrost microbial communities from Stordalen Mire near Abisko, Sweden - II_Palsa_N1_2 | ecosystem: Environmental > Terrestrial > Soil > Palsa > Peat permafrost | place: Sweden...
GCTCCGCGTGCAGGCCGGTGAACTGGGCCGGGGTCAGGTTGATGGCCCCGACCGGGTTGAGCGGCCCGGTCACGCCGGTGAACAGCCCGCTGCTCCTGATCGACTGCTCGCCGGCCGCGATCGCCTGCGCGTCGTCCCAGGCCGGCTCCTTGAGCTTGTAGACCAGGTTGGTCGGGTTGGCGCTGCTGGCGGGGAAGTGCTCGGCCAGCAACGCCTGGCCGGCCGCCGAATCGGTGCCGGCCGGAGCGTTGAGGGTGCCGCCGAATCCGGCCGCCTTGTACCCGAGGACCCCGAGGGCCAGCGCGCCGAAGATGACGACCCCGGTGATCAGCGCGGCCGCAGGCCGCCGGACGACGCGGGCGGCGACCCGTCCCCAGATGCCGACCTTGCCCGTTCCGGCGCGCGTCCTGGTCGGCCAGAACGCGGCCCGGCCGAAGATGGCCAGGAGCGCGGGCAGCAGGGTCAGCCCGGCCAGCAGCATCACGCCGATGCCGATCGCCAGCGGGATCGCCAGCTGGGAGTAGATCTGGAACGTGGCGGCCAGCAGGGTCAGCAGGGCGGCGATGACGGTGGCGGCCGAGAAGGTGATCGATTCGCCGACCCGGACGAGCGCGGTCCGCACCGCCTCCTTGGGCTCGATCCCGGCCCGGAGTTGCTCCCGGACCCGGAACACGAGGAACAGCCCGTAGTCGGTGCCGGCCCCCAGCACCAGCACAATCAGCATGAGCTGGGCGATCTGCGACACCTTCAGGCCCGCGTGCGCCGCCTCGGCGACCAGCGGCCCGGAGATCGCCACGGCCATGAACGCCGGGATGAGCGTGATCAGCGGCGCGAGCAGCGAACGGAAGATCAGCAGCAGCAGCACCAGAATAAAGACGACCGTCAGGGCCTCTTCCTGGTTGCCCGTCGACCCCGTTTTCTTCTGCTGGTCCACCTGGATGGCGACGGCCCCGGCCAGATGCACCTGCAGGCCGGACGGCGGCCCGGCCCGCGCGATGGTGCTGCGGAGGTTATCGATGAGCGTGGTCAGCCCGGTCTGGTCGCCGCCGCCGACAGTGGACTGCACCTGGATCTGCTCGGCCTGGCCGTCGCCGGACCGGCCCAGGTCAGTGACCCGCGCCACGGTCGGCACGTGCCGCAGATCTTGCTCCAGCGTGCTCAGCCAGGCCACGTCGGCGGGGGCCAGCTGGCCCTGGCTGACCGCGGCCACCACCGGGACGGGCGTCAGGTTGGTGCCGCCGAACGGCGCCGCGAGATCGGCCGCGTGCTGGCTGGGCGCGCTGGCCGGCAGGAAGTTGGCGTTGTTGCCCTGCGTCACGCTGGCCAGCGACGGCAGAAAGCGCGGCACGGCCACAGTGGCCAGTACCCACACCACCAGGATGACCCAGCGGAATTTGACCGTGAACTTACCGAGTGCCCCGAAAACCCCGTCAATTCGCACGGGCAGAAGCATACTGGCGGGCCGCTGTGAGCCGACTGAGCTGGAGGTTACGCTGCGGCTACACGGGCCTGCCGAAAGGTGCGGCAGTAAAATTTCGGCAACAGTTTCCGGTTGACGCCGCCATCTTGATGGTTAGATGACCAGTGAGAATTCGCAGGATAAGCGGCCGACTGCGGTGCGTACCCGGTTCTGTCATCCTTCGCACTGATAGGCGTGTGGGCCAAAACACGCCGGAAAATCCGGGTCCGCCAGCAAGCCGCGCGGAGGTCTGATGCACCCTGCTCCCGCCCGCCGGTACACCGGCCCGCGGCATCACGCGGACCGGCGGGCGGCCGCGCTCCGGCGGCCCCGGCCAGCCGGCCTGACTTCCAGGGCGGCCGCCGCATACATGCTGGCCGCCGTGGCCCTGGCCGGGCTGATCGTGATCACCGTATCCGTGATCATCGTGGCGACCGGGGAGGCCGGCGGGACGCTCGCCCAGGTCCTGGAAGCCTGTTCGGGCGAGCTGGCCCTGCTCGCCCTGACCGTCTCGGTCGTGCTCGGGGTGGCCGCGACCGAGCGTCATTTCCTGCCGCCCGGAACCAGGGTGACGGCGCAGATCGCGCACCGGGCCGTCGCGCTCACCGCGTTCGGTTTCCTGGTCGTGCACATTTTGCTGGAGACGGTGGCAGGCCAAGCCACACCGCTCGCCGCGGTGCTGCCTTTCGTCAGCGCCAGCGGCCGGCTCTATCTGGGGCTGGGCACGATCGCCTCCGATCTGGTGATCGCCGTCATCGCCACCAGCCTGGCCCGGATGCGGTACTCGCGGTCGGCTCACCCGCAGCTGTGGCGGGTGGTGCACCTGTCCATTTATGTGGCGTGGCCAATGGCCATCCTGCACGGCATCCTGATGCGCGGCGTGCCTGTGTGGGCCGCGTGGACGTACGGGATCTGCGCGGCGGCGGTGGCCCTCGCCAGCACGGCCCGGATCCGGATGCAGGGCCCGCTGCCGCAGGTCCCGACCGACGCCCTGCGCGAGTTCCCCCCGGCCCTGCCGCCCGGAGTCGCCGGCCTCGGGAACGGCCGCCCGGCAGCCGCCCGCCCCGGGTACCGCCGCCGCCCGGTCGCCGCCAGCTCGCAACTGCTGAGGTCGCCCGCGTACGAGGCGCCCGCGTACCGGCCGACCGCGCAGCACCAGCCAGGGCTCTCCGGCCGGCCCGTGCCTGGGAACCGGCCCGCGCACCTGCACCAGCCCGCGCGCCCGCACCAGCCGGTGCCCCGGGACCAGCCCGCGCACCGGGCCCGGCCAGCTCACCGACCGCGAATCGTCGCCCGGCGCCCCGCCCACTACCGGCCCGAACATCCTGAACCGCCCGAATACCCAGGCCCGCACCCAGCCCGGTCCGCGCGAGACCCCCGGTCTGGGCGAGACCCCCGGTCCGGGCGAGACCCCCGGCCGGCGCCGCGCCCCGTCCCTGGCTCGGCTCCGCCGTGGCCCGCGGCGCGCCATCCCACGGACCGGTATTAGCCCCTACGGCAGAGCCGCGCGCTAGCCTCGGAACCATCATCCGGCCGTACGGGCGCCCCGCTACGAGGCGCCTCACCCGCTCCGCACCGGGTGGATGAAGGGAATGAGGACATGCGGCACCTTGTCGGGATCGTTCTCGCCGTTGCCGCCGCGGTGGTCATCTTCTTCGCCGGCGGCTGGGGCTACCTGCGGCTGCTCCGCCCGCCGGACACTTCCGGGGCGCTGGCCAGCCTGCCGGCCGGCGGCGGTTCACTGCTGCACGACCGCCACGCGCTCACCGCGCTGGCCGCGCTGCTCGCCGTCGGGCTGATCATCGGCCTGCTGCTCACTATCCCGTGGGTTTCACCGCTGGCCGCAGGCCTGCCCGGGCTCGCGCTGCTCGCCCTGACCGGTCTCTACCTGGCCAGCGTCCGGCACGCGGTGCGGCTCATCCCGCTGAAGACCCACGCCTACGGGCTGGGCTTCGAGGCCATGCTGTTCGACGGCGTGCTCGCCCTGGTCGGCCTGGCCATGGTGATCCCGTTGTTCGTGCCGTCGCGCTGGCGGCGGCGCCGCGCCCGCTACGCGGTGGCCGCCACCGGCCCCCCGAGCGGGCTGCTGACCGAGGACAACGAGGCGCCCACCCAGCAGGGCAGCTACTTCGCGCAGGACCAGTACACCTCGCCGACGATCATCCATGATCCGTTCCCGCCGCCCGGCGACCCCGGCCGGCCGGGCAGCACGAACCACGACCCCTTCCCGCCGGCCTGAGGCCCGGGCCGGCGGGAAGGCAGAACCCGCTCCCGCAGCGATAGGGACGGGAGCGGGTTCTGTGCCGGGCCAGGCCGCGGGCGATCAGCTCGCGAGCTGGCAGGAGCAGGTCACGCCTTTGTGAACTGCTCGCTCTCGGTCGAGCCGGCCAACGCGACGGTGGAGGCGTCCGGCGAGATGGCCGACGCAACGAGGTCGAAGTAGCCGGTACCCACCTCGCGCTGGTGCCGGGTCGCGGTGTAGCCCTCCGCTTCCGCGGCGAACTCCTTCTCCTGCAGCTCGACGTAGGCGGTCATGCCCTCGGCGACGTAGCCGGTGGCCAGCTCGAACATCGAGTAGTTCAGGACGTGGAAGCCGGCCAGCGTGATGAACTGGAACTTGTAGCCCATCGCCCCGAGCTCGCGCTGGAACTTCGCGATCGTGGCGTCGTCCAGGTTGCGGCGCCAGTTGAAGGACGGCGAGCAGTTGTAGGACAGCATCTGGTCGGGGTAGACCGCCTTGATCGCCTCGGCGAACTGCCGCGCCTCCTCCAGGTCCGGCTTGGAGGTCTCCATCCACAGCAGGTCGGAGTACGGGGCGTAGGCCAGCCCGCGCGCGATGCACGGCTCCATGCCCTTGCGGGTGCGGTAGAAGCCCTCGGCGGTGCGCTCACCGGTGGTGAACTCCTGGTCCCGCGCGTCCACGTCGCTGGTGATGAGCGTGGCGGCGTGCGCGTCGGTGCGCGCGATCACCAGGGACGGGACGCCGCATACGTCGGCGGCGAGCCGGGCCGCGTTCAGCGTCTTGATGTGCTGGCCGGTCGGGATGAGGACCTTGCCGCCCAGGTGGCCGCACTTTTTCTCGGAGGCGAGCTGGTCTTCCCAGTGCACGCCCGCCGCGCCGGCCGCGATCATGCCCTTCATCAGCTCGTAGGCGTTCAGCACGCCGCCGAACCCGGCTTCCGCGTCGGCCACGATCGGGGCCATCCAGTGCGGTGCGCTGCCGGTGTCGCCGTTCGCGGACTCGGAGAACGTGATCTGGTCAGCGCGCATCAGCGCGTTGTTGATCCGCCGGACCACCTGCGGCACGGAGTTGGCCGGGTACAGGCTCTGGTCCGGGTAGGTCTGCCCGGCCAGGTTCGCGTCGGCGGCGACCTGCCAGCCGGACAGGTAGATGGCCTTCAGCCCGGCCCGGACCTGCTGCACGGCCTGGTTACCGGTCAGGGCGCCCAGCGAGTTGACGTAGTCCTCGCTCTGCAGCAGCGACCACAGCCGCTGTGCGCCCAACCGGGCGAGCGTGTGCTCCTCCTGCACCGAGCCGCGCAGCCGGATCACGTCCTCGGCGGTGTACGTGCGCTCTGTGCCCGCCCAGCGCGGGTCTTCGTGCCATTCGGTCTGTAGTCGGGCGGCCTGTTCCCTGATTGTGTCCATCTTCCCTATCGCCTCCAGCTATGGGCGCCAAGTGGTCGCCCTAACATCAGAATGACTCGTCATCAAGCTACTGACGAGTAATTTAGGAAATAAAAAAGCTAGAAATTTCTATTTAGAGAAGATAAGCTGGTTTTCATGATGGAAGTATCTCAAAAATTGACGCAGGAGCGTGGTCTAGACCTTATGACCATGGGGCAGCGCCTCCGGCACCTGCGCCGTTCCCGTGGCCTTACCCTGGCCGAGCTCGGCGACCGGGTCGGCCGCGCCCCGTCGGCGCTCTCGCTGCTGGAGAACGGCCGCCGCGAGCCGAAGCTGTCGGTACTGGAGGACCTGGCAACCGCGCTGTCGGTGCCGGTCGAGGAACTGCTGCGGCGCCAGGCCCCCAGCCGCCGGGCCCAGCTGGAGATCGCCCTCGAGGAAGCGCAGCGCGATCCCGCCTACGCCGAGCTCAGCCTGCCGCATCTCAAGGTGGGCTCCCGGGTCCCGACCGACATCCTGGAGCATCTGGTCAAGCTGGCCGGGGCGCTGCATGAGCAGCGGTCCAGGCCGGCGGCTACTCCGGAGGAGGCGCGCGCCGCCAACGCCGAACTGCGCGCCGCCATGCGCGAGCGGGCCAATTACTTCGAGGACATCGAGCGGGCCGCCGACGGGGCGCTGCAATCCACCGGCTACACCGGGGGTGCCCTGTCGCAGGGCATGCTGCTGTCGGTGGTCAGCCACCACGGTTTCTCCGTCCGGTACGTCCAGGACCTGCCAAGTTCTGTCCGATCCCTCACGGACCTGCGTAATCACCGCATCTACGTGAGGCAGGAGCCGGTCGGCGCGCACTCGCCCCGCACGGTTCTGCTGCAGGCGCTCGGGCACTTCCTGCTCGGCCACCAGGCCCCGCGCGACTTTGCTGACTTCCTCCGCCAGCGGGTCGAGAGCAACTACTTCGCGGCCGCGGTGCTGATGCCGGAGAAGGCCGCGGTCCGCTTCCTGGCCGACGCCAAGGAGGCGCGGGACTTGGCCGTGGAAGACCTGGTGGACGTGTTCTCGGTGTCGTATGAGATGGCCGCGCACCGCTTCACCAACCTGGCCACCCGCCACCTCGGCATGCCGTGCCACTTCACCAAGAACGACTCCAGCGGCATCATCTACAAGGCGTACGAGAGCGACGGCCTGGTGTTCCCGGCCGACCCGGACGGGGCGATCGAGGGCCAGCGGATGTGCCGCAAGTGGGCCGGGCGTCAGGTGTTCGGCGCGGCGGACCGCTTCTCGCCGTACTGCCAGTATTCGGCCACGTCTTCCGGCACCTTCTTCTGCGTCTCCCAGGTCGACCCGCGCGCTGACCGCGGGTTCGCCATCACCCTCGGCGTCCCGTATGAGCATTCGCGGTGGTTCCGCGGCCGTGAGACGCCGATCCGGATGCGCTCGTCCTGCCCGGACGGCGAGTGCTGCAAGCGGCCGCCCGCCGAACTGGAGGCCCGCTGGGAAGGCATGGCGTGGCCGTCGGCCCGGGCGCACTCCCACGTCCTGTCCGCGCTGCCCGCCGGTATCTTCCCCGGCGTGGACGAGGCCGACGTCTATGAGTTCCTGGACCGCCACAACGGCTGATAACGAAATCGCCATGCTGCCGGGGTGTCGGCGAGCACTCCAGCGCGTTACGGCGAGGCGCTCGTTACTGTCGCGTCAGCCTTCATTAGAGCCGAGACCGGGAGGTGGTTCAGTGGCCACCGGAAAGGTCGTCGGCTAGCTCCTTCCCGTCTTCTTCGGACAGCGAGGTCTTGAGCAGCTGGCCACCGAACGGCCGCATCGCGTCGCCGAACTTATCTTCCGTGACTTTGTCAGCCATGATCACGACCTCCCGGTCCTACTGGCGGGCCATGGCCATCCGCATCTCGCTCTCGGTGTCGGTGATGAGGTCGCCGGAGAGGTCGACGGTGACGGTGTGCAGGGTGCCGGTGAACGGGGACGGGGCCTGGTAGTCCGGAACGATTGCAGAGCCGGGATTAGCGCCGCAGCTGAGGCCGCCGGGGTTAAAGGCGATGGGTGTGGTGACCGGGAACTCGCTGTTGGCGATGAGCTGGCCGTCGACGTACAGCTGGGCCCGGCCGGGGGCGCCCTTGCCGTGTGCGAAGTCGGGCTTCCCGGTGGGCTCGAACTCAAAGCGAAGCTGATGCCGGCCGGCGGGGAGCGGGTCACGGCCTGATACGCGGTAGATCTCGCGGCCGACGTAGTTGTGGGCGTAGTGCAGCCGGCTGTCCTGGACGTAGAAGGTCCAGCCGCCGACGTTGCTGCCCTGGCAAATCAGGACGCCCTCTGCCCCGCTGTCCGGGATCTCCGCGTCGGCGGTGATGCTGTGCGGACGGTTGAGCACGCGCGGGCCGACCCAGAAGGGCACCGTCTGGGTGTGCGGCCGGTAGATGTACTCGGCCCGCGGCTCGGCGACCTGCGGGCGCTCGGTCATCAGCCGCTCGGTGGCACTGCCGTCGATCGGGAAGACGTTGTACTTCCCGGCTTCGGCATACCACATCGCGATCAACTCGATGAGCTTGTCCCGGTGCTGCCCGGCCAGGTCGTGGTTCTCGGCCGGATCCTCGGCCACGTGGTACAGCTCCCAGTGGCCGGCATCCAGGTCGGTCAGCGTCCCCGCCGAGATCAGCGCGCCGAACGGTTTCCCGGCCTCAGCGAACGAGGGTCCGGGCCAGGGGCACACCGCCCGCCATCCGTCGTGGTCGATGGCCCGGTGCCCGAACATCTCGAAATACTGGACGCGGTGCCGGGTCGCGGCGTCCGCGTCGTCGAAGGACTGGGTGAAGCTGACGCCGTGCAGCGGCGACTGGGTCACGCCCCTGACCTGGGCGGGCGGCTGGAGGCCGAACGCGTCCAGGACGGTGGGGACCATGTCGATGATGTGCGCGTACTGGGTGCGCACCTCACCGCGCGCGCTGATGCCGGCCGGCCAGTGCACCAGGAACGGGTCGGTGGTCCCGCCGCGGTAAGTTTCCCGCTTCCACCGGCGGAACGGCGTATTGCCGGCCCAGGTCCACCCCCAGGGGTAATGGTTGAACGTGGTAGGCCCACCGAGTTCGTCCATCTTGGCCAGGCTGTCTTCCAGCGACTCGGGGGCGTTGTTGAAGAATTGCAGCTCGTTGGTGGTGCCGGTGGGGCCGCCCTCGGCGCTGGCCCCATTGTCCGAAACGACCATGATCAGCGTGTTGTCGAACTCGCCCGTCTCCCTCAGGAAGTCGAGCAGGCGGCCGATGTGGTGGTCGGTGTGGGACAGGAACCCGGCGAATACCTCCATCATCCGCGCCGCGAGCCTGCGTGCGTCCGGGGACAGCGAGTCCCACTCCGGGACGTCCGGGTCGTGCCGGGACAGCTCCGCGTCGGCCGGCATCACGCCGAGTTCCTTCTGCCGGGCGAGCGTGCGCTCCCGGTAGGCGTCCCAGCCGTCGTCGAACTGGCCGGCGTACCGGTCGGCCCACTCCTTGGCCACGTGATGCGGGGCATGCCCGGCACCGGTGCAGAAGTGCAGGTAGAACGGCTTGTGCGGGGCGACCTGCTTGGCGTCGGCGATGAACTGGATGGCCTTGTCGGCCAGATCTTCGGTCAGGTGATAGCCCTGCTCGGGGGTGCGGGGCGGCTCGACCTGGTGGTTGTCGTAGACCAGCTCCGGGTACCACTGGCTGCAGTCCCCGCCCAGGAAGCCGTAGAAGCGCTCGAAGCCGCGCCCGAGCGGCCAGCGGTCGAACGGCCCGGCCGCCGATTCGAATTCCGACGGCATCAGGTGGTACTTGCCGACCAGGTAGGTGCTGTAGCCGTGCTGCTGGAGCATCTCGGACAGGAACCCGTTCTCGAACGGGATGCTGCCGTTGTAGCCGGGGTATCCGGTTGCCAGCTCGTTGATCGCCGCCGTGGCGTTCGCGTGGTGATTGCGCCCGGTGATGATGCACGACCGCGACGGGGAGCACAGCGCCGTGGTGTGCATATTGGAATACAGCAGGCCGCCCGCGGCCAGCGCGTCCAGGTTCGGCGTCGCAATCGGGCTGCCGTAGCATCCGAGCTGCCCGTACCCGACGTCATCCAGCACGATCATCAGCACATTCGGCGCTCCGGCATCCGCGCGCAGCGGCCGGGGCCACGCCGGGCTGGACTCATCTGTCGTCCGCCCGATCACGCCTGGAAACGCGGCGCCCGGCTCGTATTCGTTCAGCGGCATAATCGAGCTCCTATGGGTGGGACGGTCGTGGCCTGTCCGGGCCGGTCCGGTGTCCTGGGGCTGCCATCGGCGGGGCCCGCGGACTGCGGGCAGAACGCAATTGTCGCCTTTTGTGAACTGGAGCTGATCATCCATCACGGGTGATTTCAGCCTCTGGACAAGGATTTAACCTGGCTCGATGCGAGCGACGGCAGGTCGGGGATGCACACGGCGATCGGTGCTGGCCGTAACCGTGCTGACGTGCCGGTGAGATCGTGAGCGTTTCCGATCTGGCCATCGTGGCGGCGCTGATATTCGCGTGGGGCACGGTGTCGGCCCGGCTGGAACGGTTTGACGTGACGGCGCCGATCACGTTCGTTATTGCCGGCCTGGTCCTGACGCACGGCCCGCTGGGAGTGCTGGGGTTCGCGCCTTCACACGAGGCAGTGAAGGTCCTGGCCGAGGTCACGCTCGTGCTGGTGCTGTTCTCTGATGCGTCCCGGGTCGGCCTGCGCGACCTGCGCGCCGAACTCGGCCTCTGCCTGCGGTTGCTGGGGATCGGCCTGCCGCTCACGATCGGCCTGGGCACGCTGCTGGCGCTGTTCCTGTTCGGGGGCATCAACATCTGGCTGGCCCTGCTGATCGGCGCGGCCCTGGCCCCCACGGACGCGGCGCTGGGCGCCGGCGTGATGCTCAATCGCGCGGTTCCGGCCAGGATCCGCCGCCTGATCAATCTGGAGAGCGGGCTGAACGACGGGATCGCCACACCGTTCGTGCTGGTCGCGGTGGCGGGAGCGGGGACCGCCGCGCACGAGTCCATGACCGGCCCGGGCGGGGCCGTCGCGGAGCTGGCCCTGGGCCTGGTTGTTGGCGTTGTGGTGGGCGGTGTGGGCGGCTGGCTGGTCAAGCTGGCCAGCCGCCGCGACTGGGCCGCCGAGGGTTTCGCTGGCGCGGCGGTGCTCGGCTTGGCGGTGTGCGCGTACGCCTCAGCCGTCGCCCTGCATGGCAACGGCTTCATCGCCGCGTTTACCGGCGGCCTGGCGTTCGCCAGCACGGCGGGCCGGCGCGGCGAGCCGCTCGTGCCGTTCGTCGAGGAGACCGGGGCGCTGGTGTCGCTGCTGGTGTGGCTGGCGTTCGGCGCGATCGCCGTCGCACCGATGTTTGAGCACCTCACCTGGCAACTCGTGGTGTATGCGGTGCTCAGCCTGACCGTGATCAGGATGATCCCGGTGGCGCTGGCTCTGATCGGTGCGAAGCTCGGATGGCCCACGACCGCGTTCGTGGGCTGGTTCGGTCCCCGGGGCCTGGCCTCGGTCGTGTTCGCGCTGCTGGCGCTGGAGGATCTCGGCGAGAAGGCGGCCGGTCCCGCGGTCGCAGTCATCACCGCCACGGTGCTGCTCAGCGTGATCGCGCACGGCGTCAGCGCCGAGCCGCTGGCCCGGCGCTACGGGGCCATGTCTGCCCCGGCCGAGACGCGCCAGGACTCAGCCGCCCTGCCTGAGCCCGAGGTGCCGACACGCCGGCTCATCCGCAGGGCACCGGGGCGCGACGCTGAGCCAGTACCGCCCGCCGCGATGGGATGACGCTGTGAGCGGCGCTTGACGTGGCCCCTATTCCAACCGGCGTTTCCTAATGCCGCCGGACCAGCCAGGCCTCGGCGTCGAGGTAGGCCGGCTGGGTTGATTCACGCGGGCGGCAGCCGGGACGTCACCCATGGAGGGGGATGCTGGCCGGCGCGGGTGTCTGTAGCGTCCTGGGCACAACTGTTGGGAGCGAGTCGGGAGCATCCACAGCATGTCCAGGGCGAGATTGTCATGCGCGGCGGCCGCCAAGGGCCACCCGCCCCGGCTGGTTCCGTCGAACCCGGTCAGGAACCGGAACCTGGTCCAATGATGCGGCAGCCCGCTGTCCGCGAGCTGGGCCGTTTCCGGCGGCCCCGGCGGCGTTTGCGGGCGGGGCTGGTGCAGTTGCTGTGCGTGCTGGCTGGGCTAGGGCTGGGCCTGCTGCTGCCGCGGATCTCGACCGGGTCCAGCGTGGCCAGCACTCGGGTGACCGAGGCGCTGGTCACGATCGGATTCGGCACCCTGGGGCTGGTCAGCGTCATCTTCTCGCTGCTTTTCCTGGTCGTGCAGTGGGCCTTCGGGAGCCTGTCGCCCCGGCTGAACCTGTTCCGTGACGACCCGGTCGTGTGGCGGACGTTCGGGGTGGCCTTGGGCGTATTCGTGTTCTCGGTCACCTCTGCCCTGGTCATCGCCAACGACCAGCAGGTGTCGGTGGTCGTGCCGGCCGTGGAAGTAGCCGCCGTACTCCTTACGGTCGCCCTGATGCGGGTCCTGCAGGTAAGAGCCTTCACGTCCATCCAGCTGGCCCCGACGCTGGCGGCAATCGCCGCGGAAGGCCGCGGCATCGTGGACGACCTGTATAGCCACCCCTGCGCGGCGGGGGCGCATCCTGACGTGGTGCTGCCACCCCTGCACCGCGCCGTCGCGTGGCCACACCGGCAGGCCATCTTGCAGCAGGTCCACCTGCCCCGCCTGCTCGAGGCGGTCGGGAGCGCCGTGATCGTGCTCCAGGCCGGCATCGGTGACACGCTCCAGCAGGGTGCGCCGGTCGCCGATCTGCACGGTGGCGAGGTGGCCGACGAGGCCATACTCCGCGGTCTGGTGACCGGGCAGGAACGAACCTTCCACCAGGACCCGCTGTTCGCGTTCCGGCTGCTGGCCGATATCGGCATGCGGGCGCTGTCACCGGCGGTCAACGATCCGGCCACCGCCGTGCAGGTGCTCGACACCATGCAGAGCATCCTCAGCACGCTGGTGACACGGGACCTCGACGTCGCCGATATCGCGGACGGCTCCGGAGCGGTCCGAGTGGTCCTGGCCCTTCCGTCCTGGGACGACTACCTGCGCACCAGCTTGGATGATCTCATCGAGTCCGGCGCCCAATCTCCTATGGTGCTGCTGCGCGCCCGGGCGCTGCTCATCACCCTGCTGAGTACTGCGCCGCCACAGCGCCGGCCGTCAATCGCATGGCGGCTCCAGCACGCCCAAGATCTCATGGCCGGCAACTTCCCGGCGATCTGGCGAGACGCCGGCGAGCAAGACCCGGGATGAGCACGGGCAGGAAGCCCATCACCACCAAAGCCGCCGGCACGGCCACCGTTGTTGGTGATCGACTCTGTTATCCACTAGGAAGCTTTCCGCTCAGTGGATCGTCTGTGCCGGTTTCCGCGCCATTTCGACACCCCGGCCTTGATACTCAGCCCGATCGTGACGATCACAAGCACACCGAGCACGGCCTTCGTGCCGGCATCCCCAATGCGCTTCGCGATCTCCGCGCCAAGGAAGTACGAAAGGCCGCGAACCGAGCATCCAAGCGACTATCGCCGTGGCAAGCACCGCTCCTACGTTGAGCCGGCCTTCTCCAGCCAGCGTGCCCGCTGCGATCAGCGACGCATCGCCCAGGACCGGCAGGCCGATCCCCATAGTTACGACGAGCACGAAAGAATGATGTACTCGGGCAAACTGGAGTTCGCCAACGAGCACGATGGACGCAGCTATCCCATCCATCATCTCGACAGCACGTCGATTGCCGACGATCCCGATCACTCGGCCAGCTCGGTTGATCTGCAGATCGGCGGTGGCGCGATGGACGGTTTCGTCACGAGCTTTGCCGGCACGCTCTCGCGCCGCGGCGTCGAGGATGGGGATCCGGCGCGCGTGATGGGTTACTACAACGCCGCCGATGTCCCGGTTTATGATCACCTCGCCCGCGAGTTCGCGGTGTGCGATCGCTGGTTCAGCTCGGTGCCTGGCGCCACCTGGCCCAACCGGCTGTACGCGATTTGCGGCCGCGCCGCGGGGAGCCGCGATGACCTGCCGCACAACCTGCCGCCGCTGTACAACCAGCCGTCGTTCGTGCGGCACCTGGACGCTGACGGCATCACGTGGCGCTGGTATTCCTTCGAAGGGGGGACCCTGCGTTTCGCCGACGCCCACTACGCGCTCGGGCACCACGACAGGTTCGCGTTCTTCAGCAGGACCAACCTGAACTGGAAAGCCCGGCTCGAGGTCAGGATCGATACCCAAGCAGCGAGCTTCCTCGAGGACGCCGCCCGGGGCACGCCGCCGTCGGTCTCCTGGATCGACCCGAATTTCAGTAACTTCAACCCCATCGGCTTCCAGCCCAACGACGATCACGCACCGGCGGACATCAAGGACAGCCAAGAGTTCGTGCTCGCCGTTTACCATGCGCTGGCCGCCAGCCCGCAGTGGGAGAAAACGCTGCTGGTCATCTTCTATGACGAGGATGGCGGTTTCTTCGATCACGTCGCGCCGGGCACCCGCGCTACCTGGGAACACGAGTGGCGCACGCCCATGATCTCGGAGAGCTGCTCACCCGCACCGCGCCACGGCCAGCCCCGGACCGGTACGCACTAATTGACGAGGCCGCAGCCCGCGCGGCAGCCAGACCGCAAGGCGCGGCAATCGACGGGGACCCGCTCAGCCGCAGGGCTAGTACCGCATGACGAGCACCGAACGCGCCGGCATGGTGTCGACCACCACGATCCGGGTGTGCCGTGCGATGGGCTCGTCTGACCAGGCCGCGAACGTCTCGGTGCCACCGCGCACCGGCAGGAGCACCTCGCCAGGTCCGGCGGCGGGGATGGCGACAGTGACCAGTCCCACAGTGCCGAGAAGGCCCGGCTCCGGTCCTTTGGCCATGTCTGCCCCGGCTTCCCGATCGCGCGCTGTCTTCCCCTGGAAACGCGCGCTGTCTTCCGCTGGAAACATGAGCGTAGCCCGGTTCACGGCCGCCAGGAATCGTGGTCTCCCGGCGCTTCTCTCTTCCGCCCAGCGTGTTACTCTTGAGTAACATGGTGACGGCCGGGTCGCGAGGAGCAGCATGGGCAGCGAGCAGGACACGGAACCCGCGCCGGGCGCGGCGGCCACCGAAGGCGGTTTTTCCCTGGAGCTCAGCGAGGACCTGCGGGACATGCGCGGCTGGGTGCACGACTTCGCGGCCAGTGTGATCCGCCCGGCCGGTTCCGAATGGGACGAGCGCGAGGAAACCCCGTGGCCCATCATCGAAGAGGCCTCCAAGGTCGGCCTGTACTCGCTGGATTTCTTTGCCCAGCAGGCGTTCGAGCCGAGCGGGCTCGGGATCGTGGTCGCGTTCGAGGAGCTGTTCTGGGGCGACGCCGGCATTGCGCTGTCCCTGGTCGGCAGCTCGCTGGCCGCGGTGTCCCTGGTCACCAGCGGAACGAACGAGCAGATCGGGGAGTGGGCGCCGCAGATGTTCGGCGTACCCGGCGACGTCAAGCTCGCCGCCTTCTGCTCCTCCGAGCCCGACGCCGGCAGCGATGTGGGCGCCATCCGCACCGGGGCCGTCTACGACGAGGCCAAGGACGAGTGGGTGCTGAACGGCACCAAGACCTGGGCCACCAACGGCGGCATCGCCAACGTGCACATCATCGTGGCCTCGGTCGACCGCTCGCTCGGCAGCCGCGGGCAGGCCAGCTTCATCGTGCCGCCCGGCACCCGCGGCCTGTCCCAGGGGCAGAAGTTCCGCAAGCACGGCGTCCGCGCCTCGCACACCGCCGAGGTTGTGCTGGACGACGTCCGCGTGCCGGGCAGCTGCCTGGTGGGCGGCAAGGACCGGCTGGACGCACGGCTCGCCCGGGTCCGCGAGGGCGGCCGGAGCGGGGAGCAGGCCGCGCTGAAGACGTTCGAGGCGTCCCGGCCCGGCGTGGCCGCGATGGCCGTCGGCGTCGGCCGGGCTGCCGTGGAGTACGCGGCGGAGTACTCCCGCGATCGCCGGCAGTTCGGCCATCCGATCGGCCAGAACCAGGGGGTGGCGTTCATGCTGGCCGACATGCAGGCCGCCGTGGACGCGGCCCGCCTGCTGACCTGGCGGGCGGCCTGGATGGCACGGCAGAACAAGCCGTTCAGCAACGCCGAAGGATCAATGTGCAAGCTGGTCGCGGGGGAGACGGCGGTCCGCGTCACCGAGCAGGCCATCCAGATCCTGGGCGGTAACGGTTACACCCGGGAGTACCCGGTCGAGCGCTGGCACCGCGACGCGAAGATCTTCACCATCTTCGAGGGCACCAGCGAAATCCAGCGGATGATCATCGGCCGGGCCGTCACCGGGCTCCCCGTCCGCTAGCCTGACCTGCGGTTTTACCGGCCTACGGTACAGAAGGCGGGCCGCCCGGCTCGAGAGCCGGGCGGGCCGCCCTTGTGTCCGCATTGTCCGATTGATACCAGTTATTTCCCATTGTTTCCGGACCGTGCTGAATTGGTGCTGATACCAGCGCGGTATAGGTCTGGACCAATTCCCGTGGGGATGGGCGGGATCGGTTCTGCGCGTCGAGGATGACCTCCGCGTTCGACAAGCGCGGCGTACCGCTCGCCGGTTCCGGTTCCGGTTCCGGCCACGGTGATCACCAAGCCGCCGGGAACCTCAACTCAATTATCTGACCGGGAATCGAGGCTAAGGCTTCTCGCGCAAGCCAGGCGGGTTAACGGCAAGCTTGGCCTTCGCCCGCTCGATCAACCCAGTGTCCCTCGCCCAGCTGGGCAGGCGAGGGACCGGGGGAGCGTTGGTCAGCGGGTCAGGCCGGGGTAGGGGTGGTGGTCTTGGAGAGCACCTCGGTCTCCGGGGGAACGCGGCGGGTGTGGACGAACCCGAGGATTGACAAGATCAGCAGCAGCCCGGCGCCGATGAAGGATGCGATCGCGGCCCACAGTGCGATCTGGCCCATCTTCCAGAACGCATACGAGGTCAGCAGCAGCCCGCGCAGCGTGGTGCCGCGGAACACGGTCTCCACCTGGGCCGCTAGCGCGGTGTTCTTCGGCTGGGCCAGCGACTCAGCCGATAGCTGCGAATAGGTCTTACCGCCGCCGATCGTCACTAGGTGCACCGCTATGTAGTGGTCAGCCCAGGTCTCGGCCTGGGCGCCGTTGGTCATCAGCTGCCCGGCGTACGGTTTCATGGCAGCGGCGTCCGCGGGTGGCAGCGCCTTAATCGCAGCGCTGTTGGCCGCCGGGAAGACGATGTTCTGCGCGGCCAGCTGGTTGTGCACCTGGCTGTTCACGAACGAGTTGGCCCACAACAGCAGCCCGCCGGCCACCAGCAGGACGACTGCCAGGACCAGTCCCGCTGTGGACGTCAGCACGTCGAATGTCCTTCTGCGCACCTGAGGTGCCTCCTTAGCATTAGTGCCGGAATCACAATCCTCGTCAAGCCAGCTTGCCCCATGCATCCGTAAGGCGCCATCACCGGCGCATCACCACGGGTGCCAATCCGATAGTCAAATGACGCCCGGGCCTTTCCCGCAGGCCACGCGACCCGCTCCGTCCG
>Ga0302228_10001581_pt1 | contig 16609 bp, 17 predicted proteins | sample II_Palsa_N1_2_FD_193519 | JGI IMG/M metagenome (GOLD analysis project Ga0302228, IMG submission 193519) | Peat permafrost microbial communities from Stordalen Mire near Abisko, Sweden - II_Palsa_N1_2 | ecosystem: Environmental > Terrestrial > Soil > Palsa > Peat permafrost | place: Sweden...
AGGAGCAGCCGGTTCGGCTCAGCGAACTCCTGCTCGCCTTCATCAGTGAGCAAATTGAGGCAGCGCCGGCCGGTTCACCGCGTCTAGTTAAACCAGGGAGTCTCCTTTGAAACAAAGGCACCATTTACGCTTTTTTCGCCACGCACGGCCACCCTACGCAACGGGCAAAAACAATTTCCACTGACCTTCGGAAACGACCTGGACTGCACCATCGCTCACCGCGATGGCGGTCTGATCATCAATGGCATAGACCGGCAGCGGTATCCTGGCGGCCCATTTTTCAGCATTCTCCAAGGAGGCATCCGGATGAGCCGGATTGTCGAAATGCGGGATCAATGCAAAGTCGACCCAACCTGCTCCGTGAGCGGTGACGAGCAGGCTTGCAACCTCGCCCTCTGCAGTTGCGAACGAAAAGTTCTCAGACATCAGCGCATCGCGATTACCACTGGGCGGCTGGGTGTAGTTTTCCGAAAATGTCGAAGACACCGCCATGCTACCGGCGCTAACGCCCACGTAAACCAGTTCATCTCGCAGTGAAGGCAATAGCTCGGCGAGGCCGGAACGACGCATCCAGTCAGCTAGATAGACAGGATCACCGCCCCACACCAACAGAGCATCCGTCTCTTCCACCAAAGGGAGCCAATCTTTTTTAGAGAGGCTCGGCAGTGCGGTGAGTTCCAGAACGCCCAGCGACTTCCAGCCCAGTTCGCACAATGGACTTCGCGCTTTTCCAGCGAACGCCTGCCACGCCATGGCAGCATGGCGGGGATAAGCATACATGGCAGTAGGAATGAAGAGCGCGCTGCACTCGGCGATAGGCTTGCCCAACAGATCCACCAGTGCGGCGTGAATGCTCGCGTTGGTGATGCCGCCGGACGTCAGAAGAAATTTCATTCGGTTTCCATCCTTTCTATGAGCATGTTTAGCAACTCATCAGGTTGACGAATGGCGCCCACCGAATTCGACAATCGTCCGCATTTATTTTTTCAGATGTGCATGGCGGCGGTGACTGAGCAGTATCTCGGCACGGGTATAGCTTCATGGCCGTGTTGAGCACCTTTCTGGTATCGCGCCATTTTGGTCGTCACGGAGTCCCGAGATGGGCCGCGCGCCCTCTGGAAACGGTTCCCAGACTATCGGCCGAGGGATGCGGCTACGGATTACCTGTCCCCGATCACATGGATCTCGAAGAGTCGCCGTATCACGTCTTTCAAGGCGACTCGCTGATCCGCCCGAACGGAACGGCAGTCGCAGGCGATCAATAGCACGGGTAGTGAGTACCTTATGGCGTGCACGCGCTTCATTTGGGGCTGGCCGAGTCGCACGCACTCTGCACGACGGCGTCGTATGCACTGCTCGAATGATCGGCGACGCGGTAACTCATCACCTTTTCATTGCGGATGAAAACCTCGGTGAGCAGGTTGCCGACATCGCCGCTGTAACTGTTTTTCGTATTGACTATCAGGCACACGCGATAACCGAACACGGCAGGCGCTCCGGGTGCAGTTCGCGTCCATCCTGTCGACGGTTCATTCAGATATTGCACCACGGCGCTCGAAGGTTCCTTGAACGTCGTCTGCTGATAAGCATCGATCAGAGCCTTGTAGTCCTTAGGGTAGGTGCCGTAGGTCCCGGCCTCCGGCGTGTTTTTGTCAGGCACATCGGCGCAACCGGTGAGCACGCCTGCGATCAATACCGCTGCAATGGCGGCCCCCAGCTTCGTTTTCATCGTTTCACCTACGCGGACGGGCTTTTTCATACGGCGTCTTATCTCTTGTCTGTACTCTTTTGTGGCGACAGCGTAGTCGGACCTGCCCTTACTGCGCTGGGTTAGCTGCTCCGGAATTTCCGCCATCTTGCGGTTGGGGGCGATGATGCATTCCACATTCTATTTCGTGAGGCTGTCCATCCCTAAGCGTCACCGAAACTTTTGTACCCACCGGCTTCCCGTCGCAAGCCGCGGCGATTGCCGGGTTGCCATGAAACTGACCTCCTCCGCCGTCTCCATTGTTTTGCGATTGAGCATATGCCATTGAACCGGCCAACATCAGCAGCGAAGCAATAAGCGCATTCTTCATGATCAATTCTCCGTAATGTGTTGTAACCGGGTCAAGCGTCTCTCAACTCGGGAATAGCCCGGCGCCGCAGTGCCAGGAACGCGTTTCGACGAAGACACTGTGTGGAAACGGCGCTTCCACGCTCGCGTGCAACAACAGGAAACCCCGTGCGACCAAGAGTACGATATGGTGCATTGCATTTCTATGCGCCCTCGTCTTGCAAAATCTTTCGTTCCACAGTGTTTGGACTATCGTCGATTCGACGCCCCCGATCCGCTCGACGTCAATCCATCCCGTCCGCCCAGATTGCAACTACGGAGCCTGTCTTGCCGATCCCATTGAATAAACCGGTTCAAGCCGCGGCCAAAGAGGTATTGCAACGGCTGGTTGAATACATAACACCCGAGTCCACAGAGTCTTCGATCGCATCGACAGCGACCGCGATGCTCGCCGAACGCGGCTATTCGGACACGTGGTATTACGACTGTCCCGCGTTTGTTTTACTGGGTTCTCGCAGCAAGGCTTCGTTGTCGGGGCGAGTGTACGAGCCCAGCAGCGAACCTGTCGGCCTGAAAAATCTTGTGACCGTCGACCTCAGTCCGCGAAGCGGGGATATCTGGGGCGACTGTGCGCGCTCGTTTTACATCGAAGAAGGCGTAGCACGCCTCGCGCCCATCTCTTCGGAGTTCAGATCCGGGTACGAAACCGAAAGCCGTCTGCATCAGAGGATGCGTCTGTTTGTCCAGCCGGATACCTCGTTTCACGATCTGTACGAATTCGCCAATGAACAGATCCGTCTGGAAGGATTCGAGAACCTCGACTTTCTCGGTAACGTGGGCCACAGCATTTGCCGGCACAGAGACGACCGGTTGTATATCGAAGCTGGGAATCGTCGCCGTCTGGGAGAGGCAGGATGTTTCACCTTCGAACCTCATATAGGCGAGCGCGGCGGGCCCTGGGGCTTCAAGCACGAAAACATTTATTACTTTGACGACGCCGGGACTGTGATCGAATTGTAAGAGCCTACAGTCGGCTTATGCCAGGCTGCGATCGGCAGCACGCAGCCTGACCTGGCGAGTCCGCTTGATGAAAGGATCAGGCCTCGGGTTGATGGCAGACCACTTCGATGTTGTGCCCGTCCGGACCAATGACAAAAGCGGCATAGTAGTTCGCGTGGTAATGCGGGCGCAGACCCGGTGCACCATTGTCTTTGCCGCCCGTTTCCAGCGCTGCGCGATAAAAAGCGTCGACTTGCTGGCGATTCTCGGCCGTGAACGCCAGGTGAAGATGCGCCGGCTTCTCCTCACTCTGATACAGGCACAATGAAGCCTTACCCGGCGGGCTAAGCTCGACACCGTACGTCGGCACCCCCTCCGCGATCACCGCTACGCCGATCGGTTCGAGTGCCTTGACGAAGAACGCTTTGCTCGCTGCATAGTCGCTGACTCCGAATTTGACGTGGTCGAACATGAGGTCTCCTGAAGTGTGCAGGCCTGCGCGAAGCCTAACGTGATTGAGAGATCATCGCGATCTTGCCACACGTCGCCACAAGTCGCCACTGCTGCACGCTTGCCGTACCTGTTCGATCAGCTCGGACCACTTCGCGCCCAAAGGCTGGCGGAACAGGCGAATCGTCTCGGGATACCAGGGAGAGTCGGTGCGTCCATGCATCCAGCGCCAGTCGATTTCCTCAGCCGGCAACATCACCCAGCACGGCGTTCCGACCGACGCGGCGAGATGCGCAATCGACGTATCCACGCAGATCACAAGGTCCAGTTGCGCGATGACGGCAGCGCTATCGGCCATGTCCATCAGCTCTGAACCGAGATGCAGCAACGGCTGATCGACGGGTGGCGACTGGGCTTCGTCCTCGCCCTTTTGCAGACTCACGAAGCTGAGTCCAGGCACGCGCCAGAGCGGCGCCAGCATCGTGAGCGATTCGAGCGACCGGTGGGCGTCGTTCTGATGTTGGGCATTGCCCTTCCATACGAGGCCAATCCTGCGTCCCGGAGGAAGAGCGGCAAGACGCGCGCGCCAGACTTCCACGAGCGACGATTCAAGCTTCAGTTGAACCGGCGGCGGAATCGTATCCACCGTCGTGCGCATATAAAGCGGCGCACTCATTGGGCTCATCCAGTAATCGTACTGCGCCGACGCTGCCCATCCGGCCTCATGGGTCAGCAGCACATCCACCCCTTCGACCGTAGCAAACAGCCGGTGCAACGATGGCGCGCAGACAAACGCAATCTGCGCGGCGCCTTGTGCTTTGAGCAGCGGAAGATAGCGGCCAAAATGAATCGCGTCGCCGAGGCCGCCCTCCTGCCAGACCAGTAGCTTTTTCCCCGCCAGCGGTTCGCCCTGCCAACGCGGCCGGCCTATGACTCTCTGCGTCTTGTACTGGAGCGACATGGGGTCCGCGTGACGTGCTTCGTATAGACGCCAGCCTTCGTCAAAGCGTCCCACGCTGAGCAGCAGCAAGGCCAGCCCGTATCGCGCGATGTGGTAGTCGCTGTGAATGGCGAGTGCCTGGCGGTAGGCGTCCTCTGCCTCAGGCAGACGTCCCAGCTCCTTCAGCACGTTGCCGAGGTTGCTGTGGCCCATAACGAAGTCGGGACGCAAGGCAATGGCCCGCTGATACGCCTGCGCCGCTTCGTTCCAACGGCCAAGCGGACGCAGCACGGTGGCAAGGTTGTAGTGAAACTCGACGCGCTCGGGACGCGTCAACGCCGCTTGCCGGTAGGCCGTCTCGGCTTCGGACAGGCGCCCGAGATCCTGCAACAGCGAGCCAAGCTCATTGTAAACATCGGCAAGATCAGGACGCACGTCGAGCAATTGGCGAAGCAGCGTCACCACGTCGTGCAATCGGTTTTGCCCTTTCAGGAACGTACTGAGGTTCGTATACGCGTCCACGAATGCAGGGTTCGCTTCGATGGACCGGCGCCAATAAGACTCGGCATCGACCAGCCGCCCCAGACCCAGAGAACTGACGGCGGCAACCTGCAATAGCTCGGCTAGCAGTTTTGCATCTAGAGGCAGCTGCGAGTCGATCAGCGGCAACACTTTATTCAGCGCTTCGGTGAACTTCGCGGACGGGTCCGGCGCAACGGCCGGACGGCCGCTGCCAGTGCTGGATGGGTCGCCCGACGGTGATGCACACATAGCGGATGCCTGGTCGCCAAAATGAGAATTGACGCCAGCATAGCAGGAGTGAAAACGCGTGCTTCGGATGCCTCGATAAGAATCCGTAGCGAACCCGTAACACGAGAAACGAGCGCGCAAGTTACTGTGCCTGTCTACGCAACGCAACGCGTCGCGCACCCATCACGCCCGAAGCCAAGCGCGGACCCGCGAGGGCTCCGCACGTCCGTGATAAATCAATTCTTGTGGGAAGCCAGAGTCATTGTCCGATAGCAGGAAGTGGATCTATCAACTGCGCGTACCACCCGGTATGACGGTGCGGTTGTTACGCAGGTACCTGAAACGCGCGTCTATCGTCTGGAGTCTGCGTGCGCCTCGCCTCGCAGCCATCGCCGCGGCGGTAGCCAGTCTCACCTATTCTCAGGCTCACGCGCAACTCAGCGGCGCGTCCGCGCAACCCCAGTCGCTTGACGGCCCCTGGGGTCTGCGCTTTGCGCCGCAACTCGGGGAGCATCTGCTGCAAGCGGGCGAATCGGCGGTCGAATTCGGTCTGGCCGATATGGCCTACGGCGTAGCGGACACCGGCATCGCGCTTAAGGGCCACGGCGAAATACGGGCGAGCGTCACCGTCGTGAAAGGCGATGCCGTTTACTACGACGAAGATACCGACGTGGCCGATGCCTACGGCCACGTGCACGTCGTGAGGAATGGCGACGTCTTCGTCGGTCCCGAGGCGCACATGCGGATCGATGCGTCGGAAGGCTACATGACGACGCCGAAGTATCGCTTCAACCTGACAGGCGGCTCAGGCAGTGGGCAGCGTATCGATATCGTCGACAACGACCGCTCGGTGGTCCATCAAGGTACGTATACGGCGTGCCAGTGCGCGGACGATCCGGCCTGGTACGTGAAAGCCTCGCGTTTCGATATCGACAATGCAACGAATACCGGTGTAGCGCGCAATGGCGTCATCTTTTTCCAGGGCGTACCCATCTTCGCCAGCCCCTGGATGTCGTTCCCGCTCAACGGCGACCGCCGCAGCGGTCTGCTGCCGCCCACCTTCTCAGTGAGCTCGACGAATGGCGTGGACATCGAGCTTCCGTATTACTTCAATCTGGCACCGAACTATGACCTGACCCTCACGCCGCGCATTCTGTCGAAGCGCGGCGAAATGCTTTCGGAGAACTTTCGCTATCTTTCTCCCAGTTATTCTGGAAGCCTAACCGCTTCTTACCTGCCCGACGATGCGATTACCAAAACCAACCGCTATGCGATCAGCTTCGTCCACAATCAGAATCTCGGTGATGGCTTTGCTGTGTACGCCAACTACAACCGCGTATCGGATTCGAATGTCACAACCGACCTGGCGGAAGGCAGCGCAGTCCCGCTGACGTCAACCACGGAGTTCCAGCAGGAAGCGGGCTTGACCTACAACAATGGGCCCTGGTCGGTGCTGCTGCGGGATCAGCACTGGCAATCGTTCACGACCAGTCCGACTTACAACCGCGAACCGGAAATCGACGTCAAGTACGCGAAATACAATGTCGGTGGTTTTGATTTCGGCGCCGACGCCGATGCGACGCGCTTTACCATCGCCACCGCCGATTCCACCCAGGGCAGCCGCCTGGTGTTCGACCCGTATGTCAGCTACCCGATTGTGCATCCGGACTGGTTCTTTACGCCGAAGCTGCAATGGCACTTTGCCGCGTACGATCTGTCCTCCATCAGCAGCACCGCGCCCGTCGGCCAACCCAAGACTTTCAGTTATAACGTGCCGACGCTGAGTCTCGACTCAGGCATGATCTTCGAGCGAAGCGTCCGCATTTTCGGCACGGACTATATCCAGACGCTGGAACCGCGGCTCTACTACGTCTACACACCGTATCGCGACCAGACGTTCGCACCGATCTTCGATACCGCTCAGGCCGACTTCGGTCTCGCAGAAATCTTCACGGCCAACACGTTTGTGGGCGGCGATCGTGTCGCCGATCTGAATCGCCTGACGAGCGGCCTGACGACGCGCTTCATTGACCCATCTACGGGCGACGAGCGGGCACGCTTCACGATTGCTCAGGAATACTATTTCACCAATCCGGAAGTCACGCTGGTGCCCGACGAACCGGAAACCGACCTGCGCGGCGCCGACGTCACCGTTGGGGCTTCATACAAGATCGGGCGCGGCTTTTCGGCAGAGCAGTCCGCGCAGTACGACGAAGAGTACGACCGTATCGACGATGCCACCGCGGGCTTAACGTGGAAGCCGGCGGACCATGAGGTCGTCAACGTGGGGTATCGCTACATTCGCGACAACACGACGATTGACGATGAGCCCGAAAATCAGGTCATTGTGTCGGCCCAGTGGCCGCTGACTCGCCACCTCTCAAGCGTCGGCCGGATCAACTACGACATGCTGTCGCATCGCTTGATTGCAGGCTTGCTCGGCGTTCAATACGACGCGCAGTGCTGGTCGCTGGGTCTGGCAGTACAGAAGTACACGGAAGAAGACGACACCACAGGTCAGCCCACCAGCGGCACACGGGTGCTGCTGCAACTGCAGCTCAAGGGATTCTCCAAGGTCGACAATGGCTTGCTCGAGCAGTTCAAGGCGAGCGTTCCCGGCTACACGCCATTGCCGTCCTCAACACCGCAGGACTCGCGCTTTAGCAACTACGAGTAGGACGGGGCCGCAGCAGCGCATCCCCGTTGCTCACCTCGTTGAACGCGTCACGCTGAAAGACAGTTCAATTGACCAGGGAACTCATCGCGAACTGCATGGACGGCTGCGCCGTCAACGCCATGTCCAGTCTGGAGAGACTCGGCGGGGGCAGCGAAAACGCGAGCCAGCCATAACCGGCGTGCCGGAGAAGAAGAACGACGCCCTCGAAGATCGGAGTTCTGTCGACATGCCAGCACGGGTCGATTTCCAGTGGGTAACTCGTCGACGCCTCCGGTTGCGGCGGCGGAGCCGGCAGCATGTGGGCGCGGATCTGGCCCAATTGAAGAATGAGCTTATCGATTTCATTGGCATCGAGCAGTGCGGCACTGTTACCAATGACAAAACGGAGCGCGGCGGTTCCGGATTCTTGCAGCGGTTCGACTGACATGCGTTGATACATAGGGATACCTCTCGATACGGAAAGCCAGATGCAGCCTTGAGAACCCAGCATAGTTCAGATCGCCACGAAAGATGTTTCAGGCTGTTTACGCGTTATTAGCATGGCAAGGACGCGACGCGATCCGCCCTTAATTACTAACTTCGGAGCACGAAAGGAGGTGTAAGTCCGTTGTGGTGCGAGGCCAACGGTTCGCGCAAAGCGGTGTGAGCTAATGACGACATCCGGCGAACGTTGGCCAGTCAGCCGGATATCAAAGGCAATGTCGCATGCTCGCCCGAAAGGATCCGGATGTTGCAGTCGATCCGATTGCAGCGCGCGTTGCGCTATTCAAGCTTATCCTCGGAGAATCGCAAATGAAAAAGTCCGTTGTGACTCTGGCGCTGCTGGTTGCGGCCGTCAAAGTCGCCTACGCTCAAAACAGCATTACCCTGTACGGGCTCATCGATGAATCGATCCAGTACACCCATAACGCCACGTCGACCGGCAGCAATCAGGTTGGACTCTATTCCGGCAACCTGTCGGGCAGCCGCTGGGGGCTGAAGGGCTCGGAAGATCTGGGCGATGGACTGAAGGCCATTTTCCAGTTGGAAGACGGCTTCAACGTGAACAACGGCAAGATGGGCAGCTATAACGGCACCACCTCGGAGTTTGGCCGCCAAGCCTACGTCGGCCTGCAGAGCGACCGTTACGGCACGTTTACCGCTGGCCGTCAGTACGATCCGCTCGTGGACCTCGTTCAGGGCATGACCGAAGATAACTACTTCGGCAGCACGTTTGCGACCGCGGGCGATGTCGACAACTACGACAACAGCTCGCGTACCAACAATGCGCTGAAGTATGTGTCGCCGGTGTTCGGCGGCCTGCAGGTCGAAGGGCTTTATGCACTGGGCGGGACAGCGGGTTCGACCGGCTCCGGCCAGACGTGGTCGTTAGCCGCGGCGTATAACAACGGCCCGCTCGCGCTCTCCGCCGGTTACTTCGTGGCGGACAACGCGAACTCCACCACCGTGCGGACGGGCTGGTCGTCGACATCGGACGGCACCTTCGACGGACCGGTCAACTCCGGCTACGACACGGCCAAGTCGATCAACATTGCGCGCGTCGCAGCCCAGTACGTTGCAGGCCCATACACGTTCGGTCTGAGCTACAGCAACTCGATGTATAAGGCCGACGCCCAATCGGCGTTCGTGGATACGGAGAAGTACAACACCGGGCAGGCTTTCCTGAACTACCAGGCAACCCCGGCACTGTTGCTGGGTCTCGGCTACAGCTACACGAGAGCGAGCGGCGACACAGGCGCGTCGTATAACCAGATTTCGCTCGGCGCGGATTACAGCCTCTCGAAGCGCACGGACGTGTACCTGGTGGCGCGTGGCAACACGCCAGTGGCGATCAGTTGAACAGCGACGGCACCGTCAGCAGCGCCGAGGCGTCCATCGGTTCGTATGGCGTCGCAGGCACCAGTTCGCAAGACATGGTCAGCATTGGCATCCGTCACAAGTTCTAACGGCACGCGCGGGTAACCACGCTGACAGCCTCGAAGAGCCGGTCACCTGCATCATGCCAGGTGACCGGCTTACCGGGTGCCTGAGCGGGGCCTGAGCGGGTACCTGAGCAGGTACCTGAGCTACCCCAACGCCTCAGGCACGAGCGGCGCCAGCAGGATGGGCGCAGGAATAGACGCAAGCGGGAAGCTCATCAATATCCGCAGGCCGCGGCCATCGTGATTGCCGAGTTCCCATTCCCCGCCGGCGCGCCGCACCAGCCGTTCGACGATCGTCAACCCCAGCCCGCTATGACCGCTGCCGCCGCGCGCCGGGTCGAGCCGCACGAAGGGTCGGCTCGCGTTGATCAGATCCTGTGCCGCAATTCCGCCGCCATTGTCCTGCACCGACAAGGTGTAGCCCATCGACGTGCGAGTGGTCGCCACCATGACAGGCGGCGCACCATAGGCATGCGCGTTGTCGAGCAGGTTGGACAGAATGCGGTCGAGCGTAGCGGCCGGCAACAGGAAGCCCGGGCCCGCCTTCAGATCGATCAGCACGCGGGCCGCGCCCTCTCCCACTGCCCGGTAGCTGCGCACCACACGCTCGCACTGCGCATCCACCTCGACGGCTTCGCTGCGATCGGCGCCGTCGTGAGCGAACACCAGAAACTGCTCGACGATATGCGTCATCGAATCGACGTCGCGCACCACCCCGTCGCGCACCTTGACCTCGTCCATCATCTCGGCGCGCAGGCGCAGCCGCGCGAGCGGCGTCTTCAGATCATGCGCGACCCCCGCGAGCATCACCGCGCGATCGTTCTCCGTGCGCGCCACTTCCTGGACCATCTGGTTGAAGCCATGGGTCAGTTGACGCAATTCGCGCGGACCCCGTTCCGTCACCGGCGGCACCGGCTGGCCGCGGCCAAAGCGGGTCACCGCGCTGGCGAGCGAGCGCAACGGCTGCTGCAATTGCCACGCCGCAAAGAGGCCTGCCATGACGGCGGAAACGAAGATGAGAGTAAGCCATAGCACCGTATTCTCGAGCGGACGAGGCCCCCCCAATGGCTGGAGCGGCACCACGATCCAGTCGCGATCCCCCGATTGATGCACCCACAGCGTAGGTGGCGCCTTGCCCAGCTTGCCGACGCGCACCTCGGTGCCCGGCGGCATCCGCTCGCGCACCGCGTCGAGAAAGCGGCTGAAAGGCGTGTCCGTATGCGTCGGCAACGGCGGAACGGTCGCGCTCGTCAGTTCGACGACCCGCACCCGCGACGGCAGCGGCAGGTTAGGCGTGCTGGCGATGTGCTGGCGCACGGCGTCCACGAGGAACACGGCCTCTTCCACGGCATAGCGGGCTTGCATCTGATCGCCTTCGAGGCGAAACAGCGCGTATCCGGCGAAATGCGAGAGCAGCAACACGACGATGACCAGCAACGCCAGCCGCCCAAACAGCGAGTCGAGCGTTCGGTGCAGGCGGTTTGCCATCCGGGACACATAAGGCTCCGTGACCCCGCACGGTTCGAATAAATCGTGGGGTGGGCGGATTGAATTCGTGGTCATGGCATGAAGCGTCGCGGACGGAAAACAAACTTATAGCCCAAGCAATCCTTACAGAGGTTGCGGCGGTTTACGAAGCGTGAACAGGTAAGGCCGCGGAATGCGTCTTGTGCAGAAGCAGCGCCGTCCAGACGCGAGGCGGCACGTAAACCGACGTAACCGGTACGTAACGAAAGGGGCCGTTGCGCCCGCTACAGTCAAATGCAACGGTGACTTCGTCATCGCTCTGGAGCGGACATCATGAAGCAGTACTTTTCGACAGCCGTAGTGGTTGCATTGCTGCGTACGAGTTCCACCCTGCTCTTCGCCAAGGACCTGTCTTCGGCATCGGTGCGCGGCTCGAACGGATATGCAGTCCGTCAGCCATACGGGGTGAAAGTGGCATTCGTGGTTTGGAGCCGTGTCGCAGGCGCCGGCGCGCCCAGCCGTGACAACGGCCGTGCAGCGAACGCTACCGCTTCACAAGGGCAGCCGTTCCCGACACACCGTGAGCGTCAGTTGCCGGAGCCAGCGGTGAACCGGATCGACCTCTAAACGGGGATGCCACATCTGCGATACCGTTATCTCCGCGGTCTTCACGGGAAGCTCGAAGGCATGAGCGGTAGCGGATGCGGACCATGCCTGCGATTCAGCCTGTTTGCCGAGAAGGGACGCAGGCACGAGGGCGATCAGGTCGGAGGCGCGTGCCACCGCGAGCGCGGCGGGGAAACTCGGAACCACGGCGACGACCGTTCGTTGCAGCCCTAACGCGGCCAGCGCTTCATCAACCGGTCCGCTTGTGCGGCCGCGTCGCGACGCGACGACATGGCCGAAGGCGGTGTAGCGCTCGGCTGTCACCTCGCGCTCCATGGCAAGCGGATGACCCTGTCTGACCACACCCACAAAGCGATCCCGGAACAAGGCCTGCACGCGGACTTCCGGGCCCATTTCGCCCAGCACGCCGATTTCAAGGTCAGCGGAGCCGTCCCGCAAGTGCGCCGCCGTCTTCTCAAGCTTGGGTGCAAAGCGCAAACACACATGCGGTGCAGTTGCGGTTACCGCGGCGATCAGTGCGGCGCCGAGAGCCTCCACGAAACCGTCGTTGGCGCGAATCGTAAAGGTGCGCTGCAGCGTTGAAAAATCCGCTTCCGTCGTTGACGGACGCAGTACGGCACGTGCCTCATGAACCGCACTCTGCGTGCGTTGACGCAGCGCCTCCGCATGAGGCGTCAATACCATACGGCGCCCCGCCCGAACCAATAGCGGGTCGCCGGTCGCCTCGCGAAGCCGGGTCAAGGTCCGGCTCATCGCCGAGGCGCTCAATCCCAGTCGACGCGCAGCGCCGGCCACGCTGCCGTCGGCAAGCAATGCGTCGAGCGCAACGAGTAGATTCAGATCGGCTTCTGGCATGTCCGATCCTAGCATGGCCCGTCCAGACATGGCGTTCGATGCAGGTTATAAGTGCAACTGCTGCGTCTTCCGCCATGCCGCTCACGTCGATATATTCCCTGTACCGACTCATCAACCCGCGCGTGGCGCCTCAACGTCGCGCTCCGGCGGGTCTCGCTCACAGGGAGTTATCCATGCAAGACCATTCTCCGCAGAAAACCGTCCTTCTCATCGGCGCATCGCGTGGCCTCGGATTCGCCATGGTCGAGGAATACCTCAAGCGCGGCTGGCGCGTGATTGCCACCGGGCGAGAAAGCTCAACAGAAAAGCTGCGCCAACTCTCGGCAAGCGCCGAGGGCGCGCTGGAAGTCGAAGCCGTCGACATCACGCTCGCCGGCCAGGTCGCCGCATTGCTCAGTCGTCTTAAAGATCGGCAACTGGATGTGCTGTTCGTGAATGCCGGCGTCAAGAACGACGATGGGGAAACGATCGCCGATGTCTCGACCGAGGAATTCGTGCGCGTCATGGTGACGAACGCGTTGAGTCCGATGAGGATAGTCGAGGCGTTTCAGCACCTCGTGCGGCCGACCGGAACCATCGGCGTCATGTCGTCCGGACAGGGCAGCCTCACCAACAACACGAACGGCAACTACGAGGTCTACCGGGCCAGCAAGGCGGCGCTCAACATGCTCATGCGCAGCTTTGCGGCACGCCATCAAGACGACCCGAAAACCTTGCTCCTGATGGCGCCTGGCTGGGTCAGAACGGACATGGGCGGTCCTGGGGCGCGTCTGAGTATCGAAGAAAGCATCCCGAACCTGCTGAGCACGATCGAGGCTTACGAAGGGCGCTGCGGATTGCATTATCTGGACTACCTGGGAAGAGTCGTTCCCTGGTGAGCGGCCACGCAAGCCGGCCTTATCGAATCAATCCTTTTTCACTGGGCGCGTTCCCCAAAACAACACCGCTTCGATCGCGAAGAAAACGGCAAGCGGCACAATCGCTCCCACCGTCCCCGCAATCTCGCCTCCGAACCGGCTCGTCACATACAGCAGCACGAACATGCTGACCGCCATGCCTGGCGCTCCGAGTCCACGCATTGCCGCGCTGCGTTGATAGCCGAGCCAGAACGCGGCCCGGGCGACGATCCAGAGCACGGTCGTCGCTACGACCGCACGCATGGCCGAGCCGTCGGGGGAATAAGCGGCAAGGCCGAACAGCGCCGCCGCAAACACGATGATCTGCTCGACCGTGTTCTGCAGGTACCTTTGATTGACGCGCAACCGGCGTGTCTCGAAGCCCACCAGCGGATCGAATGCGGGCGAGGTCAAGCGCTCGTGCGCCACGGCTTCGACGCCCGTCACCAGGCAGAACAGCACGGCAACGCAGCAGCATTTCAGCGTCAGCAGCATGCGGGCGCCGAGGCTGTCCATGCCCGGCAGCGGCGACATCGAATAGTCGATGCCCAACCACAGCGCCGCTGCAAACAGCGAAGCAGCCGCGATGCCGGCTATGCCGGTAGTGCGCTGCCGGCGAAAGTCGGACGTGTCGTGAGCCGGATCCGTCATGGATTTTCCCCTGGCGTTTCGTACGATGGCATCGGCCGCGGTCTGCGCGTCTGCCGCATGCGACGTAGTGTATTGCATCGCCCACCGCCAAACACGCCAAGCAAAACATCGGACTCAAGTTAAGGTCCCCGCGCGCCGATAAGCAGGTCACCCCCTCTCTCATTCGAATCGATGCGTAGCGGTTTAACGGAGGCGCGGCGTGTGACGCGCCGCGCTTTTGGCATCCCGGCCGTTGCCGGGATCACAAAACGGGAAACACCCAGAACGTCAATCCGACCAGCGCAATGAACGCGCCGCTGAGCACCTCGCCGTAACGTTCGAGCGCACCGAACTTCACGCGCTGCAAACTGGCTGTCGAATACACGCAGAGCAGCACGTAGGTCAGGATCGTGCTCGCCGCAAAGACGATTGCCATGATCAGGATAAGGCTCAGCCCGTACTTGCCGGCCGCGAAGAAGGCCGGAATGCCTTCGACCATCGGCGACGAGCCGAGAATCAACAGCAAGGCGGTCCGCGACGAGGTTTTTCTAGCGGCCCCGTGTGCGTGGTGGTCGTGGTCATCGTGTTGGTGATGATGCTCGTGCTCGGCAAAAGCGGTTTGGTAGGCATGGGCGTGGCCTTCGTGGCTGACCGTGAGATTGACGTCGAAGCCATGGGGTTCGGGGATATCCTCCACCGATTCCCAATACGCGCCGCGTCGCTCGAACGCAAAGGTCTGGCGGCCACCGTCTTCCCGGCGGGTTTCGACCGTCAAGGTCTCCACCGTCTGCGGCCGTGTTGCAGTCAAACGGAAGCGCGGGGCTTGCCCGAACTCGTAGATGGACAGCTCGAGCACGCCATGTTCCCCGTACATCCGCTGCAATTCGGGGCCGTGAATCGAATCGGCAGCGCCCCTGCCTCCCGCCAGATGCGAGAAGTCGTGACTATGTCCGTGCGGACCATGGCTATGCCCATGTCCATCGCCCGAGCGCAGTTCGCGCCACGAGGAAATGCCGATCCACAGCCCGAACGCGACCAGCGCGATGCTCGAAATCGTATCGATCCAGTGACCGAACTTCGCTGCGACGGCCACACCCGCCAGCCACACGATGGCCGCAAGGATCAGCGTGGTGACGACGTGCCCGGTCCCGGCCTGAAGCGCGGCGCGTGCGGTTTGCCCTCGGGTCCAGCCGCGCTGGCGCGCAATCAGCGTGATGGGAACCCAGTGGTCCGGGACGATGGTATGCAGGATGCCGACAACGAGGACAGCACCGACCAGCAGCACCGCTGAACTGGTGTCCAGGTGCTGGAAAGAAAGGAGACTCATGAGACGGTCCTAAAGGTACTTGCTGATTTCCTTGAATTCGGCGAGCGCTGCTTTGGCTGACTCGACGTCCGAACTCGACTGCGCGTCAAGGCAGTGATCCACGTGGTCGTGGATAAGCGCCTTCTTCGCGTTGGTGATGGCCTTCTCGATGGCGTGAAGCTGCTGCGCGACTTCGACGCAATTTCGACCGGCCTCGATCATCGCGATCGTGCTGCGCAAATGGCCCTCGGCACGCTTCAGGCGAAGCACGATGTCGGGATGCGATTGGTGGAGTGTGTTTTTGTCCATGTGACGTATCCTATCCAGGGGGATAGGTTGTGTCAACACGTCATGATTGGGCTAGCGGTTGATACCCCCTGGGGGGATACCAGGGGCCACAGTCTTCAGAGCGCCTGCAGGACGCCCGTGCGCATCAGACCTTATCGCCGCCTTCGCGCGCATCGTCGCCGAGCACTTCAACCCGGTTACGGCCCTTGTTCTTCGCCTGATACATCGCGCGATCCGCGGCTTCGATCAGCGACTGGCCCTGCGCGGCCGCATCATGCCCACCGCCCACAATCGTGCGTGCCGCCACGCCGATCGAGACCGTCAACGCAATCCGCTCGCCGTTGTCGTCCTGCAGATCGAGCCGTTCGACTGCATGGCGCACGCGCTCGGCGGCAATCAGCGCGTCGGAGCGGTCCCCTTGCAGCAGCGCGGCAAACTCCTCGCCGCCGTAGCGCGCGAGCGTGTCGCCGAGCCGTACCTGCTGGCGCACACAGGCGGCCACCGCTGCGAGCGCGCGGTCGCCGGTTAAATGGCCGTAGGTATCGTTGATCCGCTTGAAACAATCGACATCGATAAAGAGGCACGCCACCGGCACCGAATAACGCGCCGCCCGCTGGATTTCCTCGCGCAGCCGTTCATCGAAATAGCGGCGATTGGAAAGGCCAGTGAGCGAATCGGTCATGCCGAGTTGCTTCAGCCGCTCGCGGTGAGCGACATTGTCGAGACTGGCCGTGACGATGCTGGCG
>Ga0302228_10001583_pt1 | contig 16599 bp, 14 predicted proteins | sample II_Palsa_N1_2_FD_193519 | JGI IMG/M metagenome (GOLD analysis project Ga0302228, IMG submission 193519) | Peat permafrost microbial communities from Stordalen Mire near Abisko, Sweden - II_Palsa_N1_2 | ecosystem: Environmental > Terrestrial > Soil > Palsa > Peat permafrost | place: Sweden...
CACGTGGGGCTTTGAGAAACTTCATGGCGTTTCCTTATGGTTTGACGATGATGCGATTTGTCGATTCCTTCTGACACCATCTTTTATTTCGCGATCCTAAATGTATAGAGGCGAGCGATGCATTTCTGCCACTGGTTCACTGCGTCGCATTTGCGCGGGACGAAATCCTCCGACACCTGGCCGCAATGGGCGAGGTCTAGTCTCGCGATGGGTGCACGATAACTGCCCAATACGCTTTCGTCAACTGACAAGCTTCACTTGTCACTCGGCCAGCACTGGCCTTTAGGGACTGCCGGTGGGGGCTTTGGCAAGCCGACGGCTTCGATGATGTGGCACACTTTAAAGCCCGTATTCGCGCGCTGGAGGCAAGCCGAATGAGCCTTCTCGCGGCTATCGCAATGGCCGCAGCAATCCAGACTGGAGGAGCCGCTTTGCAAAACACTCAGACCGAGGTCGAGGCGCCGGGTCCACAAGGACCTTTGCGCGGCACGCTACTTTCCCCCGCCGCTTCCGGCGCTCCGGTGGTGCTCATCCTCCCGGGTTCGGGGCGGAACGATCGGAACGGCGATGCGCCAGGCGGCGTGCAAACCTCAATGTATCGCTTGCTAGCTGAGGGTTTGCTGGATCACGGCATAGCGTCGGTTCGCATCGACAAGGGAGGCATGTTTGGCAGCGCCTCGGCAATACCCTAAGCCAATGACGTGACGATCGACGAGTACGCAAGCGACATCCATTCGTGGATCAAGACCATCCGCAAGCGCACTGCCGCATCGTGCGTCTGGGTTCTGGGCCATAGCGAAGGCGGACTCGTGGCGCTCAAGGCCGCACAGGACACCACCGACATTTGCGGCCTGATCCTGGTCTCGACCGCGGGACGCCCAGTTGCTAAAACAAGCCGATCCCAGCGCGAAACTCGAGTTCATCGCCGACGCAAATCATGTTCTGAAAACCGTCCGCGCGGATAAGCGAAACGAAAACCTCGCCACTTATACGAACCCCGATCTTCCGCTCGCGGACAGCATTGTGGAGACTATTGCGACGTTCGTGCACGCATGCAGTAAAGACCATCCAGCGCCCGACACCGGCAGGTGAAAGCCCAAGCCGTCCCGCGCAAGAACGATCAAATGGCCCTCCCGGCAATGCCTTATATTGCTCGAAACCCTCGACAGGACACCCATGGATGTCGTTGCAAAAGCGCTGTGGTTCATTGAAATTGAAATGGGTCGGGAGCTGACCCTCGACCGGATCGCCAGCATCTGCGAAGTCTCACGCTTCGGTCTGGCTCGCAGCTTTGCAATCAGCACAGGATGGCCCGTGATGCGCTATGTCCGGGCTCGACGGTTAAGCCGTGCGGCACGCGAGCTTGCGCAGGGCGCACCGGACATTCTCAGCGTGGCGCTGGACACGGGATATGGGTCGCACGAGGCGTTTACGCGCGCCTTCCACGATCTGTTCGGCATCACGCCCGAGCGGGTGCGGGCCGGGCGCAATCTCAATGGCTTGTCTCTTGTGGAACCGTTACGTATGAAAGAAACCAGAATTGTCGATCTCGCTGGGCCACGCTTCGAGGCGGGCGGGACGCTTTTGATCGGCGGCATGGGTGGCCGGTTTACGTTCGACACCAACGAAGGCATCCCTACCCTGTGGCAAGCATTCATTCCGTACATCGGCAATCTCGCCGATCAGGTCGGCGGTGTGACCTATGGCGTTTGCTGCAACCCGGATAGTGAAGGCGGGTTCGAATATATCGCTGGCGTGGAGGTGAAAAGCCGTGACCGGTTGCCTCCATCGTTTCGCTGCATTGAAATCAAACCGCAGCGCTATGCCGTCTTTACCCACCAAGGACACATCTCCACGCTGCATCAGACCTTCTACAGCATCTGGAATCATTGGCTGCCGCAGTCGGGGCTGGAGGCCGCGGAGGCACCCGAATTCGAGCGCTATAGCGAGGATTTCAATCCAGTTGCGGAAACCGGCGTCGTTGAAGTCTGGCTACCTGTAAAGGATCGCTCAGGGCCAGCTGACGAGTCAAGGAAGTGACTCACCCATGACCAGGAGAACGACTTGAGCTTCCGTACAGCCCGCGAAATGATCGCTGCTTTGCAGTCACGCGAGGTATCGGCCGTCGAACTGTTCGAAGACGCCGTGGCGCGCATTGAACGTTACGATGGGCAGACGAATGCCGTCGTGATCCGGGACTTCGAACGCGCGCGTCGCGCTGCCAAAGAGGCAGATGAGGCGCTCAGTCGCGGCGAACGTCGTCCGCTCCTCGGTGTGCCGATGACCGTGAAGGAGTCCTTTAACGTAGCGGGGCTGCCTAAAACCTGGGGAGTACCAGGCACTGAGAACCTCGAGATCACAGAAGACGCGGTCGCCGTGCGGCGCCTTAAGCAGGCTGGCGCCGTGATTTTGGGGAAGACCAATGTCCCGACCATGCTGAACGATTGGCAGACCTACAATCGCATTTACGGCGTGACCAACAACCCCTGGGACCTCACTCGCACACCTGGCGGCTCGTCCGGCGGTTCCGCTGCTGCATTGGCGGCTGGGTTCGTTCCGCTCGAACTGGGTAGCGACATCGGCGGCTCGCTGCGCGTTCCAGCTCACTGCTGCGGCATCTATGCGCACAAGCCCACTCACGGCCTGATACCGATGCGTGGCATGGCGCCACCTGGCACTCAGATGCTTTCAGTGAGCATCGATCCCGACCTCGCCGTGGCCGGCCCAATGGCGCGCAGCGCCGGCGATCTCGCGCTGGCCCTCGACGTGCTAGCCGGCCCCGACGATATGCAAGCGACGGGCTACCGCCTCGATCTTCCGCCCCCTCGCCATACCCGACTCGCCGACTTCAGGGTACTGATACTCGAAGACCACCCTGATGCGACACTCTCCAACGATGTGCGCTCGGCGATGCAACGTTTCCGCAAGCGCCTTGAGGGAGCCGGCTGTGTTGTTGCGACAGGGAGCGCCTTGTTGCCCGATCTCAGTCTGATCATGCGCACGTTCGGCCAGTTACTACTTTCATTCTCGGGTGCAGGCCTGCCGCCTGAGGAATATCGCTCGCTTCAGGCGCTTGCCGCCGGTCTATCGAGCGACGACACCAGTCCGGCGGCCGTCGGGCTACGCAATGTCGTGCTGGGTCATCGGGACTGGATTGCCGCCGATCGCACTCGCGTTGCGCAGATGCATCGGTGGCGCCAGCTCTTTCGCGAATGGGATCTCGTCGTTTGTCCCGTGCTTCCCATAGCGGCTTTCGTCCATGATCATTCCGACATGCGCTCGCGTCACATCGAAGTGGACGGTAGACAAGTCGCCTACACCCAGCAAGCGGCATGGCAAAGTCTCGCGAACATGGCTGGATTGCCAGCGACCGCGTTTCCAATCGGTCTTGGAGACACCGGCCTGCCGATCGGGCTGCAGGCGATCGGCTCTTATCTGGAAGACCGTACGCCCATCGCCTTTGCCGACCTTGTAGAACGCGAGTTCGGGGGCTTTACGCCGCCGCCCGCGTTCGCTGGCCCATGATATTGCGCACGGGACCTGATTCATCCAAAAGCAAGCCGCTACTTACAGCGTCTTGACCCACTCAAGCGCATCATCAGCGAACCTGCGAAGAAGACGCACGAGGTCACGTACGTCTTCTTTGTCCCAATCCGCGAGCAGTCCTTCAATGATCTTCTGGCGCGCAGCGTCCAGCGCCTCCGTAATCGCCCGTCCCTGATCCGTGATGACCGCCGCGCGCACCCGTCCGTCCTCCGGACTAGGACAACGCGCGACGAGTCCGAGGCTCTCCAGTTTTGCGATCTGCCGGCTGACCGTTGTGTAGTCGCGTCCAGCCAATTCGGCCAGTTCCACGATGCCAAGTGGCCCACGCCGCTCTACTCTCGCCAGTAGCGGAAAAAGCGCACGATCAAGGTCAACGCCGGCGGCCTCGATCAAGGCAGCGTCGGGCTGTGGCCGATTCAGAATACCCGTCAGATCCAGCAGGGCTTCCCGCAGTTCGCGGACTTCTCTTTTCATCGCCATTCGATTCCTTGCGCATGTTCAATATGCGTGTATTATGCACATATATCGAGTTCTCCAGCCGAGGATGAAATCGATACTTTTATACTCGTCAAAGGAAAGCAGACATGAAAGCAGCACTCGTTAAAGGACCTGGCGCAACGCCAGTTTACGCAGACTTCATTGAGCCGGCCGTCACCGAAGGCACGGCTCGCGTCGCGGTTACAGCGTCAGCGCTAAGCCACATTACGAAGAGCCGGGCATCTGGCAAGCACTATAGCGCCTCGGGAGAGTTTCCCCTCGTCCCTGGCATGGACGGCGTCGGAACGCTCGAAGACGGAAAGCGCGTCTATTTTGTACTTCCTGAAGCGCCCTTCGGCGGCATGGCCGACTACTGCCTCGCCAAGCAGGAACGGTGTATCCCGTTGCCGCCTGAGCTCGACGATGTCACGGCAGCGGCGATCGCGATTCCAGGTATGTCGTCGTGGGCGGCGTTCGTTGAACGTGCAAAGCTGGTCAAGGGAGAAACGGTGCTGATCAACGGCGCAACCGGCTCCTCGGGTAGTCTGGCCGTGCAGATCGCGAAGTATCTTGGCGCCGGCAAGGTCATCGCGACCGGACGCAATGCCCAAGCGCTGCAGACTTTGCAGACGCTCGGCGCTGACGTCACGATCAGTCTCGCGCAGGATGCGGCAGCAATTGAAAGCGAGTTTCAAACTCACTTTCGTGACGGTGTAGGCGTGGTTCTCGACTATCTTTGGGGGCAAAGCGCGGAGCAATTGCTGGCGGCCGCGGCTCACGTCGCTCCGGATGCGATTCCTATCCGGTTTATCCAGATCGGCGCTATTAGCGGGTCAACCATTGGCCTGCCCAGCGCAACGCTTCGGTCGACAGCGATCGAGCTCATGGGCAGCGGGATCGGCAGCATTTCGATGCCTCGCATCTTCGACGCAATTGCGCAGGTGCTCAACGCCGCCGTGCCGGGTCGCTTCAAGATCGCAACGAAAGCCATTTCTCTGTCTCAGGTGGAGAACCATTGGACAGACGTTGAGGGCCGCGCACGGACAGTATTTACGACCGGCTCGTGATCGTAGACCAGCGTCGCTCAGAGCGCCTTGCGGAAAAAATAGCGCTCATGTACGCCGGCCATCTCCGTCAGGCGGCCCCATTCGGAATAACCTAGCTTCCGGTAAAAGTCCGGTGCCTGAAAACTGAAGGTATCGACGATCACTTTCTTGCACCCCCGACGCTTCGCTTCCGCCTCAGCGGCTAACATCAACGCCGTTGCATGACCACGTTTCCGATATCGTTCGTCGACCCAGAGGAAGGAGATGTCGAGATACTGCCAATAGGTCTTGGCGGTCAGTCCACCGATGATTTCGTTCTCGTCATTGCGGGCGAATACACAAAGTCGTTCGGCCCCACCTTGAACGAAACGCCTGTTGTATGCTCGGGTTTGATCGATGACGAATGCTTCGTCGTCGGCATCAGGCTGGTCAGTAAGCTCTAGGCGCATAGTTGGGTCGTCGTGGAGGACCAAGCCATTGTCGCAGATAATTGCATGTTCCCAAGGTTCGACGTCGCATGGACTGGCTTGCGACATGACCGGAAAAACAGAAGGCAAATCGTCTATGCTCGACCTCCCCTCCCTCGTCTTGCTGCTGGTCGTCTTCTCGCTTTGCCTCTCGTTGATCGTCTTCCAGGTCATCACCGGCGTACCGCCTATGTCCTCAAGCGCAGCGGAGGCGGCCGATGTCGTTGCGCTACTGAGGCAGGCGAGCTTGCCGAGCCAGGCCATCGTGTACGAACTGGGCAGCGGCTGGGGCTCGCTCGTCATGGCGCTGGCACGAGCGTTTCCCGATGCGCAGATCCGCGGCATCGAAACTTCACCGCTGCCCTACTGGGTCGCCCGCTTTCGGACCCGCAGGATGCCTAACGTATTTTTACGGCGATGCAATTTCTACGCTTGCGATCTGCACGATGCGCATGCGGTAACGTGCTACCTGATGATCAAGCCGATGCCCAAACTGGCCGCGCACCTCGATCGCATGCTCAAACCCGGTGCGCCTGTGGTGTCGCTCACGTTCTGGTTTCGCGATCGGGAAGTCGCGGCGGTCCGCCAAGGGCCCGGATTGCGCGGCGCGGCCGCCCTGTATTTCTGGCCCGCGCACAAAGCCAAAGCCACGGAGGAAGTGTGGTCAACCAACACATGATCTTCCCCGTGATACGCTAGCGAACGTCTGTGCGACCGCAGGCGCAACGTATGTCTGACGCAACCAATCAGGCCTCACTGCCGGGCAAAGATTGCCCGCAACAAAACGATCAACGGTGAGCCGACCGCTCACGCCCTTACTCCTACCTTTCGCGCCTCCATGAACTCCACTGACTCGTCCTCATCGCCGAAAGCGGCATCCGCCATTTACGCCGCATTTGGCAGTTGGAAGTCGCCGATTACCGCCGCGCTGGTCGTCGGTGAATCGATTCGGCTCGGACAGCCCCGCATCGGTGCGGATGGCATTTACTGGACCGAGGGACGTCCGCAGGAAAAAGGCCGCAATGCGCTCGTCCGGCTTCGCGCCGGTGGTGAAGTAGAGGACCTGACAGCAGCGCCGTTCGACGCCGCAACACGCGCGCACGAATATGGCGGCGGTTCAATTGCCGTGACTGCTGCCGGCGTCTTCTTCAGCAACTTCAAGGATCAGCAGGTCTATACGCTCGACGCCTCCGGCCAGCCGAAAGCCGTGACGCAAACCGACGGCCTTCGCTATGCAGACCTGATCGCCGATCCGGTCCGCGGGCGTCTGATAGGTGTTTGCGAAGACCATCGCCAGAGCGGCCATGAACCGGTCAACACGTTGGTCAGCATCGATCTGGCGACCGGAAAAACCGCGGTGGTCGCGGACGGCCACGATTTCTTTTCTTCGCCCTGCATAAGCCCCGACGGAACGCAGCTGGCATGGCTGACCTGGGACCACCCTGATATGCCGTGGGATGGCACGGAACTGTGGGTGGCTGAGATTGCAGCCAATGGCGCGCTCGGGACGCCGCGCCGTGCAGCCGGGAGCAATAGCGAATCGCTGTTCCAGCCCGCATGGTCGCCGGCCGGCGATCTGCACGTCGTATCGGATCGTAGTGGATGGTGGAATCTGTATCGGGTGCGAGGCTCTGCATCCGGCGCGGCAGAGGCGCAAGCCGCAGACGATGCGCTCGAAGCGCTTCATCCTATGGACGCCGAATTCGGCAAGCCGCAGTGGGTGTTTGGCATGACAACCTACGGCTTCACGGATGATGGCCGGATTGCCTGTCTTTACGAGCAGAATGGCACTACGCATCTGGCCGTGTACGATCCATCAACGGGCACCTTCGATGAAATCCCCACGGCATACAGCACGATGCGCGACCTGCAGGTCAGCGCTCAACGGGTGGTCTTTGTCGGCAGTTCGCCGACCGCCGGCGAAGCGATCGTCGAACTCGATCTCGGGACTCGCGTCAGTCGCATCGTGCGCAGGTCGGATCGTGCAGAAGTGGACGCCCGCTACGTGTCGATTGCCGAGCCAATCCGCTTCCCGACTGAAGGCGGCCTCCAGGCGCACGCCTTCTTTTATCCGCCGGCCAACCCCGACTTCAATGGGCCAGACGGCACGCTGCCACCGTTGATCGTGATCGCTCACGGCGGTCCGACCTCGGCGACCCATTCCGGATTCAAGTGGCAGATCCAGTACTGGACCAGTCGCGGCTTTGGCGTGGTCGACGTCAACTATGGCGGCAGCAGCGGTCATGGCCGCGCATACCGGCAACGCCTCAACGGCCAATGGGGAATCGTCGATGTCAACGACGCGATCAATGCAGCGCGTTACCTGATCGGCCAGGGGCGCGCGAACGAGAGCGCACTCGCCGTCCGCGGCGGCAGCGCCGGCGGCTATCTGGTGTTGTGCGCGTTGGCCTTCCATGATTTTTTCAAGGCGGGCACGAGCTACTACGGTGTGGCAGATCTCGAAGCCTTGATGAAAGACACCCACAAGTTCGAATCGCGCTATATGGTCCGGCTGGTCGGCCCTTACCCCGAAGAGCGCGCCCTCTTTCAGGCACGTTCGCCGATCCATTTCGTGGATCGCATGTCGAGCGCGATGATCCTTTTCCAGGGTGCAGACGACAAGGTCGTGCCACCGAATCAGGCCGAATCGATCTATCGGGCGGTGCGCGCAAAGGGACTGCCGGTTGCCCACGTGTTGTATGAGGGTGAAGGCCACGGCTTCAAGCGGGCCGAGAACATCACGCATTCGCTCGAAGCCGAGTTGTATTTTTACGGCAAGGTCTTCGGCTTCGAACCCGCCGACAAGATCGAACCCGTTCCGATCGATAACATCTGATGCTCCGGCGAGCTGAGACGCGCAGCCCCTAAAATCACCCTCTCCGCCGAAGAGTGGAAAACCATGACCCTTGATATCAGCGCATCGACAACGACGCCCGCCCCTGTCGCCCTTGTCACCGGCTCGACTTCCGGTATCGGCGCGGCCATCGCCCGAAGGCTATCAAGGGAGGGGTATTCGATCGTTTTGCATTCGCGCACTTCGGCTGATGCGGGCCATGCGTTAGCCCGCGAACTAGGCTCAGCCGCGTACGTGCAAGCCGACCTCGCCAACGATGCGGACAGGGTAAGGCTCATCCGCGAAGCGATTGCCGTATGGGGCCGCCTCGACGTTCTGGTCAACAACGCCGGGATCAGTCGCGTGATCCCACACGCCGATCTCGACGCAGCCATACCGGACGTGTGGCACGAGCTGTATGAGGTCAATGTCGTTGCTCCATTTCGTCTGGTATCCGAAGCACAATCCGCGCTCCGCGATGCGGCCGCGCGAGGACGGCCCGGGTGCGTTGTGAACGTCAGTTCGCACGCGGGCGTCCGGCCCAAGGGGGCCTCCATTCCTTACGCAGCGACCAAGGCCGCGTTAAATCACGTCACACGCCTGCTCGCTGTTTCGCTTGCGCCGGATATCCGCGTCAATGCGGTGGCACCCGGACTCGTCGATACCCCTCTTACCGCCAACTGGACCCAGGCGCAGCAACTTTGGAAAGAGCGTGCACCCATGCGCCGGGCAGCCAGTCCCGAGGATATTGCACAGGCTGTCGCCTTGCTGGTCGCCTCAGACTATCTGACGGGCGAAATTCTGCTCTCGGATGGCGGCTTGAATCTGACGTAAAAGCGCGTCACGCTTCGCGCAGTTGCGCCAGCACTGCTTCCACGGGCTCTCCTGACCTGTTTGCCATCATCCACGGCATGGCGGATGCGGCCGGGCAGAAGGAAGAAGTGGACGGCAAGGCGCTTGCGAAGTGCGTCGAGCGAGCCGTATTCGGTTACGTGGGAACATTCCCGGCATAAATACACTGCTCTTGATGATCCAATCTGTGGGATAACGTGTGAAGTCTTCCCTAGATCAGGCGTTAGAACGGGCACACTAAAACGTATAGTGAAAATGTACTGGTTAGTTAATTAGGGTCACCGTGATGGATATTCCTCTTTCCGACGAGGCGTGGATGCGTGTCAGCCATCTCCTGTCCCGCGACTCGAAGCAGCGGTTTGGCCGCCCGGCCCGGGATCCGCGAGACGTACTGAACGCCATTCTCTGGGTCACCACGCGCGACGAAAAGTGGCACCGGTTACCGGCCAACTTTCCGCCATCGCAAACGTGCTACATCAAATGGCTGCAATGGCGACGCGCCGGTCTTATGACGCAGATACTCGATGAGTTACTGGTCGAGCAAATCTGAACGAAAGCTCACCTCCTCCGTGATACATCGGCCGCTCAATCGTGATGGCGCACATTTTTTGCTACTCGATATGCGCGATTGCGACGGCGGCCCGCGAGCTTAGGCCGCCACCGGCCCGCAGCGGCGGCCCGGCCAGGGAGGAGGAGTTATGCGAGCTGTAAATGACAAGGTATTGACTGCAATTTTTGCCGTAGCGACCGTATTTCTTGCGGCATGCGGCGGCGGCCACGGAGGCAGTTCGAGTAGCGGCAGCGGCACAGCCACACCGGCGGGCGGCGTCAATCTGCAGGTTGTCTCGTTCGGCGACAGCCTTTCCGACGTCGGAACGTACGCGCCGATCGCAAGCGCGGTGGGTGGTGGGCGTTTCACGACCAATCCAGGCCAGGTGTGGACGCAGAACGTCGCGCAGTACTACGGCAATACGCTAACCGCGGCGTACACGATCGGCCTCACACATGCATTGAGTTCCAACGGCGGCATGGGCTACGCAGAAGGCGGCGCGACGGTGGCAACGCCCGCGACCGAATATAACTTTCTCACCGACGTGATTGGCGACATCGAAATGCCCGTCAATCAGCAGGTCTCGAGCTACCTGAGCACGTACAAGAGTTTTAACGCCAATCAACTGGTGCTCGTCTGGGCCGGCGCGAACGATGTGCTTCGCGCGGGGGCGCTGCCTGCCGGAGGGACGATCGTGCAAACTGCCGCCAACACGCTTGCCCAGCAGATCGGGCTGATCGTCCAGAATGGCGCCACTCATGTGGTGGTGGTCAATCTGCCGAACGTCGGTCTAGCGCCCGACGGCCTCGCGTCGTCCGACGGCGGAGCCACTTTGACGCAGGAATCGGAACTCTTCAACAGCACCCTGACCAGCGCGCTGCAGACCGCTGGCCTGCAAAGCAAGGTGATCCAGATTGATGCGTACACCTGGATAAACGGGATCATCGCAAATTTCCAGGCCAATGGCTTCTCCGTGTCGAACACGGGCCAGGCCTGTGACCCCTCGAAAACGCCCGATGACACGTCATTGCTATGCTCGCCGGCAACTTACGTGAACGCCAACGCGGACCAGACCTACATGTTCGCCGATGACCTTCATCCGACGACCCATCTGCACGCGCTCTTCGCTCAATACGTGGAGCAGCAGATCGCAGCGAGCGGTTTGGGTCACTGAGGACACGAGTGAGCGCTCCTGCTCCTGCCTGTGCTGCTTGCGGCAGGAGCGCTCACCCCACTTGCTCAACCACGGAACAACAACCGCTCACAACCCGTGAGCCTCAGAACTTGTACGTCGCCCCGATCTGCGCAAAACGGCCGACATACGTGTACAGCGACGTGTCGTAGCCCTGCTGCCACAGCGGACCGTCTGCCCATACGGCGTCGAACGGCGGTACGCGGTTGAAGATATTGTCGACGCCGCCGTACAGCGTCCAGTGTTTGAAGCCCGTGTAGGTCACCATCAGGTTGAACTGGCTATAGGACCCCATGCTGGTGCTTTGCGGCGTCGGCGTCGGGATATACGTAAAGGTCTGCGTATAAGGCCCCACGTACTGCCACGTCAGCGAGGTACTCCACTTGTGATACGCCCAGTTCAGGGTCGTATTGCCCTTCCAGCGCGGGAAAGCGCCACCGAACGGTTCATTGAGCGCGAGGTTGTTGCCTGCCGCGTTCACCGTCTGACCATCCAGCGTGAACTTGAACGACTCGACATAGGCCCAGTCCCCCGATAGCGTGAAAGTGCCGTACGGCGTCGGCAACGACTGGCGGAAGGTGGTCTCGAAACCGCTCGTATCGAGCCCGCCGAGGTTCTGATACTCGAAGGTCTCGTATTCGGGCGTGGTCGTGCCCGGGTAATAGACCGTCGACGACGGTTGGTCGATGCCGATCACATTACTGACGTGGATCTTGTACCAGTCGAGGCCGACATCGGTTGTGCGGGCCGGCGACAGTTCGAAGCCAATGTTGTAGTTCTTCGTGCGTTCAGGCTGCAGATCCGGATTGCCCGAGGTCAGCGACGTCACCGCACCGGACTGGTTGATCACGAGCGCCATGTTCTGCGAGGTGCTGTCCTCGACGAACGTCGGCGCACGGAAGCCGCGATCGTACGACGCGTACGCGGTCAACTCCTTGACCGGCTGCCAGCGCAGGGCGAAGCGAGGCGAGAACGCACCGCCAACATCGCTGTAGTGATCATAGCGGCCCGATTGACTAAACGTCAGCCCCCTGATGATTGGGATATCGAACTGGTAGTACACCGCAGCAACATTACGCTGGCCTTGCACCTCTTCCTCATCCGGCGTCAGGACCAGGCCTTCGGCGTACGCCGCGCCTTGACTCAGCGACTCGCTCTGATGGAAAAACTCGGCGCCCAGGCCGAGGCCCACGTCGCCCGTCGGCAGATGGAACAGCGTCGGGGTCGAGATCGTCGCATCGAGCGTGTCGAGCTTGGAGACGGCGATGTTGTTAGCGTCCATGTACAGGCCGTTAAGCCCGTTCGGCGTCGCAGACGGATTCGCGAAGTCGTAGGTGCCGTTCTGGAAGATGTTGTTCAGAACGTTGACATTCAGCTGGTTCGAGTACGAGTTGGAAACATCGCTTTGCGAGTGAGTGTAAGTAGTCGCCCAGTCCCAATCTCCGTTCGGCAGCGTGAGCGTCCCCTTCACACCCGTGGCTGCCCGCCAGTAGTTGGCATCCGTGGTTTCCGCCACGGAGTTCGGGAACGAATAGATGAGTGGCGTCGCCACCCCGAACGGGTTGTACGGGTTGCTCGCCGGCACGGTGTTGTTGAATAGCGAAAACGTCTTCGTCGAAGGGTTGTACACCAGCGACGAATTAGTCCCGCCCACCGTGTTATTCCAGACGCCGCCGCCCTGCACGCTCGTGTTGTTGCTTTCCCAGAGATCGACGAATGCAGTGGTTGTGTCGTTGATCTTGAACTGCGCATCCACCTTCGCGCTCAGACGTTGGCTCCACGGTTCGATGGAGAAACCGTTACCGGTGTAGAGTCCGCAGACACTGCCGGTTGTCTGGCCGTAGAAGACCGAGGTGAAATTCGTGCTGGCCGGTTTGACCGAACTGCCGTACGGACACGAACTCAGCGCCTGGGCATTGCCCGTGGTGGGATTGGTCCAGTATGAAGGCGCGAGCATCGACATGCCGCCCGGCTGCCCCGTGAAGTCCATGGACGAAGTCGAATCGCGATCGGCCAGCGTGGAGCCGTTGTCCCTGACGAAGCTTGCGGATGCCGTGACGTTGTAGCCGTCCGAGGCGAGGTTGCCGAAGCCGCCGAGCGCGCTGAACTTTGCCGTGCCGTTGCCCCCGCCACCGTCGGTCGAGCCGCCATAGCTGCCATCGAGCTGCAAGCCCTGGAAATCGTGCTTCGTGATGATGTTGACCACGCCCGCGATCGCGTCCGAGCCGTATTGCGACACCGCACCAGTCTTCACGATTTCGATGCGGTCGATGGCGCTAAGCGGCAGCGTGTTCAAATCGAAGAACGTATCGACGCCGTTCGAAAAGAAAGCGAACGGTGCAACCCGCTGTCCATCAATCAGCACAAGCGTGTATTTTTCGCTGAGGCCGCGCAGCGCCATGCCCGAGGCGCCTGCGGCAAAGTTGTTGGACTCGGCTTCGCTCCAGCTATCGGCAGAATTGGCGCTGGTGCTGCGCAGGAAATCGGAAACGCTGTTGGCCCCGCTGTCCTGGATCTCCTTGGCGGTGACTGTCTGGACCTGGTTAAAGCCGACCTTATCGGAACTGCGGATCAGCGAACCCGTCACCTCGAACCGCTTGACCTGGGCGACACCGTTTTTGTCCTTCGTCATCCCCGGTGAAGACGGTGCGGTAGCTGTCGCCGAACTGGCTCCGGTAGCTGGCACCGCAGCGGTGGCCGCCGGCGTCGAGTCGGCCGCTGCAGCCGGTTGGCTCTGCGCAAACGCAGACATGCTAAGTGTTGTGCCAAATGCTGCCGACAGCGCTATTTCAGCCCAAAGGATCTTTCTTATGGCCGATGCCAAAGCTCTTTGTTTCATGATTTCCCTTCACTCTTGTCAATAAGCCAAACCCGCTGCGCGACTCAAAGTGTTGCGCCTGGGCATTTTTTTCGACTTCAGGCGGTACGTTATTTTTTGACATCCCCACCCTGGTACTGCGGGACAACAGAAACAACACCAACGACTCCAACGCCACTCAATTACATCAACATAAAATAGGATTACTAACTTATTGCAAAAGCAATAAAACTGAAAGAAACTTAATCTCTACGAGTTCTCGTTTGGCTGTAACACCGAAAACAGGCAATCGGGAAAAGCATAGCCATGCCATGCATGGCTATGCACACAACGGATGAAGCCCTTTGCGACGCGCGACACGACATGACGCGCGCACCGCTCACGCGGTGCCGACAGCGCGCTGACTAGTTAGCGGGAACGCCGTCTTTCCATTGCGCCCAGTTCTTGACGATGGCGTTAACCAGCGGCGAACCGGCAAGATAGAGGTTGTCCACCGCAGGGACGAATCCGCCCTGTTGCTGGTAGTTCAGCAGGTTGTCAACGTTCGATACGCCGGGCGGCGGCCTGTCGAAGTCCGATCCCGCACGCAGGACGGCCACACGATTCGTGTCGGCAAGACCCGCCGCGGCGGCTCGCTTGATGACTTCGAAGGTGGCGTTGTCTTCCTGCTGTGTGGTGCAGTACGTGCCTTTGCCATCGGTCAGCAGTTTGGTCCAGTCACGCGCGCGCTGGCCCAGAGCCTCGCCGGAGAACCATGTGTCGCCAGCGAGCGTGTCGCACTGGATGACCGTAGGCGGCTGATTGCCCGGCGCGGTCGTGTATTTCGCCCGATACGCCTGCGCTTCTGCGCTATCGGTCAGCTTCACGTTGCGCGAGAGCAAGTAAGCTTTCTGCAGCAACGCTTCGTTCAACTGGAAGACTTCTGTGTGGTAGTCCAATGGAGGCTTTTCGTTGCCGCTCTTTGTGTTGATGCCGAGATAGCCTGACTTCCAGTCGCCGGGGATTTCGCGCGCATCGAGCTCCCACTGAATGCCGAAATCCACCAGATAGCGCGCCCATGCAGCCGAGCCCAAGGTACCCTGCGCCGGATCGATGCCCGCAATACCCGATACCAGGAAGTAGGTCTTACGCAGATCGAACTTCCTCGAATAAACCAGTGCCGCCATCGTGGCGGCCGCGTTCGCATGACCCATGCCCGTCGTGACGACACATACGTCATCGCGGTTGCAGTGGACCGCAGGGTAGTCCGGCGATAAACCGGCCACTTCGATTGCCTGTGTTTTCCCAAGATGGTCGAGCCATGTTTTCCCTTCCGGCGCGAACATCGAAATGATCAGTACCTTGACATGCCGCGGTGTAGGCAGCGACTGTGCGGCAAAGGTGGTGCCGGTTTGAATAACAAATGCGAGACCCGCGCAAACAAGACTCTGAAGCAGTTTCTTTTTATGCATGAGGCGCTTTGATTAAAGATGATTCGGCGGACCAGCCCAGCTTTGTGCTTAAGTGCCCAATAATCGTGCGTCGATGTCGCCTTACTGCGAGTTTCACAAACAAACAGTAACTTTTCGCAGCGCGTCGGAGCAACAGGCGGGACTATAAGCACGGCGCATGCCAAAGCATGTCCGAAGGCCGGGTGCGATACCCGGTATAACAGAGGATATATAACTGCGAATGCGAAATGGGTCAAACCCAAGACGGCCGAAGGAAGAAGCCCGCGAATTACGCACGGCGCCTGGCATGAAGCCAAATCCTCGCGTCGATGCAGCAAGCAAAATGTAGGCGGGTTCGCTGGCGCGGCGGTCAGGATGCGTGGGGGCGCCAGGCTTTTAGTTATATCGCAGGCATCGCCGAGGGTTTTGCGTCGAGCAGCCGATCAGTTCCTGCCGCCGTTCGCCTTGATGACCTGACCGTTGATCCAGCCGCTCCCGGAGCTGGCCAGGAACGAGACCACGCGCGCGATGTCGTCGGGCTGACCAAGACGGCCGAGCGGGATGTCATTCGTCAGGCGCTGGATCAGCTCTTCAGACGGCCGCTCAGGAACAACTCCGTTGCGACCGGGCCGGGCGCGACCGCGTTGACAGTGACGCCGCCGAAGTATTCATGTGCTCTGCTCCTTCTTTAAACCGCAGGGTTCGGATTCGATTCACGCCTCCTGAGCGAACAGCTTTTGCCATTCATCCGGCTTGTGCATGTCCTCACGCGTGTTGACCTCGATCAGGACGCCACCAGGCGAGCGGCAAAAGAACCGCGATCCACGCGTGTTATTGAAGACCTCGGTCTCCATGCGAACCCCTGCCTCGCGAAATTCCTCATAGAGGGTATGGACGTTCTCCAGAGTCTCGACCTCCACGCCAAAGTGGAAATTCTTTGGCCAAACCGGCACTTCCTCCGTGACGCGCTCCAGAACGATGTCGAAATCATTCCGTTTAAGCAGACAGTGCTCGCCGGCGGCGACGATCTCGCAACCCAGGTATTTTTCGAAAAAGGCAGCCGTCTCCGCCACATTGGTCGTGGGGAAGCTGAGGTGGTTCAGCTTTGCTTCTTGATGAAGATTCATGATGGATCTCGCAGAAAGTTTTAAATATGCCGCGGAGCGATTGCTCAGCGCTCCGCCCGCATGCGGTTGCATCGATCAATGCGATGCTCCACGAGGTTTATTTTGCGAGTAATTGCTCGATTTTTAAACTCGCATTGCGCAGCGCCTCTACAGTAGCGTGTGACCCAACAACGGCGGGGGCTTACGAGTTTGAACGAGCAACGATCTGAACAATTGCTCGCTTTTTAGAAGACATCCAGGCAGGGCCGACTATTTCCGGGC
>Ga0302228_10001585_pt1 | contig 16595 bp, 15 predicted proteins | sample II_Palsa_N1_2_FD_193519 | JGI IMG/M metagenome (GOLD analysis project Ga0302228, IMG submission 193519) | Peat permafrost microbial communities from Stordalen Mire near Abisko, Sweden - II_Palsa_N1_2 | ecosystem: Environmental > Terrestrial > Soil > Palsa > Peat permafrost | place: Sweden...
GAGCATCGTCTGCGCGAGATCGAAGCCAATCTGCGACGACAGCAGTTTGGGAAAGTGATTCATGTCGACCGGGCGTCCGACACCAACCCCTGAGGCTCGCGTTTACCGCTTTCGAGCAGCGTGCGCGCCTGGGCTTCGTATTGCGCGAGGTCTTCGAGCGTCGCGTTCAGGTCCTCGAGCTGGCGCTCCAGTACCTCGCGATGCCGTGTCACTGTGGCGAGAAACGCGTGCAGCTGCGGCGTTGTGTCGGTCGGCGATTCGTACAGATCGAGCAGATCGCGAATCTCCGACAGCGTGAAGCCGAGCCGTTTGCCGCGTAACGTCAGTTTCAGACGCGTACGGTCCCGGCCCGAATAGACGCGCCGCAATCCACTTGACCCTTCCCGGCTTGGGGAGAGTAAACCCTGGTCTTCGTAGAAGCGGATCGCCCGAGGTGTGACGTCGAATTCGCGCGCGAGCTCGGTGATGGTGTATTGCGTGTTCATGGGACGTCCCGTGGCCGGGCAGAAAAACCGATTGGACGATAGAATCGACGTTTACGTTATCGTCAACTTGAGTAAAGCGCAACCAGGGCGTGCGGCGACGAAGTGGCGGCTGTTGCCGCTGCAGCTATCACTGCGGTTACCGCACGTCCGATGGAACAAGACACCCACAATGAATGCTCTCGAACATCAGCTCGACTACCCGTTCAACGACACCTTGCCGGAGGCGGGCCACGCATTTGAAGTGACGCCTGGCGTGTTCTGGCTGCGCATGCCGCTGCCGTTTGCGCTGGACCACATCAACCTATGGTTGCTGCGCGATGAGATCGACGGTCAGAAGGGCTGGACGGTGGTCGATTGCGGCATCACCTCGGACACGATCAAGGCGAACTGGGAGCAGGTGTTCGACACGGTGCTTGAGGGTCTGCCGGTGCTGCGCGTGATCGTCACGCATTGCCATCCGGATCACATTGGTCTTGCGCACTGGATCTGCACGGGTGGCGACAAGCAGCGCTGGGACGTACGTCTGTGGATGACGCTCGGCGAATACATGCAGGCGCGCGTGATGGCGTCAGGCGACGGCTCGAACGCGGGCGGCTCGGGCGCGGCGCGCCACTTCGCACTGCATGGGCTGACGGACGAGGTCTCCCTCGACAAACTGCGCAATCGCACAAGCTACTACTCGAACCTCGTGCCAGCGATTCCGGGCCAGTATCGGCGCGTACGCGAAGGGCAGGGCATCGTGATTGGCGGCAAGACATGGCGCGTCGTGACCGGCTTTGGTCACTCGCCGGAACACTGCGCACTACATAACGAAGCGGACGGCGTGCTGATTTCGGGCGACATGGTGTTGCCGCGTATCTCGACCAATGTCTCCGTGTTCGACATGGAGCCGGAAGGCACTCCGCTCGCGCTATATCTGGAATCGCTCGGGCGCTACGAGACGATGGCCGAGGATACGCTGGTGTTGCCGTCGCACGGCAAGCCGTTCCGTGGCGTGCGAACCCGCATCAGGCAACTGCGCGAGCACCACGATGCGCGGCTCGCCGAAGTGCGCGAGGCCTGTGCGCAGAGGCCGCAAAGCGCCGCGGATATCGTGCCGTTGATGTTCAAGCGGCAGCTCGATATCCATCAGATGACGTTTGCCATGGGCGAGGCGCTCGCGCATTTGCATTTGCTGTGGCTTGCGGGCGAGTTGAAGCGCACGCATGACGCGGATGGCGTGATCCGGTTTGCGCCGCTCTAGATCTTTGCTGATCTGCTCCGCGGAAAGAGAAAGGCCCGGTGCAATGCAACCGGGCCTTGTTGTTTGTGCTCGCAGCTTTTCGGCTCGGCGTAGCAGTCTTACTGCACAACCACCGACGTAAAGTTCTGCCGCCCAAACGGACTCACGTGATACCCGCTCACGTCGGTACGCGTGATAGCCGCAGCCGTCGGATACCCCAGCGGAATCCACAACGCCTGATCGTGAATGAGCTGCTGCGCCGCTTCATACGCCTTCGTGCGTTTGGCCTGATCCGGCGTGGCCTTCGCATCGGCGATCAGCTTGTCGAGATCGGCGTCGCAAAAGCGCGCGAAGTTGATACCCGACTTCACCGCATTGCAGCTAAAGAGCGGCGTCAGGAAGTTGTCCGGATCGCCGTTGTCGCCAGCCCAGCCCATGAACAGCGTGTCGTGCTGGCCCTGCTTGGCTTCCTTGATCAACTCACCCCACTCGATCACCTTTACCTCTGCCTTCACGCCGATCTTCGCGAAGTCGGCCTGCAGCAGTTCGGCGCCGGCCTTCGGATTCGGATTGAGCACGCTGCCGGTGGGCCGCACCCAGATGGTGGTCGAGAAGCCGTTCGGAAAGCCAGCCTCGGCGAGCAGGTTCTTCGCCTTCACGGGGTCGTACGGCCAGGCCTTGACCGACTTGTTGTAGCTCCAGGTGTTCGGCGGATACGGATTCACGGCCGGACTCGCCGTGTTGTCGAACACGGTCTTCAGATACGTCGTCCGGTCGAAAGCCATGTTCAGCGCGGCGCGGACCTTCTGGTTATCGAGCGGCTTCTTGCCCGTATTCAGCGCGACGAACGCCGTCATGAACGCAGGCGTTTGCACGATCGCGAGCGACTTGTCGGTCTTCGCATCGGCCACATCCTGCGGTTTCGGCGAGAGCGCGATCTGGCATTCGCCGGTCTTGACCTTCTGAGCCCGCACTGTGGCGTCCGGCGTGATCGCGTAGATCAGGCGGTCGACCTTCGGCTTGGGACCCCAGTACGTCGGATTCACGTCATAGCGAATCACGGCGTCCTTCGTGTAGCTCTTCAGCACGAATGGCCCGGTGCCGATCGGTTTGGCATTCAGGTCGACCTGCTTGCCCGCCTTCAGCAGCTGATCGGCGTATTCGGCCGAGTAGATCGAGGCGAAGCCCATCGTCAGGATCGAGACAAACGTCGCGTCCGGCTGGTTCAGCTCGAACTTCACCGTGTCGTCGTCGACCTTCGCGACCGACTTGATCAGCTTCGGCAGCCCCATCGATTGCGCGTGCGGGAAGCCGCTCGCTCCCGTCACCTTGTGCCACGGGTTGCTGTCGTCAAGCATCCGGCTGAAGGTGAACACGACGTCGTCGGCGTTCAGCGCATGGGTCGGCTTGAAGTAATCGGTGGTCTGGAATGGCACGTTGGGGCGCAGATGGAACGTATAGGTGAGGCCATCGGCGCTCACGTCCCAGCTCTGCGCGAGCGCGGGCACCACTTTCTTCGCGGCCTCGTCGTAGGCGACCAGCGAGTTGAAGATCACGTCGGCTGACGCATTAGTCGTCACGAGCGAGTTGAACTGGACGACATCGAAACCGTCGGGGCTCGCTTCGGTGCAGACGGTCAGCGGTTTGGCCAGCGCGAGCGCGGGCGCCGTGACGAGTAGAGCGGCGATTACGGCGACGGGCAATTTAATGCGCATAGGATCTCCCATAACAAGCGCGGCTTGGCACGCGGCCTGCGCGGACCACCGACTTCATTGTGATACGTTTCCGGCGCTGGCGCTGGTCCTGCCTGCGCGAAACCGCCAGCGCGCAAGCTTATCGAAGGGTGGTTGTGTCGACAACAAACGAATCGGCATATCCATATGGACGCAGCGCCGCGGCTTTGAACACATTCGCGCTCGCGGTCTGCCTGCCTTACTCGGCGGCGCGCGGCTTGCGCGGGGCCCTTTCGAAGGCGCGATCGTAGATCCAGCGCGGCAGCACATGCAACAGCATGGCCACGACGCGCATCTGCCACGGGAAAATCGCGAAGCGTGTCTTGCGCCCAACCGCATCGGCGACCTTCGCGGCAAAGCGGTCGGCGTCCATCAGGAACGGCATGCGATACGGGTTGTGCGCGGTCATCGGTGTGCGGATATAGCCGGGAGCGATCGTCACCACGTTGACGCCTTTGGGCCGCATCTCGACGCGCAACGCCTCGAGATACTTGAATGCGGCGGCCTTGGAGGCGCTGTAAGCGCCCGAACCCGGCAAGCCGCGCACGCCGGCGACGCTCGCCACGCCTACCAGCGAGCCCTTGCCCGCTGCCATCATGGCGGCCGCGAACGGCTCGAAGGTGGCGACCATACCGAAGTAGTTGACGTCCATGACCTCGCGAAACGCGCGCAGATCGCCATGGCCGGTGACGGCGCCGCGGCTCACGCCGGCATTGGCGATCACGATGTCCGGGCAACCGTACTGCGCGATGAACTGCGCAGCGGCGGCGGCGAGCGCATCGGCGTCGCGCACGTCAGCGGGATAGATGGAGATGGGATGAGTCGGATGGGACTGCTGGAAGCTGGCGAGGGCTTCGCCGCGGCGGGCAACCAGCCCGAGAATCGCGCCGCGCCGCGCATATTCGGCGGCGAGCGCGAGGCCGATGCCACTGGACGCGCCGGTGATGAAAACCTTGAGGGTCGTGCTCATACCGGCGCTCCGGGCTTTACATCTTCTTCGCGCGGACCTGGGCGACGAGGTAGTCGAGGACCTGGATCGTGCCAGGCAGGCTGTTCGTCGCGGCCGGGCCGGTTTCATACTTGCCCTGCACGGCCAGCGTCGGCACGCCGTCGATCTTGTAGTCGTCCAGCATCTTCTTGTCGCGCTGGATCTCGCTTTGCGTCGAGAACGAGTTGTACGCGTCCATGTACTTCTTCGGATCCACGCCGTTCTTGGCAAGGAATTTCTGCTGATCTTCCGGCGTCAGCAGATAGTCCTTGTTGACGTGAATTTCGTTGAAGACCACCGGCGTGAGCTTTTCTGCGAGACCCAGCGCGTCGAGCGCGTGGTACATCCTCGAATGGGGGATGAAATCGTCGCGGAAGGCCACCGGCACACGCTTGAACACCACGTCCGGGCCTTGCTTTTTGATCCACGCTTCGAGGTACGGGTTGAATTCGTTGCAGTGCGGGCAGCCGTACCAGAAGAATTCGGTGACTTCGATCTTGCCGGCCGGCACGTCGACCGGTTGCGCCTGCGGCAGCACGGTGTAGTCCTTACCGGCGACGGGCGCGGCAGCCGATGCTTCTACGGCAGCGCTGGCGAGGCCGATTGAAAGAAAGAGAATGCTCAGCAGTTTTTTCATGTCTTGTTGACCCAATTAGGCGGAGTAACGGTGCTGCGGCGGTGCGGTGAACGCCTGGCCGTCACCGTTACGAGAGTTTGGTGGCAGGGCTCTGAGGTGCATGAGACTCGCGCCGCGCGCTGAGGTTCAGCGGCGGCGCATGACGGAACATTACTGCTTGGTAAAGCGGATCACGGCGGTATCGACCCCAGCGTCGGATAGACGCTGGCGGGCCGAATTCATGTCCTCGAACTTCGAGAACGGCCCGATGCGCACGCGGTAGTAGGTGACTCCGCCGGCATCGCGCTGCGTGACCTTCGATTCGAAGCCCTGGAAGGCCAGGCGGGCCCGCTGCTGCTCCGCATCCGCCGACGTCTTGTACGCGCCAACCTGCAGGAAATAGCCGCTGTTTGCGTCAGCTGCGTTCGAGGCAGGTGCGGCCGCCGTGCTGGGCGGGGCGCTGGTGGCCTGCTGCGGCTTCTTCACCACACCGGAGGCGGCCTGATCCTGCGCGGGCTGCGGCGCGACCGCGACACCGTTGTTAGCCGCCGAGCTGGCCGGCGGCACTTCGACGATTTGCGGTTCCTGCAACATGCCGCCCGGCGGATTCGCGCCATTGGTCTGACCCGGCGCGGTGTTCGGCGGTGCCGGCTGGTTAGCCTGCGGCACCGGCTGGCCCGGCGTTTTGCCTTGCAGCGGACGGTTCGGATCGTATTGCGCGTCGCTTGCGCTGGTGTCGGACGCCGCGGGTGGCGCGACCTTGGCGACGAATGGCGTAGGCGCCCGGGTGATGTACAGCGCCACCACTACCGCGATTGCCAGGCCGACAATCAGGCCCAGTACGATGCCGAGAAATGTGCCCCCGGTTTGTTTCGACTGCTTTGTTGTGCGGCGTGGTTTTGCCATCGTCTAAATCACCTGCAAAAAGAATCCTGGAACGGTCGTCGATTATAACGACGGCCGAGTGCATGTCGTGCCGGAGGACTTACATCTTTTCGGGAGCAGAGACGCCGATTGTCGCAAGGCCGTTTGCCAGCACCTGACGGGTGGCGGCGAGCAATGCAACGCGGGCGTTACGCGCCGCTTCGTCGTCGACGAGGACGCGTTCAGCCTTGTCATTGTAGAACGAGTGGAATTCGCCCGCGAGGTCGCGCAGATAGAAGGCGACCGCGTGCGGCGCGAGTTCTTCGGCGGCGTGTTGCAGCATGTCGGGGAATTCCGCGAGCTTTTGCAGCAGCGCCATGGCGCGTTCGCTGGTCAGCAGCGACACGTCCACCGACGGCAGAATCGCCAGATCGGTGTTGTAGCGCGTCTTCGATTCGTTGATGACCGAGCAGATCCGGGCGTGGGCGTATTGCACGTAATGCACCGGATTCTCGTCGTTCTGCTTGAGCGCGAGATCGATATCGAACACGAATTCCGTGTCGGCCTTGCGCGAGATCAAGAAGAACCGCACGGCGTCGCGGCCACGGCGGATCGTCTCTTCGTCGAGCAGATCAGGCGAGGTTTCCGAGCCCGGCGTCGCGCCGCCCGACCATTCGATCAGGTCGCGCACCGTCACGTAGCTGCCCGCGCGCTTCGAAATCTTCACTTCCTGGCCATCGCGCATCACCGTGACCATCTTGTGCAGGATGTAGTCGGGATAGCCCTTCGGAATTCCGATGCCGAGACCCTGCAGGCCGGCGCGCACCCGTGCGATCGTGCCGTGGTGATCCGAGCCCTGCACGTTGATGACCTTGGTGAAGCCGCGATCCCACTTGGCGACGTGATAGGCGACGTCCGGCACGAAGTAGGTGTAGGTGCCGTCGGTCTTGCGCATCACGCGGTCTTTGTCGTCGCCGTCGTCTGTGGTGCGCAGCCACAACGCGCCTTCCTGCTCGTAGGTCTTGCCGGCGGCGATCAGCGCGTTCACCGTTTTCTCGACGCGGCCTTCCGCGTACAACGACGATTCGAGGTAGTACTGGTCGAATTTCACGCCGAAGGCCTGCAGGTCCATATCCTGCTCGTGGCGCAGGTAGGCGACCGCAAAGCGGCGGATGGCCTCGAGGTTGTCCACGTCGCCTTCGCCCTTGACCGGCTCGACGTCTTTCGCGGCGACCGTTTCACCGTTCATGTAGTCGTGCGCAATGTCGGCGATGTAGTCGCCGTTGTAGGCCGATTCCGGCCAGCCGGCGTCGCCCGGCTTCAGGCCGCGGGCACGCGCCTGGGTGGAGACGGCCAGCGTATGGATCTGCACGCCCGCGTCGTTGTAGTAGAACTCGCGATGCACGCCGTAGCCCTGCGAAGCGAGCACGTTAGCGAGTGCATCGCCCAAGGCCGCCTGGCGGCCATGGCCGACGTGTAGCGGGCCGGTCGGGTTGGCCGAGACGAATTCGATCAGCACACGCTTGCCGGCATCGCGCTGCGAGCGGCCGAAGGCTTGCTGTTCTGCGAATACGGTGCCGATCACCGCCTGTTTGGCAGCGGGCGAGAGGCGCAGGTTGATGAAGCCTGGGCCGGCCACTTCGGCGCCCTGCACGAGGCCTTGAGCTTGCGGATGGGCGAGCACCGCGTCGACGATCTGCTGCGCGAGCTGGCGCGGATTTGCGCGCAGCGGCTTGGCGAGCTGCATCGCGACGTTGCAGGCGACATCGCCGTGAGCGGCGACTTTCGGGCGTTCCAGCGTAATGGTGGGAGCGACGAAGGCCGCTTCCGTGGCGCCTTGGGTCGCCTCGGCGACCTGCTTCACGGTGTCGGCGAGTAGTAGTTCGAGCGTTTGTTTCTGTGCGGGCAGCATGCTTGTTGCGAGTCCAGTGAGGCAGTGCGGTGAAACGGGGGCAGCGCGCGAGGCGGGGGCAGACCAGGGCCGATCGGCCGTGCGAGCCATTGTCCGGCACGCAGCGGCGCGCTTTTGCGTCAGGACGGATTTTAGCAGGTGCTAATATGTCCAATGAGATGCCCAACACAGGGCCGTGGCCGCCGGTGCTCGCCGGCCTGCCAACGAAACGCACGCAGACGGTCGTCCCACGGCCATCGGCGCGTAATCAAACAAATGAAAAAGGGAACAGTCATGCTGATTACTTTCAAATGCCGCGCGACTCCGGACGTGATGATGCTGGAGAATCTGGCGAATTATCTGGTCGGCATCGTCGGCAAACGTCTCGGTGAGCGCGGGGTCATCATGCACGATGAACTGGGTGAGGCAATCACCAAACTGGAATCGGCCATCAGCTCCGACAAGCAGGAACGCGCCGAGCACGAGGGCCACTTCCACGAGGGCGAAGAGGGCCACGAACACCACGAGATTCCGGTCGGCCTTGCGCAACGCGCCTATCCGTTCCTCGACATGCTGCGCGCCGCGCAAAAGGAAAACGCGGATATCGTCTGGGGCGTTTGACGGGCGCCTGCGCCGCTGCGGCTTTGCGCGCGGCGCGCAATTGCCTCGAAGTTAACGCCCGCGCTGGACCTGGTCACGCGCAATCGACGCATCCAAAGACAAGAGCCCGCTTAAAGCGGGCTCTTGTCTTTTATGCAACTGCATAAGCCAGCCATCCATCCATCGCGCCGCAACGACAACGAGCGTGAAAGCGACTGGCTGCGGGCGCTCGGCCGTCCGGATTTTTCGAGCCGGCGCGGTTTATTGGCTGGCGGCGGCCGGTGCAGCCGCTGCGGCCGAGGCGCCCTTCTTCGTCTTCTGCTTCTTCGGCTTTTTGACGTGCTTCTGGGTAGGCGGCGAGTACGAACTGACCGCGCTGCCGGCAGCCGGAGCGGCTGTCTGGGCGAAGGCTACAGAAGTACCGACTGCAAGGGAAAGACCAGCCAAAATCAACGTCAGCTTTTTCATGCGAGATTCTCCGTGTCGGTTGCAAGTAGTTGAGCCGACGCGTTTTATGGCCGCGTCTGGCAGGTAAGGCGCTTGCAGTCTACAAAGCCGAAAATCTGCCTGCCTGAAATATTCAGCCTTACGTTCTGGATATAGTGGGGTGGTTTTTGGCCGTCCCACGCCGCTTACCTCACAGCAGCGGGGCCAGGGCCCGTTCCGCATCCTGCTTCGACAACGCCATCCGCTTCGCGAAGTCTTCCACCTGGTCTGCGGCAATCTTTCCGACCGAAAAATAGGTGCTTTCCGGGTGCGCCAGGTAAAAGCCCGAGACGCTCGCCGCCGGCAGCATGGCGAGCGATTCCGTGACGCTCATGCCGATTTCGTCCGCACGGAGCACGTCAAACATGTCGCGCTTCACCAGGTGATCCGGGCAGGCCGGGTAGCCGGGCGCGGGACGGATGCCGCGATACTTTTCGCCGATCAGGTCGTCGTTGGAGAGCGTTTCGTTCGTGGCGTATCCCCACAGGTCGCGGCGCACGCGGGCGTGCATCGCTTCGGCAAAGGCTTCCGCGAAGCGGTCGGCGAGCGCCTTCAGCATGATCGCGCTGTAGTCGTCGTGATCCTTTTCGAACTGCTTTTCCTTCACGTCGACGCCGAGCCCCGCCGTCACCGCGAACATGCCGATGTAGTCGGCCACGCCGGAATCTTTCGGCGCGATAAAGTCGGCGAGCGACCGGTTCGGCCGCATCACGCCGTCCACTACCGGCCGCACGCTTTGCTGGCGCAGGTTGCGCCACGTCAGCGCGACTTCCGAGCGCGATTCGTCCGTGTAGATCTCGATGTCGTCGTCATTCACCGTGTTGGCCGGCAACAGCGCGATCACACCGTTGGCCTGCAGCCAGCGGCCCTGGATCAGGCGGGAGAGCATTGCCTTGCCGTCGGAGAACACGCGCCGCGCCGATTCGCCGACGATCTCGTCATTGAGGATCGCGGGGTACGGGCCGGCCAGATCCCACGTCTGGAAGAACGGCGCCCAGTCGATGTAGTTCGCCAGTTCGCCGAGGTCGAAGTTCTTGAAGATGCGGCGGCCGATGAATTTCGGCTTGACCGGCTGATAGCTCTTCCAGTCGATCTTCGTCTTGTTCGCGCGCGCTTCGGCCAGCGTGACCATGGGCTGCGCCTTGCGGTTGGCGTGCTGCTCGCGGATACGGTCGTAGTCGGTCTTCAGATCTTCCAGGTACTTCGCTGCGCCTTCGTCCGACAGCAGGCTCGAGGCCACGGATACCGATCGTGACGCGTCGGGCACATATACCACCGGTCCTTCGTAGTGCGGCGCGATCTTCACAGCCGTGTGCACGCGCGAAGTAGTTGCACCGCCGATCAACAGCGGAATCTTCTTGATGCGGAAGTAGTCGTCGCGCTGCATTTCCGAGGCGACGTAGGCCATTTCTTCGAGGCTCGGCGTGATCAGGCCGGACAGCCCGATGATGTCTGCGCCTTCGACCTTCGCCTTCGCGAGAATGTCGTTGCACGCGACCATCACACCCATGTTGACCACTTCGAAGTTGTTGCACTGAAGTACCACCGAGACGATGTTCTTGCCAATGTCGTGCACGTCGCCCTTGACGGTCGCGATGACGATCTTGCCCTTCGCGCGCACGTCGGCACCGGCTTCGGCCATCAGCTTCTTTTCTTCTTCGATGTACGGGATCAGATGCGCGACTGCCTGCTTCATCACGCGTGCCGACTTAACCACCTGCGGCAGGAACATCTTGCCCTGACCGAACAGGTCGCCGACGACGTTCATGCCGTCCATCAACGGACCTTCGATCACGTTGATCGGGCGCCCGCCCGCAGCGGCGATCCTGGCGCGCACTTCCTCGGTGTCTTCGACAATGAAGTTGGTAATGCCGTGCACCAGCGCGTGGGCCAGACGCTTCTCGACCGGCTGGTTGCGCCACTCGAGGTTCTCTTCCTTTTTTGCCGCACCGGTCTTGAACTTGTCGGCGATTTCGAGCAGACGATCGGTGCCGTCTTCACGGCGGTTCAGCACGACGTCTTCAACACGCTCGCGCAGTTCGGGATCAAGGTCTGCGTACACACCGAGCTGGCCGGCGTTGACGATGCCCATGTCCATCCCCGCCTGGATCGCGTGGTAGAGGAACACGGTGTGGATCGCTTCGCGCACCGGATCGTTACCGCGGAACGAGAACGATACGTTCGACACGCCGCCGCTGATCTTTGCGTACGGCAGGTTCTCCTTGATCCAGCGCGTGGCGTTGATGAAGTCGACGGCGTAGTTGTTGTGCTCTTCGATGCCGGTGGCGACCGCGAAGATGTTCGGGTCGAAGATGATGTCTTCCGGGGGAAAGCCGACTTCGTTGACGAGGAAGTTGTACGAGCGCCTGCAGATCTCGGTCTTGCGCTCGTAGGTGTCGGCCTGGCCTTTTTCATCGAAGGCCATCACGACGGCTGCGGCGCCATAGCGGCGGATCAGGTTCGCGTGATGACGGAACGCGTCTTCGCCTTCCTTCAGCGAGATGGAGTTGACGATCGCCTTGCCTTGCACGCACTTCAGGCCCGCTTCGATCACTTCCCACTTCGACGAGTCGATCATGATCGGCACGCGCGCAATGTCTGGTTCCGATGCGATCAGATTCATGAAGCGGACCATCGCCGCTTTCGAATCGAGCATGGCCTCGTCCATGTTGACGTCGATGATCTGCGCGCCGTTTTCGACCTGCTGCCGCGCGACCGCGATCGCGTCGTCGAACTGGTCGTTCAGGATCATTCGCGCGAACGCCTTCGAGCCGGTCACGTTGGTGCGCTCACCCACGTTGATGAAGAGCGTCCCGGTCGTGACGTTAAACGGCTCGAGGCCGGAAAGGCGCATGGTGTGATCGGTCATGGCGTTAGGTCGTAAATTCGATGTCTGGGTGCTGTGCCAGCAGTGCGGGCAACGCTACGATGCGGTCGTACCATTGACGGAAGTGCGGACATTGCTCGCGGATTCGGTCGAGGCCGATGCGCGCGGCGGCAACCGGGCCGTGGCGGACTTTGCGGTAGCGCGGACGGAGGTGCTCGAGTCGCTTCGACGGCGCAGTTTGCGGTGAATCGTTGATCCACTCGGGGTTGTCGACGGCAGCGCGCGCGGCGATCAATGGGGCGCTTTGTTCTTGCCAGCCGGGCTCAACGTCGCATAGCTGAGGGATGTCGGAGAACAGCAACGATTCGAACTCGTGTGGTTGGACGTGCGGGATGAAACGTTCTGGTCGACATTGGGCGAATGCGATGACGTCTTCGTGGAGCAACTGCTCGATGCGTGCTGCGCGCGCTGCCGGCGCTTGGCCTTTGCTTTCGGTCACACCGCGAAACGTCGTGTCTAGCCCGTATAGGTCGATCAAAGTCGTGACATACGTATCAACGCGCTGGCGCAACGTGTGGCCGATAAACTTTCGGACGCGCGCAAGACTGAGCGCGCCGCCGCGCTGTTCACGCGAGGTGTTGATCAGACGCGCGCTTGCGTAAATCCGGTTTGCGCTGAGCGCGGGCGCCAACACGTTACGCACGAACGTTTCTTCGGTTTGGCCTTCGCCGATGACGATCAATTCGATCATTATGCTGGCCTCCCGCCCAGGACATTTTGCTTCCAGAGATCGCCCAGCGAGTAGTCCTCGAGCCAGTTTTGCAATTGTGTTGAGTCGAGGCGATGGAAGGTCGAAGCGTTGTCTTTGCGGTCAACGACGATCACGTCCTCAGGCTCCATCCGGTTCAGCAGTTCGACGGACTGCGTGGAGACGATCAGTTGCCTTTGCTCGGACGCACGCTTTAGCAAATCCGCGAGCAGATTGATGGCGTACGGGTGCAGGCCAAGCTCGGGCTCGTCGATCAGGATTGTCGCGGGCATCAGATCCCACGGCTGGAGCAGCAGCGTACTCAGGCAAATGAAGCGTAGCGTGCCGTCGGAGAGCGCGTGGGCCGTGAATGGAGTGTCCGGGTCACCGCGTTCGGTCCATTCGAGCTGAATCTTCGAAGCTGAATCAGTGCGGAACACGAAATCATCAAAGAACGGCGCGACGAGGCGAATGGTGTCGACGATCTGGCGGTAACTTTCTGAGTGCTCGGTCTTGAGCATGCTCAGGTAGGCTGCAAGGTTGGCACCATCTACTTTGAGGCGTAGCGTGTCTTTGACCGTGTGGGGCTGCTTGACTTTCGCATTCTCGCCCGTGTCGTGGAAGTGGTAGACGCGGATATCTTCCAATATCGACGTGACGTAGGGAAGCCCGAGCTTTTCGGTGACGCGCATCAGACCTGACTCGCCCTTCGCGTCCGTCGAGAATTGGACCATCCCCAATTCCGGGGCCAGTGTATCGTTGCCGAAAGACTCGTTAGCAAAGATGAGTCGATGATCGTTTGTAGCGATAAGCTCAAACGTGTAGCTATCGCTGGCGGTAAATGAAAACTCGGCGCGAATCGCGTCCGTCGCTTTCCGCGAAAAATGCATCAACGCATCCGGTCCACCTTGCTGTTGCACATACAACTGCAGCCGGCCCGCGTAAATTTCCGCCAACATCCGAAACAAGCCGACAAAGTTAGACTTCCCCGCACCGTTGGCACCAATCAACACGTTAAGGTTGCGCAACTCGAAGTCGCGCAACTCACGTATTGATTTGAAACCCGCAATCGTCAGTTTGGTGACGCCAGCCATCGATCGACCCCCGTTCGGTTGCGTGCCGCGCTCAAGCCGTTTCAGTATCGGTTTCCCGATAGTTTGCCCACACCCGCGGCCTGACGCCCGCGAGCGCCTTCGCAATCGCCGCAATATGCTCCGGCGTAGTCCCACAGCAACCGCCCGCAATATTCACGAGCCCCGCGCTGGCAAACTCCTTTAGGAGCCCAGAAGTATCCGCCGGCAATTCGTCAAAGCCCGTATCGCTCATCGGGTTTGGCAAGCCCGCGTTCGGATAGCACGACACATACGTATCGCAAAGCTTCGCCAGTTCCGCGACATATGGGCGCATCAACGCTGCACCGAGCGCGCAGTTCAAACCAAAGGTGAGCGGCTTTGCATGACGCAGCGAATTCCAGAACGCTTCGACAGTCTGCCCAGACAGGATGCGCCCCGACGCGTCGGTGACCGTGCCCGAAATCATGATCGGCAAACGCTCGCCGGTATCTTCAAACAGCTCGTCGAGCGCAAACAGCGCAGCCTTCGCGTTGAGCGTGTCGAAGATCGTTTCGACGAGGAACAGGTCCGAGCCGCCGTCGAGCAGCGCCTTGGCCTGCTCGTAGTAGGCCGTGCGCAATTCGTCGAAGGTCACGTTGCGGGCGCCAGGATCGTTCACGTCAGGCGAAATGCTTGCTGTCTTCGGCGTCGGTCCGATGGCGCCCGCGACGAAGCGTGGCTTGTCCGGCGTCGAGTATTTGTCGCAGGCCGCACGCGCGAGCTTGGCCGACTCGAGATTCATCTCGACCGCGAGATCTTCCATCCCGTAGTCGGCTTGCGCGACGGTGGTCGCGCCGAACGTGTTGGTCTCAATGATGTCGGCGCCCGCCGCGAGATACTGCTCGTGAATCTCGCTGATGATCTGCGGTTGGGTGATCGACAACAGTTCGTTATTGCCTTTGATATCGCGCGCGTAGTCCTTGAAGCGCTCGCCGCGATAGCGGGCTTCGTCGAGCTTGTACTGCTGGATCATCGTGCCCATTGCCCCGTCCAGAATCAGGATGCGCGATTGCAGAAGCGCGGGCAACGCTGTACCGCGCGTGTAGGCGTCGCGGACTGAACTAATGGTGGGGGCGGGCTGGTTCATGGCAGAAATAGGCTTGCGCCAGTCTTTTTCAGGTAACCCGTCATTGTATCCGCAGCGGGACGGCCTCGCCGGCCCTGAGCTTGCGGCGACAGGGGTGATAAACGCTTCAAATCAGAGCCGCGGCAAGCTGCAGGCGGTAAAAGATGCCATCTTGCACGCTTCGTGACGCGCTTCAGACTTCAATCCCCCGACGAATGGCGACAGCTGAAACGCCGTATTCCTTCGACAATAACAAAAAACCCCGCCCGGCAAGCCGGACGGGGTTTTAGGTACGTGTCGCCGAGGCGTTGCGTGTCAGTGGAGGATCACCGGTTGATGCATCAAACTGTCGAATTGACCGAGGAATTCGTCTACTTCGTCCAGCGACGGTTCTTCTTCGATCAGCTTGGTGACGTGCTCGCGAAAGCGTGCCGCCATAGCGCCGTCAATGTAGATCTCGCGTTGCATGTTTTTGTCGACGATCTCGTAGCCACCTGACTTCATGGCGAGAGGACCGTCCTGCGGTGGGAACTCGACGACACAATAATTGGGGCTGTTGTAGATCATTTGCATGGCGACACTCCTTATTTCCGTTGGCTCCTGGCCGTTCCTGCGCCATAAGTGGAGCGTATGGTGTGGAATTCAAGGGGTGGGTCCGGAGTGACGCTGGTAAAAACCCGGACCTTCAAGTTAGACCCGTGCTTCGAGAAACGTTTCAAGCAACGCAGCAAAACGGTGAGATTGTTCGACCGGCGCCAGATGTGCAGCATCCAGCAGTTCGTATTGTGCACCTTGAATCGATTTCGCGATTAATTGTGTTGCAGCAGGTGGCGTACCTGTGTCGTGGCGGCCGGCAATTGTCAACGTAGGTAGATGAATCTCATGTAGCCGCTCGTGCACGTTGAATTCGCGCAACGCCTCGCAGGCAAGGGCATAGCCTTCGGGTGGCGTGTGCAGCAGAACTTCCTGGATCGGCTCGACGGCTTCCGGATGGGATGCCTGGAAGTCTGGTGTCAGCCAGCGTTCCAATGTTGCGGGCACCAGTGAGGCCATGCCGTCGCGACGCGCGGTGGCGGCGCGCTGGTCCCAGACGGCGCGATTCTCGGGCGCGGTGCCGGCGCTCGTGTCGGCGAGGACGAGCGTGTCGATGTGCGATGGATGATCGAGAGCGAACTGCTGCGCAATCATGCCGCCCATCGACATGCCGACCAGATGCGTGTGCGGGGCGCCGAGCGCGTCGAGTAAAGCGGCGAGGTCGTTCGAGAGGTCGGTGATGCTGAAGGGGCGTTCAGGTACGGCGGTGTGGCCGTGGCCCCTTACGTCGTAACGCAGCACGGTGAAATCGTCGCGGAAGTAACCGGCGAGCTGGTCCCATACGGACAGATCGCCGCCCAGTTGATGGATGAGCGTCAGCCAGGGGCCGCCGCCTTCATTGTCGAGGACGTAGCGCGTGTCGATACCGTTGAGTTTCACTTGCATGCCGGCTCCTTTCAGCGGTGATGCGGTGGAAGGCCGGGCGCAGCGTTGCGATGCTTTGCCGCGCAGGTAATAAATGGTGATGCACGGCGGGTGATGCACGGCGGGTGATCCACAGCGGACTTTGTACGTCAGCAAACCGTGTTCCCATCGGCGCGGCGCAACGGCGCCGCTTGTCGTGCGAGTCGTGACGGTAGTAGAAGTTTCGGCAGATTATCGAATATCTGCTCGGCTTTAGGGCTTGTCTGCGGAGGCGGGTGAGGTGGTGTCGGGTGCGGGCGTCGGCAGGGCTGCTGCGGGTGGCGTTGAGGATTCTGTCGGCGCGGCACTTGAAGGGTTGGTCGCGGGATTCGCGGCTGGGTTCGGCGCTGGGTTTTCCGCCGGACTCGCCCCGGAACTATCGCCTGACGCCGCTGCGCCGCCGCCCTGGCTTTCCTGCGAACTCGCATTGCCGCTACCGCCCGCAAGGCTGAGCGGTCCG
>Ga0302228_10001586_pt1 | contig 16593 bp, 12 predicted proteins | sample II_Palsa_N1_2_FD_193519 | JGI IMG/M metagenome (GOLD analysis project Ga0302228, IMG submission 193519) | Peat permafrost microbial communities from Stordalen Mire near Abisko, Sweden - II_Palsa_N1_2 | ecosystem: Environmental > Terrestrial > Soil > Palsa > Peat permafrost | place: Sweden...
TCGTCAAGACGTCTACCGGATTCAGCCGCAGCGGTGCGACGGTTGAGGATGTGGCATTGATGCGCAAGGTCGTGGGCGCGGGGGTTGGGGTCAAGGCATCGGGTGGGGTACGGGATTATCCGACCGCGGTGGCGATGATTGAGGCCGGTGCTACGCGGCTGGGTAGCAGTTCGGGAATTGCGATTGTCGCGGGGAATGCTACAGCGGGCAGTGGGTACTGAGTATCCGCCAGAGCAAACATTGGCCCTGTGGCGAGGGGGCAAGCCACCTCGCCACAAGGTCAGTGCCCGGCTCGTGTCGTTGCCAACATATCTGGTAGCATGCCAGCGACCTATTCGCATGTTACTTGCATACTTCGACACGATCCGCGCAAAAGAACCTCATGAATAAACCTGACTGGATCATCTGCGAGCACTGCGACTCCGTTTACCAGCCCACGCCGCTGGTGCGTGGGCAAAAGGCTTTTTGCCTGCGTTGTGGTGCTGTCCTCGAGCGTGGCGGGCATTTGAGCACCCAGCAACTGCTGGCGCTTTCCATTTGCGCTGCGATTGTCTTCTGTTTCGCTAACGCGTTCCCGGTGATGTCCATCAGCCTGCAAGGCCTGGGCAATGAGGCCACGTTGTGGCAGTCGGTGGAGGCGCTTGCCCAGGGGCGTATCAGTGTCATCGCTGCCGTGGCCGGCCTGACCATCATCCTGGCGCCAATGCTGCAAATTATCCTGTTGTGTTGGGTACTGAGCTTTGCGGTGGCGGGCGTCGCCGCACCCGGCTTTAAAGCCTGCATGCGCGCGCTGGAGCATCTGCGGCCCTGGAGCATGCTGGAAGTCTGCCTGCTGGGTATCCTGGTGGCGATCATCAAGCTGGGAGGGATGCTCGATGTGCATCCTGGCCTGGGGTTGTGGGCACTGGGGATGCTGACGGTGCTGATCATCATCATTTCCGGCAAGGGTATTCGCCGCCTCTGGCACGACCTTGAAGGGGTCATCCCATGAGCCTGCCGCCTTATGCCCGCGACCTCCAGCTGACGTTGTGCCATACCTGCGGCCAGGCCTGCGCCGAGGACGTCCACCACTGCCCACGCTGCAATTCAGTGGTGCACCGGCGCAAGCCGGAAAGCCTGGCGCGCACCTGGGCGTTTCTGCTGGCGAGCCTGATTTTCTATATCCCCGCTAATCTGCTACCGGTGATGTATACCGACATGTTCGGTAACGGCAGTGAAAACACCATCATGAGCGGGGTGATCGAGTTTTGGGAAAGTGGTTCCTGGGACATTGCCCTGTTGATTTTTATCGCCAGCATCGCGGTGCCGTGCCTGAAGTTCCTGGTGCTGGGGACGTTGCTGATAACGTGCCAGCTGCGCAGCCGATGGGCCATGCGCGAGCGCTCCAAGCTGTACCGTCTGATCGAGGTGATCGGCTATTGGTCAATGCTTGATGTACTGGTGGTAGCACTGATCGCGGCCCTGGTGCAGTTCCGTTCGCTGAGCAGTATCGAGCCGCGTTTGGGTATCCTGTTTTTTGGTTTGGTTGTGGTACTGACGATGTTGGCTGCCATGAGTTTTGATCCCCGGCTTATCTGGGATGCAGAGGTTGAAGATGCCTGATCACCCACGTTCCACCCCCACGCCTTCGAGCCCCGAGGTCCGGAGCCGACGCTTTAACGTTTCGCTGGTCTGGCTGGTGCCGATCGTGGCGGCCCTGGTTGGCCTGTCGATGGTGGTGCATAAGGCCATGTCGGTTGGCCCGCAGATCGTCGTCACCTTTCTCACTGCCGAAGGGCTTGAGGCCAACAAGACCCAGGTCAAGTACAAGAACGTGGTGATCGGCAAAGTCACCTCGATCGCCTTGAACGACGACCGGGCCCATATCAACGCGACCATCGAACTCGATCAGTCAGCGGCAGCGTTCACCAAACGCGACACGCGTTTCTGGGTGGTGCGCCCACGCATCGGTGCCGGCGGCGTGTCGGGGGTCGATACGCTGTTGTCAGGCGCTTTCATCGGCGCCGACCCGGGTGAGGCAAAGGACACCGAAGACAACTTCGTCGGTCTGGAAAACCCGCCGGCCATCACCTATGGGCAAAAGGGCAAGCGCTTCACCCTGCACACCGCTGATTTGGGCTCGCTGGATATCGGTTCCGCGGTTTACTACCGACGTATTCAGGTCGGGCAGGTGGTGTCCTATCAGCTCGCCAAGGACGGCAAGGGCGTGGACATCGACATCTTCGTCAATGCCCCCAACGATCAGTATGTGCGCAAGGACAGCCGGTTCTGGAACGCCAGCGGCGTGGACGTCAGCCTTGGCGCCAACGGCCTGAAGGTGAACACCCAGTCGGTGGCTTCCATCCTGGCGGGTGGCGTTGCCTTTATCGAGCCCAACTATAGCGTCGACAAGTCCCTGGCCGATGAGCGCGCCGAGTTCACCTTGTTCGATGACCTGGAAACCGCATTGGCGCGGCCTGACGGCGAGGGCCACTATGTGCAGATGCGTTTCGACCAGTCCCTGCGCGGCCTGACGGTGAACTCCCCGGTGGAGTTTCTGGGGGTGAACGTGGGGCGCGTGGTCTCGGTGGACCTGGATTACGACGCCAAGGCTGAGACCTTTCCCACGGTCATCGGGGCGGTCATCTATCCCAACCGCTTGGGCAAGGCACACGACAAGTTGGCCCTGATGGGGGACGACGATGAGGTCAAAGGCGCGCGCTTGATGGAGCAGATGGTCAAGCACGGCCTGCGGGCCCAGGCTCGCAGCGCGAACCTGCTCACGGGGCAGTTGTACATTTCGATGAACTTTGTGCCCAACGCCAAGCCGGTCGACTTCGACCAGACTAAACGGCCAATGCTTATCCCCACCGTACCCGGCAGCCTGGACAAGGCGCAGGAGCAGTTGCAGGCCTTCGTCGACAAGCTCAGCAAGATCCCGATCGACCAGATTGCCGATAACCTCAACGGTAGCCTTGGCCAACTGAACAAGACCCTGGCGAACGTCAACGGCCAGGTGCTGCCGGAGATGCGTGACACCCTGGTGCAGACGCGCAAGACCCTGGCTACAGCCAACGACAGCTTTGCCGAAGACTCGCCACAGCGTCAGCAGTTGGGCCAGGCCATGGATGAAGTGCAGCGCACGGCGCGCTCGGTGCGCGTGCTCACTGACTTCCTCGGACGCCACCCGGAAGCCTTGATTCGTGGCCGTCTCAAGGACGGCAAGCCGGACGCCTACCAGCCGACGTCTTCAACCTCTCGTGAAATTGATCAGGAATGACCGCCATGACCCTTCGTTCCCTGGCCTTGCTGGCCACCTTGGGCCTGGCGGCCTGCAGCTCGGCGCCGACCCATTACTACACCCTGGTGCCCACGGCGCCTGAACAGCGACAAACTGTGGCGACGCCAGCCTTCCAGTTCGAGATGCTGGGTGTGCGCATGCCCGTACAAGTCGACCAGCCACAGATGGTGGTGCGTCAGAGCAGTGGCGGGCTGATGATCCTCGAGACTGAGCGTTGGGGCGCGCCTCTGGCCGACGAGTTCCACGACGCCCTGGCCGGGCAGTTGGAGTTGAAACTGGGGACACGCAATCTGGCGGGGCTGCCCAAGGCCGCCGACAAACCGGTGGTGTCGCTGCAGACCGACGTGCGCCGCTTTGACTCGTTGCCGGGGCAGTACGCCTTGATCGACGTTGTGTGGAGTCTGAGCCAGCGTAGCGAGGGTCAGAAGCGTCGCAGCCTGACCTGTGGCAGTGTGATTCAAGCGCCGGCGGGCGTGAGTATGGATGCCCTGGTGCTGGCGCATCAGAAAGCCATCGGCCAACTGGCCGGCCAGATCGCCCGGGCTGCCAATAGCTGGACTTGCCCCAACGCATAACTCTGTAGGAGCGAGCTTGCTCGCGAAGAACCTGAGAGCGCCGGGTACATTCAGAATACCTGCGTTATCGTTAACGATCTTCGCGAGCAAGCTCGCTCCTACACTGCCTGGCCAGGCAGTGGCTGTTCCTGCTCCTGGTGGTGTGTCTCGCCAATAAACATGTACATGGCCGGCACCATGAACAGCGTCAGCAGGGTACCGATCGACAGGCCGGCGAAGATCACCAAGCCCATGTCGTGACGCCCCGCAGCACCGGCACCGCTGGCCCAAACCAGGGGCACCACGCCCAGGACCATGGCGGCCGTGGTCATCAGAATCGGTCGTAGACGCACCGCCGCAGCTTCTTCAATGGCTTCACGCTTGCTGTGACCTGCACGCTGCAGTTCGTTGGCGAACTGGACGATCAAAATCCCGTGCTTGGTGATCAGTCCAAGCAGCGTCACCAGTCCCACTTGCGTGTACACGTTGATGGACGCGAACCCCATGGTGATGAAAGCCAGCGCGCCAAAGAGCGCCGGGGGCACCGAGAACAGGATCACCACCGGGTCTCGGAAACTCTCGAACTGGAAGGCCAGCGCCAGGTAGACGATAAGGATCGAGAACAGGAGCAGGCCGACGAACCCACCCGACTCCTGCACAAACTGACGCGACTCCCCCGAGAAGTCAGAGGTGTATCCCGAGGGGGCGACGTTATTCAGAATCGTCTCCAGTTTCGCCAATAATTCGCCTTGGGCTACACCGCTGACACCCGACAGGGTGGCCGAGTTGAGTTGCTGGAAGTGGTTGATCGACTCCGGCTGGGTGGAAGTCTCGATATGCGCCACTGTGCGCGCGGGAATCATCGCGCCTGAAGGAGTGCGAATGTAGTAGTCGAGTATTTGCTCCGGGTTGAGACGGTCAACCTGCAGCACCTGGGGAATCACTTTGTAGGAGCGCCCGGCCGTCGAGAAGTAGTTCACGTAGTTGCCGCCGAGCGCCGCTGACAGTGCCGCACCGACGTCTGCCTGGGTCATGCCCAGTGCCGCGATTTTCTCCCGGTCAACCACCAGCTTGGCTTGTGGCTTGTCGAGTTTCAAATCCATGTCGGAGAACCAGAACAGCTGTTGCTTTTGTGCCTCGGCCATCACGGCCTGGGCAACATCATTCAAGTTCTCGATTGAGTCCGTGGTGGTAATCACAAACTGTACCGGCAGGCCTTGCGCACCCGGCAGCGACGGCAGTGGAAAGGCCGCGATCGTCGCGCCGGGCACCTGGTTCCACTGTTGCTGGAGCTGCTTGATCAGGTCGGCTTGCGATCGGCTCCGATCTCCCCAGGACTTGAGCAACACCCCGCCCAGGCCCTGATTGAGTGCCGGCAGCCCCGTCAATTGGAACATCTGTGCGTACTCAGGCTCTTTTTTAGCGATCTGGAAGGCTTGGTCGGCGATTCTCTCCATCTGCTGGGGCGAGGCCGTCGGTGGGCCTTTGATCTGCATGAACACCAGGCCCTGGTCCTCGGTCGGCGACAGTTCACTCTTGGCGGTCATACCGCTGGCGGCTACCAGCAGGAACAGGATGAAGCCGAAGGTCACCAGCACCGGCCAGACGTTCAAGCCGCTCGACAGCACCCGGTGGTAACGGCCGCGCAACCAGTCGAAGTACTGATCGAGCCGGCGCGCGAAGCGACCTTCTTCCTGGCCTGACTTGAACAGCTTCGAGGTCATCATGGGCGAAAGGGTCAACGCCACGACGGCCGATACGGTCACCGCGCCGGCCAACGAGAAACAGAACTCCTTGAACAGCGCCCCCGTGAGACCGCTGCGTAATCCGATGGGCACGTATGCGGCAATCAGCACCACCGTCATGGCGATGATCGGACCGCCCAGTTCCCGCGCCGCCACCAGTGCGGCCTCCAGCACACCTTTGCCTTCTTCCTTGATATGGCGGTCGACGTTTTCGACCACGATAATCGCATCGTCGACCACCAGCCCAATCGCCAACACCAACGCCAGCAGGGTCAGCAGGTTGATGGAGTAGCCGAGCAAATACATGATGAAGAAGGTCCCGACCAGCGACAGCGGGATGGCCACCAAGGGCACAATCACTGCCCGGAACGAACCAAGGAACAAGTAGATGACCACCGAGACAATCACCATGGCCTCTACCAGGGTCTTTACCACCTCGTAAATCGAGGTATTGATGAACTCGGTGGAGTCGTAGACGATCTCGCCGCGAACACCCGCCGGCAGTTGGGATTGCAGCTCGGGGAAGGCTTTGCGCACGTTATCGGCGACGGTCAGGATATTCGCATTGGGCGCCGCCTTGATGCCGATGAACACTGAGCGCTTGCCGGAGAATGCCACGCTGCTGTCGTAGCTTTCCGCACCCAAGGTGACCGTTGCCACGTCCTCCAGGTACACCAGTGCATCGCCTTTCTGCTTGATCACCAGCCGCTTGAATTCATCTACCGTGTGCAAGTCGGTGCCGGCGGTCAAATCCACCGTGACCGTTTGCCCTCGGGTCGAGCCGACCGCAGACAGGTAGTTGTTATTGGCCAGCGCCGTGGAAACGTCCTGCGCCGAGACGTTATGCGCCGCCAGCTTGTCCGGATCCAGCCAGGCACGCAGCGCGAACTGGCGCCCGCCGAGAATCTCGGCGGTTTGCACGCCCTGGATCGAATCCAGCTTGGGCTTGACCACCCGCACCAGGTAGTCGGTGATGTTGTTGGTGGGCAGTGTGTCGCTATAGAAGCCCAGGTACATAGCGTCTGTAGTTTGCCCGACCGCGATGGTCAGCACCGGTTCCTGGGTTTGTGCCGGTAACTGGTTCTTGACCGAGTTGACCTGGGTATTGATCTCGGTCAGCGCCTTGCTGGCGTCGTAGTTGAGCCGCAGTGTCGCCGTAATGGTCGACACGCTGGTGATGCTTGAGGACGACAGGTAATCGATGCCTTGCGCCTGGGCGATGGCCGACTCCAGCGGCTGGGTGATAAAGCCGGCGACGGTCGACGCGTCTGCACCGTAGTAGGTGGTGGTGATGGTGACGACCGTGTTTTCAGTGCGCGGCCATTGGTTGACCGGCAATTCGAAGATCGAGCGCAGCCCCAGGATCAAGATGAACAGCGAGACGACGATGGCCCAGACCGGTCGCTGAATGAAGGTATCGGTAAGTTTCATGAGACACCTTAGTGTTCTTGGGGAGTCGGGGCGGCGTCGTTCAAGGGGGCAGCACGGTTATCAATCTGCACCGGTGAGCCGTTCTTGAGCTTCATCTGCCCGCTGGTGATCACTTGGTCGCCTTCCTTCACACCAGACAGAATCGCGACCTGGTCACCCCGGGTCGGCCCGGTCTTGATGAACGTTTGTGCCGCCGTCAGCAGGTCTTCGCCTTTGTCGTTCTTCGTCGTTGTTGCGATGAACACGGTGGTCCCGTACGGGTTGTAGGTGACCGATGTCTGTGGAACGGTGAGGTAGCGCTGTGTCGCGCCAGACTGCACCACGGCACGGGCAAACATGCCCGGCACCAGGCTTTGCTTGGGGTTCTCGACGGTGGCTTCTACCGTGACGTTGCGGGTGGTCGAGTCGAATTGGGTGTCGACGGTGGTGATCTTGCCGGCAAAGGTCTGATTGGACAGACCGTCCGCCGTCACCGAGACCGCCTGACCGATGCTGATCGCCTCCAGTTGGGCTTGCGGCACGTTGAAGTCGATATAGATTGGATCGAAGGTTTGCAGCGTGGCGATCTTGTCACCGGGGTTGAGGTACTGGCCGGGATTGACGCTGGTAATCCCGATGCGCCCGGCAAACGGTGCACGAATGGCTTTTTTCTCCACCAATGCCCGCTGTTGTTCTGCGGCCGCGAGTTTGGCTTTCAAGTCTGCGCTGTCGGTATCCACTTGCGCTTGGGACACGGCGTTCACCGCCAATTGCGCCTTGTCGCGCTTGAGGACGATGACGGCCAAGTCCGCCGTAGCTTCAAGGGAATGCAGCTGGGCGATGTCCGAGTCGGCATTCAACTGGACGAGGAGGGTTTGGGCCGGGACTTGTTGCCCGGGCTTGAAGCCCAGGGTGCGGACGATGCCGCCGACTTCGGTGGTGACATCAACCCCGCGCACGGCTTTCATCGAGCCCACGGCGGAGACACTCGGCTGCCAATCGGAGAACTGTGCAGGCATGGCGGTGACCACGGCGGCGGGCAGCGGGACTTTGGACTGTGCGATCAGCGCCGAGATCTGGGTGAACTTGACCCCGACGATGATCGCGACAATCACCAGAACCACCACGATCATAAGGATCATTGGCCGCCACAAGCGACGTTTGCGCGGGCTGCCAGGCGCAGGCGGCTGTGGGGGCAGGGGAGAGTCAGTGTTGACGTCAGCCATGGGTGTTCTCACTGTTGAAAGGGTTCAAGTCAGTTGAACTGCGGCGTATCGGCAGAGGCATCTTTTCTGTTGGCCGGCATGACCTCCTGCCAGGTGGGCAGGCCAAAACGATCAGGCTTGCCCGCCGTGGCGGGATCAACATCGGTTCGGTTCCACCAACCGCCGCCCAACGCCTGGAAGAGCGCTGCGGTATCGCTGTAACGGGCGGCCTGTGCCTGGACGCGGATGACCACCGTGTTTTGATAGGTTTGTTGGGCCGTGAGCAGATTGATGTACGCCACTGCACCGAGGCGGAACTGCGACTGGACCAGGGCCAGACTCGCTTGGGCAGAACGTTCGGCGGCCACCTGCTGATTGAGTGCATCAGCATCGGCTTCCAGTGCCCGGAGCGCGTTGGCCACATCCTGGAAGGCGGCCACTACGGTACTGCGGTAACGGGCAGCCGACTCGTCATAAGCGGCCACGGCGGCGCGTTTGCGATGCTCGAGTGCCCCGGCATCAAAGATGGGCTGGGTGATCGAGCCGGCAAGGCTCCAGACCCCGCTACCGGATGAAAACAGCTTGGTTCCGCTGGCGACCGTGGAGCCCAGGGAGCCGGTGATGCTGAATTGCGGCAACTGATTGGCGATGGCCACCCCAATGTTCGCGCTGGCCTGATGCAGTTGCGCTTGCGCAGAGCGCACATCGGGGCGCTGGCTGACGATTGCCGAGGGCAGGCTGACCGGCAGTTCCTGCGGCAAATGCAGGGAGGCCAGAACGAAACGTTCGCCCTGATCCTCGTTGGGAAACCGACCGAGGTAGGCCATCAACTGATTGCGGGTCTGTGCCAGTTGTTTTTGCAGGGGCGGCAAGGTCGCGCGGGTTTGTGCCAGGGCCGTTTGTTGTGTGAGCACATTGGTGTCGCCTATGGCACCCAGTCGCCGCTGGGCTTGTAGAACGTCAAGCTGGTCGCTCTGCAGGCGAATGATTTCCTCGGTGGCCGCCACTTGATCGCGCACCGACGCCAGGCTCACGGCGGTATTGACCACATTCGAGGTCAGCGTGAGGTAAGTGGCTTCCAGCTGGAAGCGTTCATACTCGGCCTGTGCCGTGGATGACTCGATCTGGCGGCGGGTGCCGCCAAACACGTCTGGGGCATAGGAAACGCTCAGCGACGCAGAGTTGACGGTCAGAATCGGTGAAGACGGAGTACCGGTAGTCACCCCGGATACCTTCTCCCGGGTTTTCGACGCCGAGCCACTCACCGAAGGGAACAGCGAGGCCTGGTCGGCATACACCAGTTCGTTGGCCTGGCGCAGCGCTGCTTGAGCCGCGCTCACATCCGGGTTGGCCCGCAGCGCCTCTTCGACCAGTGCATTGAGCGCGGGTGAGCGGAACAGCGTCCACCATTGCCCGGGAATATCCATCCCGGCGACCAGCTGCTGCGCCGCGCCGCCTGCGACCACATCCGCCGAAGCAGTGGTGGGCAGTTTTTCCTGTGAGTAGTTGGCGTCGGCAGGAACATCGGGGCGAGTAAAGTTCGGCCCAACGGTACAACCAGCGAGTACAGCGAGGCACAGTAGGCTGACCGGAACATGCTCTTTCATATTTACTCTAATTAATCAGTTGGTTAACTTCTTTGTTGAGTAGTGAAAGCAAGGCATTGGCCGGTCCTCCATAAAAGGGGAGAAATGGCAGCTGGGTTTAAGTCGGATGGATACGTGGATTGAACGTTAATTCATGAGTTGGTTTATCGCCAATAGAGGAAATGTTGTCCGGCAGAGCTTTTGCTAGGCTTCGCACTATCCTGCTCTCCTTCAAACGTCCAGTGAGAACGCTGCCATGTTCAAGTTTTCAGCTCATGAGTATCCCTATGCCTCACAGCGTCAGTGCGTGTTCGCGAAACGCGGCATGGTTGCGGCCTCTCAACCCTTGGCCGCTGAAGCGGGCATTGAAATGTTACGTCAGGGTGGCAATGCCATTGACGCGGCGATCGCCACGGCGGCGGCGCTGACGGTGGTCGAGCCGACCGGCTGCGGGATTGGCGGCGATGCTTTTGCGCTGGTGTGGACGCAGAATAAATTGCATGGCTTGAATGCCAGCGGCCATGCCCCGCAAGCCCTGAGTATCGAGGCGGTGAAAACCGCTGGCCACGCGCACATGCCGTCGCATGGCTGGACGCCGGTCACCGTACCGGGTTGCCCGGCGGCCTGGGCGGAGTTGTCCAGGCGTTTCGGGCGTTTGCCCTTTGCCGAACTGTTGCAACCGGCCATCCGTCTGGCGCGGGACGGGTTTCCCGTATCACCCGTCGTCTCACTGCTCTGGCAAGCCGCGCTGGAGAGTTTCACTCCGGATCGGGACATCGCCCTCGACGCGTGGTTCGAGACTTTTTTGATCGAGGGCAGGGCGCCCCGGGCCGGCGAGATGTTTCACAACCCCGCCCAGGCGCAGACCTTGATGGAGTTGGCGGCAACCGGCTGCGAAAGCTTCTACCGTGGTGCCTTGGCACAACGTTTGGACGCGCACTCCCGGGCCACGGGCGGCTACCTGCGCGCCAGTGACTTGCAGGACTACCACGCCCAGTGGGTTGACCCGATCAAGGTGAATTACCGGGGGTATGACGTCTGGGAGATTCCGCCCAGCGGCCAAGGGCTGATAGCGTTGATGACCTTGAAAATGCTCGAGGGCTTCGATTTCGATCACCGCGACAGCCAACAGACCTGGCACCGCCAACTTGAAGCCATGAAACTTGCGTACAGCGACGGCTTGCACCACATCACCGACCCTGCGCATATGCGGGTGGCTGTAGAAGACTTGCTCAGTGAGTCCTATACCGCCCAGCGCCGTGGGCAGATCGGCGAGCAGGCCGTGGCGCCGCATCCAGGGGATCCCCACGCCAGCGGCACGGTGTACCTGGCCACCGCCGATGGCGAAGGCAACATGGTCTCGTTCATCCAGAGCAACTACCACGGCTTTGGTTCTGGTGTGGTGCTGCCCAATAGCGGTATCGCCCTGCAAAACCGTGGCGAGGAGTTCAGCCTCGACCCTGAGCACGCCAATTGCCTGGCGCCCGGGAAGAAAACCTTTCATACCATCATTCCGGGGTTTCTCAGCAAAGACGGTGTGGCACTGGGCCCGTTCGGCGTCATGGGCGCTTACATGCAACCCCAGGGGCATGTGCAGATGGTCATGAACCTGGTGGACTTTGGCCTGAACCCGCAAGCAGCACTGGATGCGCCGCGCTGGCAATGGCTGGGAGGGCTGAAGGTCGGTATCGAGCAAGGCGCTTCACGGGACATGGCCGCAGCGTTGGCGCGGCGAGGGCATGAGGTACAAATAGCCTGCAACCTGACCCGCTATGGGCGAGGCCAGATCATCCTGCGTAATCCTGAAACCGGCGTGTTATGCGGTGGGACAGAACCACGCACGGACTCGCATATCGCGGTGTGTTGAGGTCGCGACTACGGGCCTGCTGTTTATCGCCCGAATTGCGCAGGTTCCCCCAACAACTGCTTTTGCCGCCAGGTCGGGGCGCTGGTGGGGAAAAGCACTTCGGTCGGCCGATAGCGGGCGATGCCGCAGGCAGCGGCAATGCGCTGGCGTTGCTGGCCCTGGGCAAGTGCTTGCTGAAAACTGTTTACGCTCTGCTGCAGCCCCAGCATATAGCCGACACCCGCCTGGAAATCGCCTCCATGGGCCTGCCACCAGACTGCAATTGACTGCGGATCGGGCCAGGGCAGGTTTTCATCGGGGTCCATGACGACATTGGCGTCCTCGGCGTCATCGTTCGGGCCAGCATCGAAATCCGGCAACTGCTGCCGTTCCAGATCGAGCAGCGCCAGGTCTGCGCCGGTTATCAGGCTGAAGGCTTCGCCGGCGACGCGGGCATAAGGCAGGTCGCTCATCTGCTGGATCAGCCACGGCACGCCTGCGGGATCGCCCAGCAGCCCAATGGCCTGGATGCCGATGCGCCGCTGCTCAGGGTTCTGTATCAACTGGTGTATCCAGGCGATGCTGCGGTCGCGATCTTGCCAGGCCAACAGGACACAGAGCGCACGGTATTGGAACTCTCCCGGTTGCTCGGCAAACGGTCGCAGTGGCTCCAGGGCTGACTCATCGCCCATCTGTGCGGTGGCCCAATTGACCCAGAAGCGCGTGGCCGTATCTTGATGTAGACGGTGGGGCCGAATGGTCGGCATCAGGTCATGCCGACGCAGTTCGCCGGCGGTACGGGCAGCGCGTGCCAGCACGCTGGGGTCGGCTTGCGAAAGCTCCGTAAGCAGGGCTGCGCCGGGATCGTGGCGATGCATGCCGCAAGCGGCAAGGCCGAGGCGGCGGAACAGGGGCTTGGGGGAGGCGAGCATACGGTCGATCCAGGGCGCTACCCACTCCCAGTCGAGCCACCCCAGGGCCATCAGATAACCGCGCTCTGTTTCCACGGCGTTTCTCACGTGTTCGCTGAGCTGCGACAACCCGTTCGTATTGTGTGCCTCGAAGGCCAGGACCACGCTGGCGAATAGCTCGCCAACCGTGTGCGGGCCGAGTTGGGCCAGCAAGGCTTCCAGGCCTGCGGGGCCGGCGATACGCAGACCATCGAGATGAGCGTCGATGCGGTCTTCCAGTTTGCCGAGGTCCTCCAGATCGTAATGCGGCGCGCGTAATGCGTAGTCACGCAGGACCGCGAGGAAGCTGGCTTCTTCAGCATGCAGGTCAAGGACGACGGGGAGCGTATTCATCAGTCGTCGGTCCTGGTGCGAGGGCAGGGCGGGAGCGTCGGGTTAGTCAATTCGCAGGCACCGTGTCCAGGTCGAACCATCGAACTGCATGACATCCTTGGGCCCGATGGACCACATGATCCCGTCGGCCGCGCTCAAGTGATAACAGGTCAGCGGAACGTCGTCGCCGAAATCGACGGGCTTGAGTTTGCCGTCTTCGAGCCGGTAGACGAAATGGGTGGAGGACACGTAAAGCTGTCCGTCGAAAACCTCCATGCCCCAGAGGTCTTCCTCGGTGCTTTCATGTTCGATCATTTCCCATTGGTCATGGCGGCCCCGAAGCAAGGTCCCGAGCTGGCCGCAGGCATAGACGAAGCCGTCCGGTGCACAGCGAACCTTGTAGAGCGCCAGGTTGGTCGGGCTGTTTTGCTGGGTGAAGAGGGCGCCGTCGTACTGCCAGATTTCGCCTTCCCAACCGACGGTGTAGATTTCCTGTTCGCTGAAGCCGTCGATGGACTCGAAGCTGGTGTCGGTGATCGGGGTGTCACCGACCTGGGCGCTCTGGTCAATGCATCGCCACTGGTCTTCGTCTTCGCGCACATAGGCTTGTCGGCAGGTGCCTACGGCGTAGGCTCGACCTTTGGCGATGCCACGAATTTCACGCAGAGGGCCGCGTTTTTTTGGGTCTGTGCCGGAGTTGGCGATGGGGGCTTCTTCCTTTACAACGCCGCCGCCACTGGCTTCAACCGATCCATCGATGCCCAATGCTAGGAAGCGCTCAGCCGGCACATGACAGACCGTTCCGGAACAGGCAAGCCATGGCACTGTCCCTGCGTACCAGTCTCCACAATCGAGGTTGAATATTATCGAACCGGTGTAGCCTTCGCTGATAGAAAGGTCGTTCGTGGTAATCAAATAGCTCAGGTCTGAGTAGCGAACGACTCCAGTGCCAATGCTGAGGCCGCTGAATACCGGGTCTCGGGTGTCCATGTTGGTCTCCTAATGTGAGTAAATTAACGGCCACGCCTGGCAGGCTTCATCTCGGCGATGGCCGTGTCGCGCTCATGTTGATTGCTGGTCATGGACGCACAGACATTGATCGGTTTTTCCTTGCCTGGATCCTTTGCTTTATCGTGGTACTTGTTCAACTGAGCTTCCAGACACTCCTGAGTGCAGTCAGAGTTCGGGAAGGTTTTCTTGGCCGCCTTGGCCCCAGTCTGCGTGGCCTTGGACCTTGGCCATTCACCTTTTGCATCGGCCTCCTTCAAGGCCACCACCCCACGTCGGGTATGCATCTGGCCGTGGGTCGCGGTGGTCTGATTGGGCCCCTCTGCGCACATCACCGGGGCTCTATCGGTCTGGTATTTGCTCCAGCCGGCTTTGGTCGGGTGCTTGCTTCTGGGTTGGCCGGGAAAGGCTGGCCCATCGGTAAAGGACGCCGAGTCGATCAGGTGGTCACCGGTTTGCCCAGGGCAACATCTGTTGGGTTTGAACGGCGCGAGAAAACAGCGCATCGCCTTTTGGCAAGGGTCGCTGTTGATGGTCTTGGCCAGGGCCGAGTACTCGCCCTGGACTTCGGCATGTTTGCCCAGATAGCCCGCACTGTCTTTAAACCCGTCGCCTGCCGCGTCTTTAGCGGCTTTCCTGGCTTTGGTCGCGGCCTGTAGTTTGCTGATATCCGGGCAGATCATTTTCTGCTTGATGTCCCCGCAGGCGTCTTTCGCCCGGCCTCGTTCGCCCTCGCATTGCGCCAGATCCTTGGCGAGTGCCATTCGGTCCGTATAGGTCCAGGGCATGGTATTGCCCGGTTGGGAGGCATGATTGTGGGTGGTCAGGTCCATGTGCCGGACGACGTTCTTCCCTTCATATTTCACATCCATCGACCAGGAGGTGAAATACACCTTGCCCTTGATCTTGCTGGTGACGACGCCCTTTTTCGGCGCATTTCCCGCCTCATCCCCGTAGCTGGTCTTGAAGTAGCTCTGGTCCTTGAGCATGATTTCCTTACCGCTGATCTTCACCGTCCGACTGCCCTTGGTGGTGTCCTTGGCCATGCCGGTGTTGGGGTAGGGGATGGGCACACCCAGCGGAGTGGGCGGGGCCACGGGCGGGGTGAAGCAGACATCCGGAAAACAGGCGATCGACTTGCCGTCGGCCGATTTGCAGGAAACTTCCATATTGTTGGCAAATACTTGGTTGGCCATCAGGCAGCCCTCACGGTCTGGTAGCTGAGCAGCGCGACGGCGCGTTGGCCGGCGTCGTTGCCCAGGTGGCAAAAAATATTCGGCCCTTCGCCATAGCCCTTGCGGCTGGCAGCCAATGCCACAGCGAGCATCGCCGTGCCGATGGCGGCGCCGACTTCGCCGATGCAGTCGGCCGGGTGCCACAGATGGAAGAACTCCTTGCGTACCCGCAGGCTGCGGCTCAGGGCCAGGGACGCTTCCTTGAAGTAATACTGCTCGCCGGAAATATCCGTCAGGCGATAATCCATCTGCTCCAACCCGCAACCGGCTTCGCTCAGGGCTGCGCGGACCGCCTGGGTCAGGCCCTCGGCGCGTAGCGGAATGTCTTCGGACTCCACCGTGGCCTGTTCCGTGCCGAAACCCAGGCCGATGCAGGCCAATTGCGGCTTCTCGTTGGCAACGGGGGCGGCCAGCACCACCGCTGCGGCACCTTCGCCGGGGATAAAACCGTTGGAGTTCTGACTGGTGAGCAGGCGTTCACGTTGCTCGAAGGCGGACAGCGTCGCTGCGCTAAGGAAGGAGTCGACGCCGGCAATCAGCACGTGGCGATGGCCACCCCGGTAGATCAGCGTGCGTGCGTCAAGCAGGGCCACGGCGGCGCTGACCCGGCCATGGGCGATGATGCTGGAGGCGGGATGAAAGCGCAGGCCCAGTTCGTCTTCGATGGCGTGCAGCAGGCCCTTATCGAGACCTTCGAGGCGACCGGGGCGCTCGGGTTCCGCCAGCCCCAGCAGCAGCGGGGTCTTTTCCGGGTCGACATTGGGGGTGCTGTGCAGGGCCTCGGCAATGGCTCGAGCGGCCATCTTGATCAGCTTGGTACGGCCGCGCCAGGGCTGTTCCAACGGCACGCTGGCGGCAATCAGCCATTCGCCGCCGCGGTCGATAAAACGGGTTTCCTGGAAGTTGTCGATGGCGCAGCGGATCGCTGCGCAACTGGCTGGTGCGCTGAGGCCGACGGCGCTGACCATGCCGGAGCCGATGATGCACAGAGCACTCATCAGAGCGTCTCCTGCGGGGTGCGTTTGGCGTTTACCAGGGCGCGCAGCGACGGGTAGTAGTCCTTGCCCAGTTCTCGGGCGCGCCACCAGCCCGTGGACATGGTGCCGACCAGCACCTGGGCAATCTCGAACATGTTACGCCGTAGCGGACGGGAGATACGCCAGGTCAACTGCACCTGGCGAGCGTCTGTGTCGATCAGCAGGGTGTCGATCACCGCTGACACCGTCTCATGCCCGCCTTTTTTCAGGAAGAAGGTCACCGGCACCTCCATTTCAGGGATACGAAAGCCTGCATGCTCCTGGGACGTGAGGTTTAGCAGTCGCACATCCTCGCCGCCGCGCAGGTAATCGACCTGCTGGTCCTCAGGGGCAGCCTGAAAGTAGCGGGTGTCGAAATCTGCGGGCAGAAACGGAAAGCACTCGGCCTTCCAGGCATCGTCGTA
>Ga0302228_10001587_pt1 | contig 16585 bp, 15 predicted proteins | sample II_Palsa_N1_2_FD_193519 | JGI IMG/M metagenome (GOLD analysis project Ga0302228, IMG submission 193519) | Peat permafrost microbial communities from Stordalen Mire near Abisko, Sweden - II_Palsa_N1_2 | ecosystem: Environmental > Terrestrial > Soil > Palsa > Peat permafrost | place: Sweden...
AAACTGGTTGACCTCGCGGACCGTCGCTTTCTCCAGGTCAAAGATCACGCTTTCCATACATACATCTCCTCGGGTGCAGGTTCAAACACTTTGGCATGCTTGATATCGGGCAAGTGCGCGAGCGACCGGAATTCCGATGCGATCGCGACGTAGTCGTCGGTCTCGGCCACCACCGCCGGCTTGCAGGCAAACGGATCGCGAATCAACGCCAATTCCGTCGATGTGCCCATCAGGAAGGTGTAGAAACCGTCGAGTTCCTCGAAGCCCTTTTGCAGCGCTACCGGCAATTCATCGCCTTCGCGCAGCCGCCATTCGAGAAAGCGGCAGGCGGCTTCGGTGTCATTGTCGGTATCGAAGTGAATGCCTTGCGGTTCAAGCATGCGGCGCACGCCATAGGGGTTCGACAGCGAGCCGTTGTGAACCAGGCAAAAATCCTCGCCGGCCGTGAACGGGTGCGCGCGATCGGGTGTCACCGCCGACTCGGTCGCCATGCGTGTATGGCCGACAAGATGCGAGCCCTTCAGATTCGCGAAGTCGTAACGCGCCGCCACTTGCGCCGGCGTGCCGATGTCCTTGTACAAATCGATGGAACGTCCCGTGGAGAGCAGGGACACCTTAGGATACGCGGCGCGCAGCCAGGTCTTCACGGTTTCCGGGTCACCTTTCAAGGTCAAGATCGCGTGATTGCCTTGCGCGTCGACCTGCGCGTGCGCATTCATTGCGCCGTTCAATGCAGCGGTCATCCCGTTCCAGTCGAACCGATCGCCCTCGGGGGTGAACCCCGAATACAGGCTGAGTTTTCGCTTGGCCGCGTCCAGCGGCTGGCTGAACACCGCCAGCCCGGCCGAGTCGGGGCCGCGCTCGGTCATGCCGATCAGCATCGGCACCATCAATGCCCCAAGCTGCTCGCGCAGTGCCGGCGTTTTCACCAGCAAACCTACGATTCCGCACATCGTGCTTCTCCTCAGAAAAATTCCAGATAACTCTTCATTTCCCAATCCGACACATGCCGCATGTATTCGAGCCATTCCATACGCTTGAGCTTGAGGAATTCATCGGCGACAGGGCCGAGCGCATCGCAGATCAGGCGGTCGCTCTCGAGTGCATCCAGCGCATGCTCGAGGTTCTGCGGCAATACGCCAATGCCGTGTTCGCGCAGCTTGGCCGGCGACCACTCGTAGAGGTTTTCATTCGCAGGTGCGCCGGGCGACAGCTCGCGTTCCACGCCGTCGAGACCTGCCGCAATCACTGCGGCTGTCGCCAGATACGGATTGCACGCACCGTCGGGCAGGCGCAGTTCAATGCGCTCGCCCGGCACGCGCACCATCGTCGAGCGGTTGTTGTCGCCGTAGCTGATGTACGCGGGCGCCCAGGTTGCACCGGTCAGCGAACGGCCTACCACCAGCCGCTTGTATGAGTTCACGGTCGGGTTGCACAGCGCGGTGAGCGCCGGTGCGTGGGCCAGCAAACCCGCCGTGAAGTGATACGCAAGCTTCGACAAGCCCATGCCAGACGGATCGCTTTTGTCTGAGAAAAGATTGCTCACGCCATCGCCAATGGACATGTGCATGTGCATGCCGTTGCCGGGCCGGTTCGCGAACGGCTTGGGCATGAACGAGCAAATCAGGCCCATCTCGTTCGCGATCTCGGAGGCCGCCATCTTGAAGAACACGTAGTGATCGCAGGAGGTCAGGCAATCCGTGTACGTATAGTTGATTTCGAACTGGCCGTTCGCGTCCTCGTGATCGATCTGATAGACATCGATTCCCGCAGCGCGCATCGACTCGGTGAGCTTTTCCAGGAACGCACGCGTACGCGACAAACCCTTGTAGTCGTAGCAGGGTTTGGCGAGCGTATCGCTGGCATCGCACGGCTCGATAACCCCCGTCACCGTTCGCTTGAGCAGCGAGAATTCCGGTTCAAGCCCGGTAAACAAGGTCCATTTGCGCTCCGTCAGGCGCGCTATCTGCTTTTTAAGCGTCACGCGTGCATCGTAGGCCCAGGGTTCGCCCTTGACATGGCCCTCGCACACAATGCGCGCCGTACCGCTTTGCCAGGGCACGGTGGTGAGGGTCGAGAGATCGCCTACCGCCATGAAGTCCGGGCCATTCGGCTCGATGCCCACGCCCCAGATCGCGAAACCCGCGAACCCGGCACCCGCGGTGAGAATGCTGTTGAGGTGCGCGACCGGCACTGACTTGGCCTTGGCCACGCCGTGAATATCGACGAACTGCGCCAGCACGTATTTCACACCTTGCTGCACGAGCCAGCTTTGCGCATCCTGCGCGGATTCAAAGCGCGGGACCGTGCCAAGCTCGGTGCCAAGCTCCGCGACCGGCGCTTTGCCGCCATCGTTCAGGTTCATCGTGACTCCTTGCATCGTCTATCGTTGGTTGAAAACGCCATGCTCTTTTGCATGGCCCGACTACGACCCGCTCGAAAATCACCCGTCCCGGTGCTCTGCCAAGCAAGTTCGTAGTATGTGCACGAATTTATTGATATGCAACAATAATTCATGCCATGAAACATCTGGCACGTACCTACCTCAACTGATCTGCTAACCTGCCGTTTTCTCATGAGGCGTGCAATGCAAACCGAGGATGACCGCAAGAATCCGCTGGAGCATTACCTTGGCGCGACCATCCGCGAACTTCGCCAGCGCCATGGCTTGACCATTGCCCAGGTTTGCGAGCAGGCCGGCATCAGCCGCGGCATGTTGTCGAAGATCGAAAATGCCCAGACGTCGACCGGACTCGATGTTCTCAACCGGATCGCCCAGGCCCTCGGCGTGTCCATGTCGGCCCTGTTTCGCAATTACGACACTCCCGACGGTGGTGCCCAGTTCGTCAAAAAAGGGGCCGGCATGGAAGTGGTCCGCAAAGGGACGAAACGCGGCCACACCTATCACCTGCTTGCCTATGACCAAGGCCCCAAGAAAATCTTCGAACCGTTTCTCATCACAATGGATGACGAAGCTGAACGATTTCCAATCTTCGAGCATCCGGGCACCGAATTCATCCACATGCTGAAAGGTGTGATTGAATACCGGCACGGCCAGCAAACCTATGTCCTGCATCCGGGCGACACCCTCACGTTCCAGGGCGATGTTCCGCACGGTCCGGAAAAGCTGATCAAGATGCCCATCCAGTTCCTGTCGATCATCCTGTACCCACCGACCGCAGCCGAATGAAGGCTCCGAACACTCACCGACATAGCAATGCAATGATCGTGCCACGTTTCCCATTGAGAACTAAAAGTTCATGACAGGAAACCATCCAGCCAGCATGAGGGGTAGCACGGATGGCAGTACAGGGAAACACGACCGCCTTACGGCGGTGCGCTGTTTGCCCTGCTTGGTGCGTCGAGGCACGCTGCCGGGTGGCTCGCTTATAAAGTTCATCACTAGCGCTTATGCAAAGTGCGCGATGAACGTGGGGGCACGTTCGTGCTCTCCGTGCAGTTCTCATTTCATGACGGGCTGAAACGTTGGTCGGCAATGCGAGGGTAATCTGCTTTCATCCGAGCCCCGCACCGCAGGAGCGTTCCAATGAAAAGGCAGATCATCCGCGTCGAGCCCCTTTCCTCGTATCTGGAAAAATGGAAAGCACCAGCCTCCGTCATGACGAGACATGGCGATACCCTGTATCTTTCGGGCCTTCCTCCGTTCGATCCCGACACGGGAGAGGTTGTCAACGCGTCGATCGAACGTCAGACCGAGTTGGCGCTCGAGCAAATGAAGCTTTGCCTCGAAACAGCAGGGTCGTCGTTGGAGAACGTTTTGAAGTGCAACGTGTATTGCACGTCGGTCGAGAAGTTTGCGGCCATCAACGCGGTCTACGTTCGCTACTTTCCCCAGGATCCACCGGCTCGAATCTTCGTCTGCGTTCCCGCATGGGCGGGGAATTTCGACATAGAGATTGATTGCATCGCCGCCATTTGAACCTTCTCGCTTAAGGCGAACCCGGAATGCGGCTGAAGCCTTCCAGGCCGCAAGTGGGCATCGTAACGACGATGAGCGCCGCCTGAAGTCTGCATCAATCCGCGCGCTCTGCATAAGTTTTATTAATACAAAGCGGCTTAGCATTTCTCCTTTCTACAATCCGCTCATCGATCTTCTTTCAGGAAGTGCCATGAGCCATTACGACTTCATCGTGATCGGCGCCGGGGTCATCGGCGCATCGGTTGCCCATCATCTCGCTGCGCTGGGTGCCAAAAGCGTGCTGGTCGTGGATCGCAGCACGATCGGAGCGGGCACGACGTCGCAGTCATCAGGGCTATTGCGCACGCACTATTCCGTGCGGCAGAACGTGGAACTCGCGCGTTCGTCGTGGCACGCGTTCAACAACTTCGCGGATTACGTGGATGACGATGAAGCCTCATGCGGTCTCGTGAAATGCGGTTATATGATCTGCGCGCCCGAAGGGGACAAGCTCGCGCCGTTGCAAGCTTCGCTCGATGCGCAGCAAGGCATGGGCATCGAGGTGCAACTGCTCTCGAAGGCTGAAGCGCGCGAGCGTTTGCCGATCGCTCAATTCGACGATGCCGCGTTGATCGGCTATGAACCCGAAGCGGGTTTCGCCGATGCGTATCTTGTCGCAACCGGCTTCGCGCGTTCAGCTCGCCGGCGCGGTGTGAAGATCATGGAGAACACGACCGTGACCGGCCTCGTGCGTGATGGCCGGCGGGTGACCGGCATCGAAACATCGGCCGGCACCTTCAGTTGCGGGGCGCTGATCAGCACGCAGAACATCTGGACACCGGAACTCGCGGGGTGGATTGGCGTGCCGTTGCCCGTCAAGCCGGAACGCCATACTGTGCTCGCTCTGGAGTGCGACGCCGCGCCGTATACATTCAACATGCCGGCCTTCAAGGATCTCGGCTCGCCGGGCATGCTGTATTTCCGCAGCTACGGCGGCAGCCAGATGCTCGTGTCCGAAGGCGTGGTCGGTGAAACGTTGAACGCCCCTGAGACCGAGCAAGGCGACATCTCGCTCGACTATGTCGGCGAGGTCGGTGCCCAGGTTGCAGAACGTTTTACCGCATACGAAATGGCGGGGCTCGCTTCATCGTGGACCGGGGTGTACGACGTCACGCCGGACTGGAACCCCGTGCTCGGCCCAGTCGGGGATATAGAAGGATTGACGGTCGGGTTCGGTTTCTCCGGGCACGGCTTCAAGCTGTCGCCGGGAATCGGCAAGATTCTCGCGCAGCACGCGCTGGGCCACGCGAGCGACGTCTCGCTCGCGCCCTACTCGCTCGATCGTTTCGCGAGCGGTGCGTTGCTGGTCGGCAAATACGGTTCAGGCGCAGTGTCCTGATCGCTTCGACGGTAACCCTGAAATGACCATGAAAATTCTCGTCCCTGTGAAACGGGTCGTCGATGCCAACGTGCGCGTTCGCATCGGCAGCGCGGGCGGTGTCGATACGGCAGGCCTGAAAATGTCGCTCAACCCGTTCGATGAATGCGCTGTCGAGCAGGCCTTGCGTCTGCGCGAAGCGGGCGTGGCGTCGAGCGTGACCGTGCTTACCTGCGGCCGGCCCGTTTGTCAGGACGTGCTGCGCACCGCATTGGCGATGGGTGCGGACAACGCCGTGCTGATCGATACAGCCAATGCTTCGCCGGACTCACTCGGCATAGCGCGTCTGCTGCATGCATTCATTACTGCCGATACCGATACCGATACCGATACCGATACCGATACCGATACCGACGCCTACGGTCTCGTGCTGTGCGGCAAGCAGGCGATCGATGACGACATTGGCGGCGTCGCGGCAATGCTCGCCGCGTTGCTCGGCTGGCCACAAGCGCTCAACGCATCCGCGATGGAAGCGGCAGCACGCGGTTGGCTGGTCACCTGCGGCGACGATGCGGGAACGGCCACCTGGCGCCTTGACGGGCCTGCCGTGGTCAGTGCGGACCTGCGCTTGGCCGAGCCTCGCCGCGTCACGCTGCCGAGCATCGTGAAGGCTAAACAAAAGCCGCTGCGCACAGTCGATGCCTCTACTTTCAACGTCCCACTCGGCACACAAATACGCATCGTGGATATGGCCGAGCCGCCGGTCCGCCAGCCCGGTATCAAGGTCGCCGATACCACCGCGCTGCTTGGCGCCATCGGTAGCGGGCGGCTATTTCAGAACGTGGGGGCATGACCATGAGAAGTCTTGTCGTAGGAGAATGGAAAGACGGCGCGATCGCCGATGCAACCTTGCGCGTGATCAGGGCGGTGAGTGAGCGTGGCGTACCGGTGGACGTGCTCACGTTTTCGTCTGTCATGGCGAATGCGGCTGTGTGCCTCGACGGCGTCGAGCGCGTGCTGCTGGCATCGGACGACGTACCCAATCCCGAAACACTTGCCGCGTTTCTTCAGCATATTGCTTCGGATTACTCTATGATTGCTGCGAGCCACCGCACCGCGGGTCGCGCAGCCCTTCCCCGCGCCGCCGCGTTGACCGGCAACGCGTTTCTCGCGGACATCACGCGTGTCGTGACGGCTCAGCGTTTCGTGCGCGGTCTCTACGCAGGCAGTGTGGTCGCGACAATCGAAAGTACGGGCGCCACGCTCTTTGCCACTATCAGGACGTCATCGTTCGCGCCCGCTTGCGCAACCGGCGGTGAGGCTTCAATCGTAGCGCTCGAACCCATCGCGCCGTTCACCGCAACCGTACTGATAGATCGGCAGGCCGCGATGCAAGACGGGAGCGATCTGGCGAGCGCCAGCGTCGTGGTCGCAGGAGGGCGAGGGCTGGCGTCGAAAGAAAACATGGACACGCTCGGCACGTTGGCCCGAAATATGGGCGCAGCGCTCGGTGCGTCGCGTGCGGCAGTGGATGCAGGTTATGCGCCCAATGCCGCGCAGGTCGGGCAAACGGGCAAGACCGTGGCGCCCGATATCTATCTCGCGTTCGGCATCTCTGGCGCAATCCAGCATCTGGCCGGGATGAAGGACTCACAGATCATCGTGGCCGTGAACAAGGACCCAGACGCACCGATTTTTTCAGTAGCGGATTATGGCATCGTTGGCGATCTTTTCGATGTCATGGGCGAACTCGATGCTCACGCGCGAGCAACGGGGGATGCTCAATGAATGCGGTTTTCTCTGAAGAACGTTTCGAGGAGCAAGCGTCGGTACGCTTCTTCGATTGCACGCGGATCGCACCGGAAGCATGGGCGAACGGTGCGGGTACGACCCGTACCATCGCGCGCGCAACGGAGGGTGCATGGCGCGTGAGCCTTGCGGAGTTGAGCGGCGCGGCGAAGTTCTCGCAGTTCGCGGGCTTCGATCGCACCCTGACCCTGGTCGGCGATGAGACTGTTGATCTTCACTCCCAAGACGGCCAGTTAAACGCCTGCGCGGGACAGCCCGTGCATTTTTCTGGCGACCTGCACGTCTGGGTCACGCTGCCCGCGCGTCCGGTCAACGTATTGAACGTCATGACTCGCCGCGACACCTACCGCTCCCGCGTGAGCGTGGCGACGCATTCCGCGCGCATCACGTCCGCGTCATCGCAGATCCTGTTTTGCGTAGCTGGGCAATGGTCTATCGAAAGCGCGTTGTTACGCGACGTCTCGCTGCGTCCGCTCACGGGCATCTGGCTCGATGGCTTGCACGAAGACATCGATATGAAGCCGCACGGTCCCGGCGCACAGCTTGTGTCAATTGCAATAGATCACGTAGCTCCTCGATAAGCGCCATGGATAACCACGCACTCATCGAGCAGTACGGTCCCCGTGAATCCATGGAGTACGATGTCGTGATCGTGGGCGGCGGTCCTGCGGGGCTATCGGCGGCTATCCGGCTGAAGCAGCTCGCGCAGGAAAAAGGCGTGGAGCTGGGTGTCTGCGTGCTGGAGAAAGGCTCCGAGATCGGTGCGCACATCCTTTCGGGCGCCGTGATGGACCCGCGGGGTTTAAGCGAATTGCTCCCCGACTGGAAGACCCAGGGCGCACCGCTCGATGTGGAAGTCACGGAGGACCGTTTCCTGTTCTTGTCGAAGGACAGCGCAAAACAGGTGCCGAACTGGCTGCTTCCGGATAACTTCAAGAACCACGGTAACTATGTCGTGAGCCTGGCGAACGTCACGCGCTGGCTGGGGCAACAGGCTGAAGCGCTGGGCGTGGAAATATTCCCGGGCTTTCCTGCGGCCGAAGTGCTCTACACCGAAAACGGCGCCGTGCGCGGGGTGGCGACGGGCAACATGGGCGTGGGCAAGGACGGCGAGCCGACCGGCAACTTCCAGCTCGGCATGGAGTTGCACGCGAAATACACGCTGTTCTGCGAAGGCGCACGCGGCAACCTGGGCCGCCAGCTCATGGATAAATTCAAGCTCGGCCGCGATGCCGATCCGCAAGTCTACGGCCTCGGCATCAAGGAGCTGTGGCAGATCGATCCCTCGAAACACAAGCCGGGGCTCGTGATTCACACCGCTGGCTGGCCGCTGGAAACCGATACCTACGGCGGCTCGTTCCTCTATCACATGGACGATAACCAGGTGATGGTGGGTTTTGTCGTCGGGCTGGGGTATTCGAATCCGTACTTGTCGCCGTTTGAGGAATTCCAGCGCTACAAGACGCATCCGGCTATCCGCACGTTCCTTGAGGGCGGCAAGCGCGTGTCGTATGGCGCGCGAGCGATCACGGCCGGTGGCTTGATGTCGTTGCCTAAGCTGGTGTTCCCGGGCGGAGCGCTGGCTGGCGACGATGCCGGGTTCCTGAACGCTTCACGGATCAAGGGCAGTCACGCCGCGATCAAGTCCGGCAAGATGGCCGCTGAAGCCGCGTTCGACGCTGTGCAAGCCGGTCGTCAAGCCGATGAACTCAGCGCCTACCCCGAAGCGTTCGATAGTTCGTGGCTCAAGACCGAGCTCTATCGGGCACGTAATTTCAAGCAGTGGATGAGCAAGGGCCTGTACCTGGGCACGTTCATGGTCGGGCTCGAGCAGAAGGTGTTGGGCGGCAATGTGCCCTGGACGCTGCATCATCAGCACGCGGATAACGAAACGCTTAAACCGGCGTCGCAATGCAAGCCGATCGTGTATCCGAAGCCGGATGGAAAGCTGACGTTTGACCGGTTGGCGTCGGTGTTCATATCGAATACGAATCACGAGGAAAACCAGCCGGCGCATTTGACGCTGAAGGATGCATCGGTGCCGGTGGATGTGAATTTAAGAACCTATGCCGGGCCGGAAGGACGGTATTGCCCGGCGCAGGTATACGAATTTGTGAAGAACGATGACGGGAGCGAGCGCTTGCAGATCAACGCGCAGAACTGCGTGCACTGCAAGACCTGCGATATTAAAGACCCAACGCAGAACATCGTGTGGGTAACGCCGGAAGGTGGCGGTGGGCCGAATTATCCGAATATGTGATCGTTCGGATTCGGTCCAGGTGTTTGCGCGGCTTTGCTAAAAAGGCCGGTGCCCAATCCATGATCGAGCACCGGCCTTTAGGTGCGCCCTCCTTCTTCGGCGGGCTTCGCTCTAGAAATTGAAGTTGTCGATATTCGACGAATCAAACGTGGTCGGCGGTCCAAGCACGACTTCGCCGCTCTTGCCCACCGTGCGCTTGCCCAGCTTGCCTGCGTCGAAGCTATCGCCTTCCTTGCCCGTGATCGTGCCTGAAGCAAGGTTAGCCGCTGCGTACGCCGCAAGGTAGCCGAGTTGACCCGGATCCCACAACTGGAACGCCTTCACGGTGCCGTTCTTGATGAACGCGCGCATCTGGTTTGGCGTGCCGAGGCCGGTCACTTCGACCTTGCCCTTGGCCGGTGACGTCGAGATGTAACGCGCCGCCGCTGCAATACCCACGGTCGTCGGGGAGATGATGCCCTTCAGGTTCGGATATGCCTGCAACAGACCCTGCGTTTCAACGAACGATTTCTGGTCGTCGTCGTTACCGTAGGCAATCTTCACCAACTTCATCTTCGAGTATTCCGGCTTCTTCAGTTCCTCCTCCATCCACTTGATCCAGGTATTCTGGTTCGTGGCGTTTGGCGTAGCCGAGAGGATCGCGAACTCACCCTCGCCTCCTATCAGCTTCGACATCAACTGCACCTGCCCCCGTCCGATCCCTTCAGAGTTCGCCTGATTGACGAAAATCTGGCGGCCGTCGGGTGCGGTATCGGAGTCGAACGTGACAACCTTCACGCCCTGCGCCATCGCCTTCTTCAGGTACGGAACGACCGCATTGGCATCGTTGGCGGCAATCACGATCGCGTCCTGGCGCTGCGTGATCAGCGTGTTGATGTACTGAACCTGCGACGACGCGCCCGCATCCGACGGTCCCACTACCTTGCCCTGGCCGCCCATCTCCTTGATGGCCGCCAGACCGCCGTCGTCGGCGATAACTTCGTATGGGTTGTTGATCTGCTTGGGCAGGAACGCTATTTTCAGGTCTTTCTTCAGATCCGCGGCGCTCGCGCTGACCGGAATCATCGCCGCCGCGGACACCGCGATCAGCGCGGCGCATAGCGCCGGACCGCGAATGGACTTAAAGGGTTTGAACATGCTTGTGTCTCCTGATGTCGCGCGCTGCTCCGGTTCAATGAATGGCCGGAGTCTTCACGCTGGTTTTAAAAAGCCAAGCTTCAGATAAGCGTCTGCGTCATCAAGCGCTTTTCGCGCATGACACGCCAACGTGCAACAAGATTCGGAATCAGCACCGACGACAACAACAAACCACCGGTCACAATGGTCAGCGTCTCGCTCGACACATCCGAGAGCGTCAACGCATTGCGCAACACGCCGATGATCAGCAACGACAGAAGTACTCCGATCATCGACCCGCGTCCACCGAAGATGCTCACACCGCCGAACAGCACAGCCGCGATCACCGACAGTTCGAAGCCCTCGCCGTTGTCACCGCGAGCGCTGGTGAAGCGCAACGTGTAGACCACGCCCGCGAGCGCGCTCATCGCGCCGGACAGCATGAAAAGCTTGAGCTTCGTACGCGCCACGTCGATACCGGAAAATTGCGCGGCAACGGGATTCGCACCAATCGCGTAGAGGCTGCGTCCGAACGGCGTGGCCTGCAGCAGCACAGTGAAAACGACGGCCCCAATGATGACAAGGACAAACGGCATGGGCAGGAACGCGGCGACGGTATCCATCCCGAACGCCGTATAGGACGCGGGAAAGTCCGCGACAGCCTGGTCACCCAGCAGGACGTACGCCAGGCCGCGAAACAGCGCCAGGGTGCCGATGGTGACAGCCAGTGAGGGAAGATTGAAGCGCACGATCACAAGCCCGTTGAAAAGACCGGCAAGCGTTCCCGCGACCAATACGATCGCGATCACGAGCGGCATGGGCAGGCCCATGTGCCAGAGCACGCCCATCAGCGCACTCGACGCGCCGAGCACGGACGCCACCGACAAATCGATTTCCGCCGCGACAATGATCAATGTCATCGGCAAGGCGATCAGCGCGATCTCAGTGAAGTCAGCTAGCATGTTCGAGAGGTTGGCGCTCGATAGAAACACCGGCGACAACACGCGCCCGAGGATCAGTCCCAGCACTAACACAACCACCAGCATTGTTTCCCACGAGAGATGCCTGCGCTTGGTCAAAGCGAGTGCGGAATCGGGTTTAGCCATGATCGCGTTTCCTCATCATGCGCCGAGCGACTGAACGCGCCAGCAGTGTGTCGAGTGTGATCGCCGCGACGATCAGTGCCCCTTGAATGGCCTGCTGCCAGAATGGCGATACGCGCAACACCACCAGCGCGATGTTGATCACGCCAAGCACGAGCGCACCGAGCGTCGCGCCGAGGATGGTGCCCACGCCGCCGGTGATCGCCACGCTGCCCACCACGGCTGCGGCCACCACCTGCAATTCGATACCCTTCGCGGTGCTCGCTTCGACCGTACCAAAACGCGCCAGCCACAACACACCAGCCAAGCCCGCAATGGCGCCCGACAACAGGAAACCGATCATCACCCGACGCTCTACGCGAATACCTGCAAGCCGTGCGGCTTCCGGGTTCGAACCAATCGCGTAATGCTCACGGCCGCCGCGATATTGCTTGAGATAGACGCCCATCGCGAACAATACGACCACCGCTATCAGCACCAGGTTCGGCAAGCCGAGCAGCGAACCCGTCGCGATGCGCGAAAACGCATCCGGAAGGCTGGTCGCGTTGATCTGGCCGCCGTGAACCCAGGCGTAATCGGCGCCACGCACGATATACAGCGTTGACAACGTTGCCACCAGCGAAGGCACGCGCCCGAACGTGATCAGCGTGCCGTTCACCGCACCAATCGCAAGGCCAATGGTTATGCCCGCGAGCATCGCGACCGCGATCGGCATGTGCGGGAACATCACGAAAAGGCTGCCGACCGAATACGCGCTGACACCGACAACGGACGCTACCGACAGATCAATATGCCGCATCAGCATCACGACCGTCATGCCAGCGGTGAGCAAGCCGATGATCGATACATTAAGCAGGACGTCGCGCAGGTTCTGCAGGTTCAGGAACTCGGGTTTCACCGCGGCGGTAGCTGCGACCAACGCAATCAGCACGACAAACAAGGTCGCTTCGCGGCTGCGAACCAGGTCCGCCAGCAGGTTGCGGCGTTTGGGCTTGGGTGCGTGCACGGCGGGCATGGCGGGAGAATGTCGTGTCATCATGCCGCCTTCCCCAACAGGGAGGGCGATGCGCCGAGTGCGGCGCTCATCACGCGTTCTTCGTTTGCATCGGCACGTGCGATGTCGGCGCTGATGCGCCCTTCGTGCATGACAAGGATACGATCGGCCATGCCGAGCACTTCGGGCAGCTCGCTTGAAATCATCAGGACGGCCATGCCTTCGCGGACCAGTTCGGCGAGTGTTCGATACACCTCCGCCTTGGCCCCGACATCGATACCGCGGGTCGGTTCGTCGATGATCAGCACTTTAGGCCCTGTGGCCAGCCACTTTCCGAGTACGACCTTCTGCTGGTTGCCGCCCGACAGCGTGCCGACCGGCGCGTCCAGATCGCTCGCTTTGAGCCGCAGGCGTTTGCCCCAGTCGGCGGCGAGCGTATTCTCACTGCGTGACGAGATCAACCCGTGTTTGACGAGGCGTCCCAGCACCGTCAACGACGCGTTGCGCGCAATGCTGAGTTCCAGCGCAAGACCTTGCGCACGGCGGTCCTCCGGCACCAGCGCGAGCCCCGCGCGGACTGCCGCCTGCGGCCGGCCGAGTTGCAAGGGCTTGCCCGCGATGTGAACCTCGCCTGCATCAACGTGGTCGATGCCGAAGATCGCGCGCGCCACTTCGCTGCGCCCTGCGCCAACCAGCCCCGCCAGCGCCACGATCTCGCCTGCGCGGACCTCGAACGAGACGTTCTTGAACACGCCGTCGCGCGTCAGGTTACGAACTGAAAGACGAACCTCGCCCGGTGCGACATCGGCTTTCGGATAGAAGGTATCGAGATCACGACCGACCATCTTGCTGACGATCGAATCGATGGTCATGTCGGCGGTCATGGCGTCGAAGACCTTCAGGCCATCGCGCATGATCGTCAGGCGCTGTGTCAGCGCGAACACCTCGTCGAGCCGGTGTGTGATGAAAAGAATGGCGGCGTCTCGCTCACGCAATGCGCGCACGATGGAGAACAGGCGCTCCACTTCGGTCAGCGACAACGCCGCTGTCGGCTCGTCCATGATCAGCACATTCGCGTTCAGAGAAAGCGCTTTGGCGATCTCGACCACTTGCTGATCGGCGATGGACAAACCGCGCACGAGGCGCTCCGCGCGCAGATTGACACCAAGCGATTGCAACAGCGCGTCCACTTCGCGATTCATTTCGTCGTAGCGAATCCGGCCGATCCGGTCGCGCGGCTGACGTCCCATGTAGATGTTTTCCGCGATGGACAGGTCAGCGAACAACGTAGGTTCCTGATAGATCACAGCGAGACCCGCATCGCGCGCTTCAGCGGGATTCGCGAACGTACGCGCCTGTCCGTCGACCAGCAATTCGCCCGCGTCCGGCTGGTAAACACCCGCAAGCAGCTTGACGAGGGTCGACTTGCCTGCGCCGTTCTCGCCGAGCAACGCATGCACTTCACCCGGCCATAGCGCGAGGCTGCCGTCCCCGAGCGCACGCACGCGGCCAAACGACTTGCTCGCGTGCCTTAGCTCAAGCCGAGGCGGATTGTTATTGCCCATACTGTCTCCTTCAGATGCGATATATACGTTCTGCGTTGCTTTTGAAGAGGGCTTCTTTTTCTGTATCTCTCAGGTCTTTGACAATCGATGCATACGCGTTCCACAACCCTCCATACGTGGCGAACAAACGATCGACCGGAAAGTTCGACGCGAACATGGCGCGCTCGCAACCAAACGTATCGATGGTCTCCAGCACATATGGCCGAAAACTTTCGATGCTCCATTGATGATCGAACATGGCGAGCCCGCTGATCTTCACCGCTACATTCGGACATGCAGCAAGCGCACGCAGCCCGTCACGCCATGCTCGAAACCCCTCCACCGAGGAACGATCCACGAACATGCCGGCATGATTCACGATGAACTGCGTGTCGGGGTGTTCCTGCGCAAGCTCAGCCGCTTCTTTCATCTGCGATGGATAGAGCTGCAGATCGAATGACATCGAATACCGCTTCAGCAAGTCGAAGTTCTTGCGCCATTGCGATTCACGCATGTAGTGCCGGCCCACGTAGTCGTAAAGCGGATTGGCGTGCACGTTGAGTATTTGCCGGATACCTCGCGTGTTGGCGAATGCCGCGTGCCCTTCGAGCACTTCGTGAGCGTTGTCCGCCGATAAATCCGCGCCCGCAACGATCGCATTCGGTAACCCGTGGCCCTCGTGATCGGCAACATCTTGCAGCCAGCGCGTTTCTTCCACTGGATCGGCGGGATCGTGATTGGCATCCACATGCACGAGCTTGAGCACCTGGAGCGGCCCGGCATCGCGCAGCAAGTCACCGATCAGGTAGTCGTGCTTCAACTCGCGTGCATCGCCGACGAACGACTTACCCGGGTTCGCCAGCCACGGATAGTGATGCGTCTTCAGATCCCAAAGGTGAATGTGCGGATCGACAACCTGCATGGATATGTCCTCGTGCCGCAAAGGCTGAAGCAAAAGCGTCAGGGTAGATGGAAGACTGGCACAAGCGCGGCTTGCACCGGCGAGCGATCAGGGTTTGTTTCCATCAGGTCGGCCATGCTGTCCCACCATTTGCGCATGATGGGCAGATCGGGCAAGGCGTCCATGGTGTGGTTGCGCTCACGCTTGAGCGTAGCGAACAGGTGCCCGGTGGTGTCGTCGAGGAAAATCCAGTAATCGCGGATCCCGGCGTGACTCAACGCCTCGGCCAGCTCGGGCCATATGTCGCGATGACGCCGCTCGTATTCATCGCGCTGGCCCGGCTTGAGGGTCATCCTGAACGCAATCGTCTCCATTGCGGCTTGCCTTTTTATAGGTGTTGAACCGGTTGATTTCCGGTTTTTACGTTACGACTATAATTCGCCGACTGATAACATGACAATCCGAAGTCAGGATCAGCCGATCGCAAAACCGAATCGCATAATAGATGCACGAGGACGCCCGATGACCCAGAACGTCTCCCAGATTGCCCTCGTCAATCGCCTGAAATTCAAGCATCTCGCGCTGCTGGTCGCCCTCGACGACGCCCGCAACCTGCACCAGGCGGCCGAGGCGATCAATGTCGCCCAGCCGAGCGCCAGCCGCATGCTGAGCGACATAGAAGAAGCGTTTGGCTTCCTCCTGTTCGAACGCAACGCCCGCGGCATGCAGCCCACGCCGCTCGGTGTCGCCACGCTCGCCTATGCGCGCCGTTCGCTTGCCGACCTCACGCGCTTCGCCGCCGACCTCGAAAGCAAGCGGCGAGGAGGTCATGGTCAGCTGACGGTGGGCGCGATCATGGGCGCGGCGCCCGACGTGCTCGCCATGGCCATCGCTGAACTTAAAAGCGAACGGCCACTGCTCAACGTTCGTATTCTTGGCGAGACCAGCGACCAGGTGGTGCAATTGCTGCACCGCCGCGAAGTGGATCTCGCACTCGGCCGTCTCACCACGCCGCTCCAGCACAACGACTTCGACTTCGAACCGCTCTCACGCGAGGCCATGCGGCTGGTTGTGCGCGCCGCGCATCCGCTCGTCCATGAAACCACGCTCTCGCTTGACGCGCTGATCTCCTGGCCCTGGATCCTGCAACCGATCACCAGCCCGGCGCGCGCGTTGTTCGAAGAAGAGCTCGCGCGGGCCGGGCTTGCTTCGCCGTCCAACGTGGTCGAGTGCGCGTCGATCTTCGCTACGCTTCAACTTCTGCAGAACTGCGACGCCGTCGCCATGCTGCCGGAATCCGTCGTACGCGATTACCTTCGGGCGCATTTGCTGGTCGAACTGCCCATTGAGATCGGCAAAAGCCTGTCGGGCTTCGGCTTGTTGCGGCGCAAACATGAAACGCTCAGCGAACCTGCCGAATACTGCATCGCGTTGCTGCGCAAATACTCGGCTGGCTCGTTCACTGAAGGTTGACGAACAGGCCGCCGTCCACCAGGAGCGATGCACCGGTCACATAGCGCGCCCGATCCGATGCGAGAAACGTCACGCACTGCGCGACGTC
>Ga0302228_10001588_pt1 | contig 16582 bp, 10 predicted proteins | sample II_Palsa_N1_2_FD_193519 | JGI IMG/M metagenome (GOLD analysis project Ga0302228, IMG submission 193519) | Peat permafrost microbial communities from Stordalen Mire near Abisko, Sweden - II_Palsa_N1_2 | ecosystem: Environmental > Terrestrial > Soil > Palsa > Peat permafrost | place: Sweden...
CTCGGCGCTCGCACGAAGAACGGTGAAGTACGCGACAGGACTGAGCGAAAGACCGCTGCCAAGGCGAGCAAGACGACCAGCAAAACGACGAAGGCCGCGCCACCGCCGAAGCGGCCTGCCGTGAAGGATCAAGGCACGCGCCCGGAGCGGCCACGGCCGGATATCGTGGCGAACAGGAGCGGTGAATCGCTGCGCACGCTTGCGAACAACCCCGCAATCCAGGACGCTGTGCGCGCCAAGCTTCCTGCAACCATGAAGCCACAACTCGCGACCCTCGTGGACACGGCGCCATCGAGCGATGATTGGTCGTACGAAATAAAATTCGATGGGTATAGGATTCTCGTGCGGATTGATCGCGAGGCCGCATCGAAAGCGAAATCCACGCAGATCTTCACGCGCAACGGCCATGACTGGACCAGCAAGTTCAGCCGTCAGGTCAAGGCGCTGAGTCACCTCGATGTCGATAGCGCGTGGCTCGACGGCGAGGCGGTCGTGCTCGACGACAACGACCTGCCCAGCTTCCAGAAACTGCAGAACGCTTTCGACGCCAATCGTCCGCAAGATATCGCCGTCTATTTCTTCGATATCCCCTACCTGAACGGTTACGACCTGCGCGGCGTGCCGCTGGTACAGCGGCGCGCGATCTTGCAGGCGTTGCTGGAACCGGTCGATGACGACGCGCTGCGTTTCTCAGCGGATTTCGAATTCAGCGTCGATGATCTGCTGAAGAGCGCTTGCGACATGGCGCTTGAGGGGATTATTGGCAAACGGCGCGACAGCACTTATTCGCCGGGCCGCAGCAGCGCATGGATCAAGCTCAAATGCCGGCGCCGGCAGGAGTTTGTGGTTGGCGGATATTCGGAGCCGACGGGTAGCCGGGGACAGTTTGGCGCGTTATTGCTGGGTGTTTATGACTCGAATGGCAAGCTGCAATACGCAGGACGTGTGGGCAGCGGCTTCGATGCATCGACTCTGCGCGCTGTCAAAAAGCAACTCGATGCACGCGAGGTCAAGACAATGCCATTCGCCAGTGCGCCGAAAGAGCGTAGCCGCACACCGGTGCATTGGGTCAAGCCGGAACTTGTCGCCGAGTGCAATTTCGCTGAATGGACGTCGGAACGGATCGTGCGGCAAGCGTCGTTCGTCAGCCTGAGGGACGACAAACCGGCGCGTGAGATCGTCAAGGAAGTGCCGAAATCGACGAAGGAGGTTGCGTTGGACGATGACAACGATGAGGACACCAAGCCAGCGAAGAAAACAGCGGCGAAAAGCGCGGCGAAAGCCACTCGCGCGGTGAAAGCGGCGACGAAAAAAACCTCGGCGAAGACCGCCGAGACGGTGAAACCGAATAGAAAATCCAAGCTGGCTTCCGGGACAACAGCAGCGAAGACAGCATCAAAAAAAGCAACAAAGACCGCCGCTAAAAAAGCCACGCGCAGTCCCGCCGGTACCGAGCTTGTCGCTGGTGTGAAGATCAGTCATCCCGATCGTGTGATTGATCCCTCGACGGGGACTCGCAAGCTCGATCTCGCCCTCTACTACGAGTCCGTCGCGCCGTGGATGCTGCCGCATCTCAAAGACCGGCCGGTGTCGCTGGTGCGTGCGCCGGAGGATATCGGCGGCGAGCTGTTCTTTCAGAAGCACAGCGAGAGGCTGACGATTCCTAACGTCAAGCAGCATCCGGGTATCGATCCTGGTCATCCGGCGCTCATCACGATAGAAAACGTCGGCGCGCTGGTGGGCGCGGCGCAAATGGGCACGATCGAGATGCACACCTGGAATGCGCTCGCGGCCAAACTTGAGAAGCCCGACCGGATGGTCTTCGATCTTGATCCGGGCGAAGGCCTCGGCTGGGACCGGATGCAGGAGGCCGCGCGCCTGACGCATGAATTGCTGACCGAACTCGGTCTTGAATCGTTCTGCAAGACGAGCGGCGGCAAGGGCCTGCATGTGGTCGTTCCGCTTACGCCGCAGGCCGGCTGGGACGAGGTGAAGGGGTTCTCGCAGGCGGTCGCGCAGCATATGGCCAGCACGCTGCCCAAGTATTTCTCCGCGAAGATGGGCAAGCAGAATCGCCAGGACAAGATCTTCGTCGACTACTTGCGCAACAACCGGGGGTCGAGCACGGTCGCCGCGTTCTCTCTGCGCGCGCGGCCGGGCATGGGGGCGTCGGTTCCTATCGGCTGGGATGAACTCGATGCCACCACGAGCGGCGATCAATGGAATATCGGCAATCTGCATGAGCGCCTCGACGCACTCAAAACCGATCCGTGGAGCCAGTACGCGAAAACACGGCAGCGTATTACCGCCGCCATGAAGAAGCGGCTCGATATCAAGTGAACGAAAGTAAAGATCACCGTATAGCAATCACTACAGCGAGGTTGCCATGACGCAGCAGGGCAAGACATCACCCGACGACGCCGCCAACGCCACGCGCCAAGGTCCGGCGCAGGACGGACGTGAGCTTGAAAGCAAGCATCCGGCGCAGCAAAAACGCGATGACGGCGCGGTCGCGCCGCTGCCGCATGAGACCGATCAAAGTCCTGCGTCGCAGCAGGAAGATGAGCCGCGTGAGGTCGGCGAGCAGGCGCATGAAGACCTGGAGCGTGGGTTGCAAGACACGGACCGGCGCGGCGGCGCGGAGTACCAGGAGCGCACACAAACCGGCGGGCGCACGGATCAGGGCAGCAAGCGCAAGCGGTGATGCGGCGGTGTCGATTGTTGCCCGTGGTCAACAAAGCGCCTCTTGCGTAGAATGGGCGCGCTGTATGGGAGAACTTGCACGGCCTCGTGCGAGCCAAGGTGAGAAAGGCGTTCACTGCTTCCGGCTGCAGTTGTTTCTACCATTTTTGCGTAAGTATCGACCTGGGTATCGGTAATCGATGCCGAACCGGCGGGGAGTTCGGAGCGCGAGTCACGAGTGCTCGATGCCCCCGTCGACCGCAGTGCTGCGCCGGCCCACGCCGCAGCCACCACGACCTGTCGCAACACCGTACGCCGGGTCCAGCATGGTTATCCGGCATTCGGGTCAACATTGCGGCATTTGCGCGGCAAACCCGCGGAAAATCTATTGAATGGATCATGCAATCCGATCTCCTGTCCCGTCTGAAAATCGAAACTGCCGAGTGTCATACGCGGCTGGAAAACGCACTGGACCTGATGCGTCTTGAGTGGCCTCGGGAGGAGTATGTGGCCTTGCTTGAGGGCTTTTACGGATACGTCGCACCATGGGAGCATGCGGTGGCGACCTGTCTGCCCGCGCGTCTGCGCGACTTTTTCGAAGGGCGTCGCAAGGCGTCGCTGATTGCGTCGGACCTGGCGCTCCTGACCGGCGATAACAATCACTCGAACGGGGTGACAAAAATTGAACAGTTGCCTGCAATGGACAGCATCGGCCGCGTTTTCGGTTCCATGTACGTGATGGAGGGTTCCACGCTCGGAGGGCGCTTCATCGCGCCGCACGTCGCGACATTGTTCGGTCTGCAAAGCGGCTTCGGCAACGCTTATTTCGAAGCTTATGGATTGCGCACGGGCAGCATGTGGAATGCGTTTCGCGAGACCGCGAGCGCGAACGTGCCACCTGAGCAGCACGACGAGGCGGTGGATGCCGCGATCGCCACGTTCGACGGGTTGCATGGCTGGCTCGGCGAAGTCCGCACCGGATGGGGGGCAACGGCATGAGCAGTGGGCCAGAGCCAGTGTTGCCAGATCCGGCGGCCATGCGCGGGCAAGATGATCGCGACGGGTCGAGTCCGGATCTGAATGGCGTAACACCAGCGTTACCCGGTGCAGAGCCGGCCCACCGGACACCCACGGCGAGCGGGATGGGCGCGGCGAATGCGCAGTGCGATGCCGAACCCATTCACATTCCCGGCGGGATCCAGCCGCACGGTTATCTGTTGTGCCTCTCCGACACACTCACCATCGTCCAGGCCAGCGAAAATGTCGCGGCGCTCGTGCGCAGTCCCGTGGAGCAGTTGCTGGGCAAACCGGTGGACGGGGTGATCGGCGCCGCCGCTGCGGCGCGGGTCGCACACGCTGCGGCTACGGCCATGCTGGACGAAGCGCCGCTCTATGTGGGCGTGATGGAGAACCCGTTCTTCAGCCCACGTGAGGCCGTGCAGGACCCTTTGGCCACGGCCGCAGGCGGTCCTGAACTCGACATCACGATGCATCGGCACGACGGCAACCTGATTGTCGAACTCGAAGTTGCGCGGCATTCGAATGCGGACGTGTTTGCATCAATGTATCCGCTGGTACGCACTTTCACGCGCAGCCTGCAGGACGTTGGGACCTTGACCGAACTCGGTGACCTCGCCGTGCGCGAAGTGCGCGCGATGACGGGTTTCGGCCGCGTGCTGCTCTACAAATTCGATGACGAAGGCCGCAGCCAGGTGCTGGCAGAGCATGTCGAAGACGGTTACGCGTCGTTCCTGAATCAGTTATTCCCCGCTTCCGATATCCCGCGCCAGGCGCGCGCGTTATATGTGAAACAGCGCGTGAGACTGGTCGCAAACGCGGGCGCGAAAGCCGCGCGGCTCGTACCCGCCCTGAACCCTGTGACCGGCCGCCCGACCGACCTCACTTATGCCGCGCTGCGCAGCTTCTCGCCAATCCATCTCGAGTACATGCGCAACATGGGCACGCATGCGTCGATGTCGGTGTCTCTGGTCGTGCGCGGACAACTCTGGGGCCTGATTTCCTGCCACGACCACGACGCGCGTCTTGTGCCGTTCGAGGTCCGCGTCGCTATCGAGCACCTTGGGCAGATCGTGTCGTTGCAGATCGAGGCGAAGGAGGAGCGCGCCGAAACGGCGTATTTGCTGAGGCTGCGACGCACGATGTCGCGGCTGATGGGCGCCCTGGCCGAGCAAGACGACTATCTTTCCGCCCTCAAATCGGCGCCTGACGATTTGCTGTGCTTCGCCGGATCGACGGGCGCCGCGATCGTGGTGGATGGAAAAGCCACGCTGGTGGGTTCCACGCCGGACCAGGACACCGTGCTCGCGCTCTCGCAGTGGCTTTCGTCGAGCACGTCGGGCGTCTACGCAACCGACGCGCTGTCGCAAGCCTGGCCGCGCGCGTCGCGTCATACGGACACGGCGAGCGGCATCCTGGCCGTGCCAATCTCACAGATTTTTCGCAACTACGTCCTCTGGTTCCGTCCCGAAACCACGCGCACGATCACATGGGCGGGCGAGCCGGTCAAACGCGTGTCGAGCCAGGACGGCAGCGTGGCACCGCGCAAGGACTTTGCGCCGTGGCTCGAGACAGTGCGCAACCGCTCGATTCGCTGGCACCCGGTGGAACTGGAAATTGCGGGTGAATTTCGGCTGGGCATGCTCAACATCGTGCTGCGCCACGCGGAAGAACTAGCGGAACTCGCGAACGAACTGCGTCGCGCGAACAAGGAGCTCGAAGCGTTTTCATATTCCGTTTCGCACGACTTGCGCGCACCGCTGCGACATATCGCCGGCTATGGGGATTTGCTGCGGGAAAGCGAAGGCGACAAACTGTCCGAGCGCAGCAAGCGCTTCCTCAACAACATGCTTGAGTCGGCGCGTTTCGCCGGCGTGCTTGTCGACGACCTGCTCACGTTTTCGCAAATGGGTCGTGCCGCGCTGCGTCCGGTGAGCGTTGACCTCAACCAGTTGGTGAGATCGGTCGCGCAGGAATTTGGCGCCGAGACAGCGAACCGACAGGTGGAATGGATCATTCCGGAGCTGCCAACGGTGACCGGCGATCCGGCGTTCCTGCAGATCGCGTTGCGCAATCTGTTCTCGAACGCGGTGAAATATACGCGTACACGGGAATCGGCGAAAATCGAGTTGTCGGTGGTTGCGACGGTCGATGAATACATTGTCAGCGTGCGTGACAATGGCGTTGGTTTCAATATGAAGTACGTGAACAAATTGTTCGGCGTGTTCCAGCGGCTGCACCGCGCTGAAGAGTTCGACGGCACCGGCATTGGCTTGGCGAATGTGCGCCGGATCATCGAGCGGCACGACGGCCGGACTTGGGCCGAAGGCCGCGAAGGCGAGGGCGCCGCGTTCCATTTTTCGCTGCCGAAGGTGTTCAGGGCCGAAACTGCCGCCACCGAAGCTGGGGCCGGCAAGCTGCGCAGGCCGGAGCCACCGGTACCACCGTCACCACCGGCCCCGCCGTCGCCACGGAACTGAATGTGCAGTGCTTGACTGACTACCGAACGATTGCGAGCGACTGATCCCGCCACTTTTCATTTCAACCCGTCATATCGGACCATGCTGAAACCCATTTTGCTTGTCGAAGATAATCCCAGCGATCTCGAACTGACACTCGTGGCGCTCGGCAAAAGCCAGCTTGCCAATGAAGTGATCGTGGCGCGCGACGGCCAGGAAGCAATCGATTACCTGCGTTGCGAAGGCGAGTGGAGCGTACGCAATCCAGGCAACCCCGCAGTCATCCTGCTCGACTTGAAGCTGCCGAAAATCGACGGTTTGGAAGTGCTGGAAACCATCCGCTCCAATGAAACGCTGAAGGCGGTTCCGGTGGTCATGCTGACGTCGTCGCGCGAGGAACAGGATCTCGTGCGCAGCTACGCGCTCGGCGTGAACGCTTATGTGGTGAAGCCGGTCGAGTTCAACGAATTTGTGCAGGCGATTGCCGATCTCGGCGTGTTCTGGGCCGTGCTCAACGAGCCGCCGCCCGGGTCAATGCGCGTTCGCCGTCAGACCGCGCCGGAATGAATCTGGTGCACACTGGCGTATTCCCCCTGCACGGTGCCCGGCGTAGCGCCCTGGGCCCGCTGGTCCTTTCGTTGTTTTGCCCGATGCGACCTGCCCGGCAGTATCGCGTGCGCTGGTTCGCCTGAGTGCCCTGACCATGCAGCCTTTGCATCTGCTTCTCGTAGAAGACAACGCGCTCGACGCGGAACTGACCTTGACCCAGTTGGAGCGCGCCGACTATAAGGTCGACGTGCAAATCGTCTATACGGAACAGGGTTTCATCGCGGCGCTCAACACATCCAACTTCGACGTGATCCTCGCGGACTTCGTGATGCCGGTGTTTTCCGGCGTCGAAGCGTTGGCGATCGCCCGCGAGCGCGTACCGCATACGCCGTTCATTTTCGTCTCCGGCGTGCTCGGCGAGGAGCATGCCGTCGACATGCTCAAGCGCGGCGCCACCGACTACGTCCTGAAGCAGCGCTTGCAAAGGCTTCCCGCCGTCGTGCGGCGCGCCTTGACGGAAAGCACCGAGCGCCAGCAGCGTATTGCGGTCGAACGCGCGCTGCGGGAGACGGAAACGCATTTCCGCTTGCTGGTGGATGCGCTGAAGGATTACGCCGTCATCACGCTCGATCAGGAGGGCAGGATCCGGACGTGGAACGCGGCGTCGGAGCGAATTCTCGGGTTCGCGGCGCAGGATGTGGTCGGTCAGTCCGCCGAGGTGTTCTACGGCCAGGAAGATCGCGACACCCATGTGTTCGCGCAGGAACTGGAGACGGCGCAAGTCGATGGTAGTGCGAGCGACGATCGCTGGCTCTGGCGCCGCGACGGGCGCTCGTTCTTCGCGTCGGGCGTGACGACAGCGATTCGTGCCGATAACGGCGAGCTGATCGGCTATTCGAAGATCATCCGTGACGTCACCGAAGAGCACATGGCCGCCGATGCCTTGCGCGTGGCGAAGGAACAGGCCGAGACCGCGAATCGGGCGAAGGATCATTTCCTGGCGGTGTTGTCGCACGAATTGCGCACGCCGCTGACACCGATCGTCGCCGCCGTCCGTTTGCTGGAGATACGCCACGCGCTGCCGGCCGATGCCCAGGCAACGCTCGAACTGATCCGGCGCAATGTGGAGCTGGAGGCACGCCTGATCGACGATCTGCTCGACCTGACCAGTATCGCGCGCGGCAAGCTTTCGCTGAACTTTGCGAATGTGGTGCTGGAGACGCTGATGTCGAGCGCGCTCGATATGTCGGAGTCCGATCTGCGCGGCAAGCGCTTGATGCTGGAAACGACCTTGGGCGCTACCTCCACGCTGGTTTTCGGCGATGCCGCGCGCTTGCAGCAGATCGTGTGGAACCTGATGAAGAACGCGGTGAAGTTCACGCCAGCGGGCGGGCGTATTGCGGTGCGGATGTGGAATCCGGATGCATCGACCATCGCGATTTCGGTCACCGACAGCGGAATCGGGATTAGCGCTGAAGCGTTGCCGCGGATCTTTTCGGCCTTCGAACAAGCCGATGATTCCATCACCCGCGCGTTCGGCGGGTTGGGGCTGGGCTTGGCTATTGCCAGCACACTGGCGTTGAAGCATGGCGGAACGCTGACGGCCCAGAGCGATGGGCGCGACAAGGGAGCCCGGTTCACGCTGACGTTGCCGCTCGTGAAAGCCGGCGCGGAAGATGAAACTTCGCCGCGCGCCGCGCAGGACCCGGATGAGATCGTGCGGTCGTTGAAGGTGCTGCTCGTCGAGGACAACGAATACACGTCGTCCGCCATGGCGCAGGTGCTGGAGGTTCTCGGACATCAGGTCGGCGTTGCCACCACAGTCGCCGAGGCGCTTGCTTTAGCCCGAGACGAAGTGTTCGATCTGCTGGTCAGCGATATCGGCCTGCCCGATGGCAGCGGGCTCGAGGTCGCGCGCGCGTGGACCGACTTGCAACCCGGTAAACCATCGGTTGCCATCACCGGTTATGGCATGGACGAAGATATCCGCCGATGCCGCGATGCCGGGTTTATGGATCACCTGACAAAGCCGGTCGACTTCGCCCGGCTGGAGTCACTGATTCACGCTTTGGCCAGGCGGCCGGGTGGTACATAGTCATCGTTCGCAGGCTTGCCCGGGGGCATTGCTGCGGAGGCGTCTTTCATCTGCGCTTCGGCTTTTCCCTTTCCACGAGCTTCGATGCCATGAACCGGTGTTCCGGCGAGAACAGCCGCCGGTAGGTCAATAACACTGCGCCCACCGTTCCGAGCGCGGATGACGCCGCGATAAAAAACATGATGACGATCTGATAACGGACCGCCTGCAATGGCGATTGCCCAGCCAAAACCTGGCCCGTCATCATGCCCGGCAGACTCACCAGTCCTACTACCGTCATCTGGTTCAACGTCGGGATCATGCCCGCCCGCACGGCCTGGCGCGCCGGCCCTTGCGCCGCCTCCCACCGCGTCGCACCGAGCGCAAGCGACATCTCCACCGCGCCTCTTCCCGCCGTCAGTTCCTCCGTCATCCGCTCGATGCCGAGCGACACGCCCGTCAACGTGTTGCCGAGGATCATGCCGAGGATCGGTATGGCGTATTGCGGCTCGTACCACGGATGAATCCGGATCACGACGAACAATCCCACCGCGGCCACCAGCCACGAACTCACCCAGATCGACACGACGCTATCCACCCGCTGCCCAAGGTAGGTGCGCCGTCCGCGATTCGATGCCGACAGTCCCGCTATCAACGTCATCAACGCCATCAGCGGCAATACGACGTACCAGCGTGAAAACTGGAAGACCCAACCGAGCACATACCCGATTGCGAGCAGTTGCACGACACTGCGCACCGCCGCCCACGCCAGCTTGCGTTCCAGATCGAGCTTGAGTGCAACCGATAACGCCCCGTTCACCACGATCAACGCCGCGGCGATCGCAATGTCGAGCAGGCTCAGGTTCTGATAGCCGCTCATGACAAGGTACCCGCGGTCATGACGAGCTGGCGCTCGCCCACACGTTGGGCCTGTGCCGGATCGTGCGACACCCAGATGCTGGCGCGTTCACCTGGGCGATCGTCGAACCAGGCACCGACGAGCGCTTCTATTTCCAGCGCGGAAGCGGGATCGAGTGATGCAGTCGGTTCGTCGAGCAGCAGCACGTCGGGGTCCACTTGCAACACGCGTATCAGCGCGGCAATTTGCGCTTCACCACCCGACAGCTCGCTCGCGCGTTTATCGAGGAAATCGGCTTCGCGGCCTGCCCGCCGAGTCAGCTTGATTACACGCTCGCGATCGAAGTGCACATCGCGATACACCTTCAGCGAAAACGGGTAACGCAAGTTGTCTTCCACACTGCCATCGAGCATGGCCGGGCGTTGTGCAATGTAAGCCACGCGTCGCCGGTACGCCGGAATACCCGTGCGCGCGATGGTCTTGCCGCGCCACTGGATCGCACCGTCATCGACAGGATCGAGCAGCGCAAGCGCCCGCAGGAATACGCTCTTGCCGGAGCCCGACGGCCCGGTGACAACCGCGCGCTGGCCTCCGGACAAGCTGAACGCAGTGGGATGCAGCAAGACAGCGTGGCGCACCGGGTCGTAGCGGGTGAGCGCAGTCGCTCGAATCAGGGGCGTGTCGGCGTGCGTGGACATGGCGAAGACAGGCTCGGGGAATGATCTCGGAGCGCAATCATAAATCAACGCCGCTTAGGTGATCCTTAGGTTCGTTGTCCGTGAACCTTGACCGGCTGCTCACGTGTCGAGCACGTCAGGGACAACGGTCGTGCCCGGCATGGGGAACGCGCCGGTATCATCGCCGGGCACGCGACGTGCTGCTCGGTGTTTCAAGAAAAATAGAGGGAGTCACTATGGCGCTTGGCCGGAAAATCGGAAAAACAGTCGCCTGGATCATTGCGGTTTTGATCGTCCTGATTGCTGTGCTGGTGATCGTTTTCCTGACCTTCGACTGGAACCGGGCTCGTCCCTGGGTCGACGATAAAGTCTCGCAGGCCATCGGCCGGCAGTTCCAGATTACGGGTGACCTGAAGGTCGGTTGGCAACGGCCGCCCGGAGAAACCGGCTGGCGCCGCTGGGTTCCATGGCCGCGTTTCTCGGCGGAAAAAATCACGGTCGCGAATCCCGATTGGACCAAACAGAAGTTTTTCGCGACCTTGGACGAGATCGATTTCCAGGTTGAGATCCTGCCGCTGCTCGCGCACAACATCGTGATTCCATCGATCAACCTGGTGAATCCCTCGGTCGATCTGGAACGCCTCAAGGACAACCGCGATAACTGGACGTTCAAGTTCAAGCAGTCGACAGAACCGTCGGCCTGGAACCTTCAACTGCATGACATCGCGCTTAACCAAGGCAATATCGCGTACGCGGACGAGATCACGAAAGCGGATATGCAAGTGGCCGTGAACACGCTCGGCCAAATGATTCCCATCGGCGATGTGATGAAGCAGCAGGAGGCGGCATCGCAGAAATCGTCGGCCCAGATGGTCGGCAAGAGCGGCGCGACCAAGCTGAACCAGCAAGTCGACAAAGCGGCAGCATCGGAAGCCGCTGCTGCATCCGCGGCGTCGGCCGCTGCCGCGGCGGCTGCGAGCGCGCCGAATCCGGCAAGCGTCTCAGCGAACACCAGCATCACCACAAAGGACGGGCCGAAGCCGCCCGTGCCGCCGTATGGCATCGGCTGGTCGGTGAAGGGCAAATACAACAGCGTGGCGGTTTCCGGCGACGGCAAGGTTGGCGGTGTGCTCGCGTTGCAGGACGCTATGCGTCCGTTCCCCGTGCAGGCGGATGTTCGTATCGGAGACACGCATATTGCTTTTGTCGGAACCGTGACCGATCCGGCCCATCTCGCCGCACTCGACTTGCGGCTTTGGCTGCAGGGCGTGAGCCTCGAGCATTTGTATCCGATCGTTGGCGTGACGCTGCCGGCGACGCCGCCGTATGCAACTGAAGGCCGGCTCGTCGGCCAGTTCAAGGCTAACGGCAATGTCTTCAGGTACGAGAACTTCACCGGCCGCGTGGGCGGCAGTGATCTGAACGGCTCGCTGACGTTTGTGGGACGCAAGCCGCGGCCCTTGCTCTCGGGCGAACTCGTGTCGAACCTGCTGCAGTTCTCTGACCTCGCCCCGATCATCGGCGCCGATTCGAACGCGAGCAAAGCGAAACGTGGCGACACGGAGAAACAGCCGTCGTCGAGGGCCCTTCCGACCGAGGAGTTCAAGACGGATCGATGGAAGGCGATTGATGCCGACGTGAAATTCACGGGCCGTAAGATCATCAAGGACCCGGCGCTGCCGATCACCAACCTCTATACGCACGTGCTGATGACGGACGGCGTGCTGTCGTTCGAACCGCTGTCGTTCGGCGTGGCGGGTGGGACGCTATCGTCGAATATTCATCTCGATGGCAGTAAAGAGCCGCTCCAGGGCCGCTTCTCGACCTCGGCGCGGCATCTGAAGCTCAAGGAGTTGCTGCCGACCGTCAAGACGATGCAGTCAGCGCTGGGTGAAGTGAACGGGGATGCGGCGTTATCGGCGACAGGCAATTCGCCGGCGGCACTCGCCGGAACCATGAACGGCGAACTCAAGACGCTGATCACCGACGGCACGGTCAGCCGCCTGTATATGGAAGCGGCGGGGCTGAACGTCGCGAACGCGGTCTATGAAAAGCTCTTCGGCAAACACGATGTGAAGATCAACTGTGCGGCGGCGGATTTTGTCGCGACCAATGGCGTGCTGGAATCGCGCGTGTTTGCCCTCGATACCGACGACGCCGTGATCAACATGGACGGCACCGTCAATCTGAAGACCGAGCAGATGGACCTGAACATTCATCCGCACACGAAGGGTTTCCGGGTGTTCTCGCTGCGCTCGCCGCTGTACGTGAAGGGGACGTTCAAGGATCCGCATGTAGGCGTGAATGCCGGTGCGCTGGCGGTACGCGGCGCGGCGGCGGTCGGACTCGGTCTGCTTAACCCGTTTGCCGCGCTGATCCCGTTGATCGCACCGAGTAACAACAAACCGCTGCCGTGCACGCAAATGCTTGCCGACATGCGCACCGCGCCGTCCGCACCGCCGCCGGGACAGAAGCAAAATGCAAAGGGTGCACCTGGGTATATGGAACCGGGGGTCGCGAACCCCGCGGCTGCGTCGTCTCCGTCTTCGTCGTCCAATAGTGCGAAAGCGGCGAAGGGTGCAAGCGGTGGCCCGGCCCGTCCGGCGGTGTCCACGCCGGCCAGTGCGGCGCTTTATCGCGGGAGCTGATCGGCGACGGCGGGATTGCCTACTTCGTACGATAAATTATCGGTGTCGCTCATCTCGAATGGAAATTTGCGCGTTTTAACGCGCATTTTATTATCCACAGGCCATATTGCGCATAATGATGCGCAATATGCGGCATTCGATCAGTAAGAAATAGATCAACAAAAATGCGCATCATACTGCGCAAAACACAAAAAAAGCCTACAATTGCGCATCATGACGCGCAAATACACCGACCCCATCAGCAATTTCGAGCGTGTGGCAGCGGAACTCCGCTCGCTGCGGCGTGAGCAACGCATCAGTCAGCAGACGCTGGCTGATCGCGCGGGCGTTGCCCGGCGCACAATTACCAATGCAGAAGGTGCACAGAACGTCGGCCTTCATGAGTTTTGCCGGATCGCCAACGCGCTCGGCTATGACCTCACACTGCGTCCGAAAGACACTGTGGTCTTCGAAGATCTGGATTTCTTCTTCAGGGAGGACGAATGAGCACGCCGTCGTCGCTTAAGCCTGCGCCGCCGTTCGACCTGGAAAATCTCTTCGACAAAATCCGCCGGCTCGACGTTCACACGCCCCAAGGCATATCCGGTCTGCTGGCGAAGGAGAGCACTTTCGTCTTCAACTACGGAGAAGTCGAGCCGGACGCGGCCGTGTCGCTGACCATGCCCGTACGCCGCAAGAGCTACAGCAGTGGCGCGCTGATGAACGTGTTCGCGATGAATCGCCCGGAAGGTTACTTGCGATACATCATCGAAGAACGGCTGGCGCGCTTCGGCACCCCAAGCGACATGTTCCTGCTGTTCCTTGCCGGGCGAAACCAGATCGGCAGGCTCACCTACGCGCTGCACGGCCAGACAGTGCCTGAGGGTGAGGGCGAGCGGCTTGACGAATTGCTGTCGTCGCCATCGGGACAATTGTTCGAGCGGCTGGTGAGCAAATACGCGCTCGGTTCGGGCATTTCAGGCGTGCAGCCGAAGACGGTGGTGCCGCTTGCTCCCGAGGTTCCCGCCGGCGCGGCCACCCTCGACGCACACGCGACCTTGCCACTGACCACGGTGATCGTGAAGGCTGAAGGCGACGACTATGCGGGGATCGCCCGCAACGAATTCCTGTGCATGTCGGTGGCGCGCGAGGCGGGTTTCGACGTGCCTGATTTCTGGCTTTCCAACGACGGCCTGCTGTTCGTGATGGCGCGTTTCGATCGTGCGCCGGACGGCACGCCGCTTGGCTTCGAGGACATGAGCGTGCTGACCGGCAACGACAAATACCGCGGCAGTTACGAGATGATCGGCCGGGCGGTGGAGGTCTACACCGGTGCCGATTTCCGCGCGCAATCGCTGCGCCTGTTCGAGCGCGTCGCGCTGTCGTGTTTCCTTCGCGATGGCGATGCGCACATGAAGAACATCGGCATTGTCTATGCCGATCCCACCGGGCCGCGCCGGCTCTCGCCCATCTACGATGTCGTCTGCACGGGTATCTATCCGTTGCTCGACGGCCGGATGGCGCTGAACCTGAACAAGTCGAAGGTTTTCCCCGTGCCCGGGCAGCTCATTGCATACGGCGAGCGCCTGGGTCTGAAACGCGCCGAGGCGGAAGCGATCCTGCTGCGCATCGACCAGGCGTTCGACACCGTTGCCGAGCGGCTCAGCCACGACGCCCGATACAAAGCCGACGACCTGCTCGAGCGGATTCGAGACGTGATCCGTCGCACCGGCGCAATTCCTGTCGCTCGGGCGAAACGTCCGGCGTTCCGTCTTCCCTAAACGTCTGGGCGCACAAAGACGCTTTCGAGTCACGGCTATTAATCCGTTCTGCATCAGCGACTTAAGCGTTGAGCCCCGTGCTTATCAACAAGCCTGCCCACAATTACTGGGGATAACTCGCCGGCCGTTGCGGGCTTGGCAACGTGCCGACATGACACGCAACGCGTGGATCAAAACGGATCGATTCGAAACTGCCTTTATTTATCAGAGACTTAAGAAGATAACCTCACGCTTGTCCACAGGTCCTTCAACAGATTGTGTGCATAACTTCGCTGGCTGAAACGATCGAATCCGCATACCCGGCGCACTTTGAAGCGGAGCCTGAAAATCGTTTCCGTTCAACGCTTTCCGGGGTTTGTCAAAAGGTTGTCAACAGGGTGGTCCCCAATTTCTGTGCACAACTTTGGGCCGATGACGCCATGCGACTAGTAGCTGTCGGACAAAAGCCTGTATTTATCCGCAAAGCGTTTCGTTTTCCGTCTTAAAATTGCGCCGCACCCTTTTTGATCCGGGTGCCGGGCGCCCACTGCCGGCGCTGACGCCCAACCCAACTGAAAAGGTTCATGCGTGAAGCAGTTAACCATTCGAAATCGAATTCTTGTGAGCTTTGGCGTGATTCTCGCGCTGATGTTGGTGATGGCCGTCTGTTCATACATCCTCTTGGGCGCAATTGACCGGGATGCGCGTAGCCAGGAAGAAGATTCGTCGCCGGGCGTCTATCTCGCGACGACCATCCGTGCGGCGTGGTTCGAAAACTACACGGTGACCCAGCGGCTTATTTTTATCGATACCGAGCCTGACCAGGTCCGTCGCGACACCCAGCGCATTGCCGAAACCCGCGACTCGCTCGACAAGCTGATCGACCAGTACGCAGCCACTGTCTTCGACGACACCGACCGCCGTCTCTTCACCGATTTCAAGCAGCAACGCTCCCTCTATGCGCCGATCCAGGAGCAAATCCTGGCCGATGTCCCGACGTCGAAGGCAGCTGCTGCAAGCGCCTTCAACACCCAGCTCACACCGGTCTGGGAAACGGGGCGGACCGTGGTGCGGGCATTGGTCGAGCGCAATAACGAGCAGCAGACGCGCTCGTCGAAGAGCATTCGTGAGTCCGTCAGCAAGGCTGAGATCACGTTGCTCGTGGTGGTGCTGGTGACCATCCTGGTGGCGGCATGGGCCGGGTTCCTGCTGCTTCGGGCGATTGCCGTGCCGATGCAGCGGCTGGTAGAGGTCGTCGATGCGATGCGTACGGGTGACCTGTCGCAGCGCCTCCAACTGGAGCGCGGGGATGAATTCGGCGCGCTGGGGGCGGGATTCAACCGCATGACCGACGAGCTGACCGGCTTGGTCGGTCAGGCGCAGAAGTCGGCGGTGCAAGTCACGACATCGGTGGCTGAAATTGCCGCGACTGCCCGCGAACAGCAGGCCACGGCAAGCGAAACCGCTGCGACGACGACCGAGATCGGCGCCACGTCGCGGGAGATTTTCGCCACGTCACGCGATCTCGTGCGCACGATGAACGAAGTGTCCGGCGTGGCCGAACAATCGGCGCTGCTGGCTGGTACGGGGCAGGTGGGCCTGACGCGGATGGAAGACACCATGCGGCTCGTGATGGAGGCCGCAGGATCGGTGAACGGCAAGCTCGCCATCCTCAACGAACGCGCGAGCAATATCAACCAGGTGGTGGCCACCATTACGAAGGTCGCCGATCAGACCAACCTGCTGTCGCTGAATGCGGCGATCGAGGCGGAAAAAGCCGGGGAATATGGGCGTGGTTTTGCGGTGGTGGCGACCGAGATCCGTCGTCTTGCAGACCAGACGGCAGTCGCCACTTTTGATATCGAACAGATGGTGAAG
>Ga0302228_10001603_pt1 | contig 16478 bp, 13 predicted proteins | sample II_Palsa_N1_2_FD_193519 | JGI IMG/M metagenome (GOLD analysis project Ga0302228, IMG submission 193519) | Peat permafrost microbial communities from Stordalen Mire near Abisko, Sweden - II_Palsa_N1_2 | ecosystem: Environmental > Terrestrial > Soil > Palsa > Peat permafrost | place: Sweden...
CACTCAGTAGCACGAATGACTTTGGCGTAAGTGGCATCATCTCGGGCAGTGGCAACGTGACGGTAAACGGCACCGGTACGCTGACGCTATCGGGCACGAATACCTACAGTGGCGGCACGACGATTTCCGGCGGCACGCTGGCGATTTCGTCCGATGGAAATCTTGGCGCTTCAGCGGGTGCGTTGACCTTCAACGGCGGCACACTGCAAACCACAGCGGGCATCACCTCCAGCCGCAGGATTGTGCTGAGCGGTAACGGCACGATCGATACGGATGGCGTGGCGTCGACGATCAGCGGCACGATCAGCGGTGGCAGCAACTTGACGGTCGCCAGCAGTATCCGAGGCGGCTCGCTGACCCTGACTAACACCAACACCTACACGGGCGCGACGACAATCAACAGCGGCGCGACGCTGTCGCTATCGGGCGCCGGCAGTGTTGCGGCGTCGAGCGGCGTAACCGACAACGGCACATTCGACATCTCCGGTACCACGGCTGGCGCTTCCATTGCGAGTCTCGCCGGTACAGGGACGGTGGCGTTGGGTACGCAGAGCCTGACGCTCATGAACGCGAGCGGCACCTTCGGAGGAACGATCACAGGCAGTGGCAAACTGCTTACGCAGGGCAGCGGCTCGCAGATCTTTGATGGCAACAGTTCGTCGTTTACCGGCACCACCGAGATTACGGGCGGCCTGCTCGAAGTGGGTGATATCAACACGCCATCGGCGGTACTCGGTGGCGATGTTCAGGTCGACGCGGCCGGCACGCTGCGTGGCCACGGTACGGTCACAGGCAGCGTGACCAATAACGGCACGGTCATGCCAGGCGGCACGGTCGGCACGTTGACTGTGGGCGGCAACTACACGCAGGCGAGTGCCGCGACGCTCTCTATCGAGGTCAGCCCGACAGCGGCTTCGGCTTTAGCCGTGAGCGGCACGGCAACGCTCGGCGGAACACTGGCGATTACCTACGATCCGGGCACGTACTCGGCGAGAAGCTACACGCTGGTCTCGGCACACAGTCTCTCCGGCACCTTCGCCAGCACGACGAGCACGGGCACGTCCTACCTCGGCACGCTCACGACATCGGTCAACTATGGCGCGAATAACGTCCAGCTTGTGCTGGCCGATGCCGTCACGCCTGACGCACCTGCGGCACCCGTGGTCGTTGCACCAACCGACACCAGCATCTACACGGCAGTCGGCACCTCCGCCCTTCTCGGCGCGCAGGCCACGGGCGCCGCGCTGCTCGACCGCCTGGATCACGCGTCAGCGGCCACTGCTGGACAGCCCGACGGCTGGGTTGCTGCCACCGGTGTCCAGACGAAGGTGGAAGGCACCAACAGCGAACCCGGCTTCCAGACGAATCGCTATGGCTTCCTCGCCGGGCTCGACCAGAAACTCGGTGACTACACCGTAGGCATGTCGGCCGGTTACGACCATTCGGACGTCGACGAACAGGGCACTGGCGACTCGGGCACGATCGACACGCTGCGCGCAGCGCTGTACGGCAGTCGCTTCGTGGGGCCGGTGAGCCTGGCCGCGACACTCGGCGTCGGCCTCGACTTCCTGTCGCAAAAGCGTCCATTCGGTGACTCGACAGACACAGCCGAAGGCGACCACATGGGGCAGGATGTCACCACGGGTGCCCAGGCGAGTTTGCCGATGAGGTTCGGCGACGTAACGGTCACGCCGCGCGTCGGACTGCGCTACGCGTATTTCCACGCGAACGGTTTCGGTGAGAGCGGGGCGGGTGGAGAAGATCTGAACGTCGGCACGGACAATGTGCACAGCCTGCAGCCGTATGCCGGCGTCACGCTCGACAAGGCATTCGGCGATGCGGTGAAGCCTGTGAACGTCGAGTTGCGGCTCGGCTACGCGCGTGAACTGCTCGATGTGAACCGGACAATGACAGTTGCCGCACAGGACGGCACGGGGTTCGCCGCACCGGGGACCAACCTGCCGCGTGGTTACCTGACGACAGGCGCAAGCGTCACGCTGCATCCGACGAAGAACATGGACGTATCGCTGAACTACGACACGGTGATCAACACGGATCATGCGTCGGCCCAGCAGGGTAGCATTCGGGTGGGTTATCAATTCTGAAACCGTCATGCCCACCGTTCCCAGCAAGGACACTCCAGGTATCCCTGAAGCCCTCCAGCGTGCGCGCGCGCACTGGAGCGCCGGCCAGGCCGCGCAGGCCGAACAGTGCTGCCAGAGCGTGCTGGCAGCGTGGCCGGGGCAGGCCGATGCGCTGCATCTGCTCGGCCTGATGGCCCACGCCGATGGCAAGCTCGATCTAGCGATTTCTCACATACGCCAAGCGTGCAACGCAGCGGGTGCACCCGCTGCGTATTCAAGCGATCTCGCCGAACTGTGCCGACAAAAGGGATTGCTCGCGGATGCCGAGGAAGCAGGCCGCCGTGCCGTGGCGATGGATGCCTCGCTCGTGTCGGGCTGGAACAACCTCGGCATCGTGCTTCAGGAGGCGGGCAAGTTCGAGGAAAGCCGGATTTGCCTCGAACGCGTGATCGCACTACAACCCGGCTGGGCGCAGGCGCACAACAATCTCGCCAATACCTGCCGGCGCCTTGACCGCCTTGATCTTGCCGAATTCCACTACCGCCGGGCGCTGGAACTGGATGCGGATTACGCTGAAGCGCACAGCAATCTCGGGTATCTGCTGTCCACGCAGGGGCGCTACGACGAAGCGGCCATCAAGGCCCGCTTTGCGATCGATCTGAACCCGCGTCTGATTGATGCTTACCTGAACCTGGCCGAGGTCGAAACCTCGCGCCGTCATTACGACGATGCGCTGAATGCGCTCGACATGCTCCGCGCGTTCGCACCGCAACATCCGTCCGCACTCATCGCATGCGCCAAAGTGCTTCGGCAGATCGAGCGCTTTACGGAAGCGCTTGATTTCGCGCGTCAGGCGGTGGCGCTTGTGCCCCACAGCACGGATGCGCATCATGCGCTCGCGCTGGTGTTGCAGGCGCTGGGCGAGACCGACGAGGCGCTCGTGGAGTTCGACCATGCGGCACAGTTGCCTGGCGCGTTGGCCGAGGACGCCCTGCTAGGCCGTGCGAGGCTGTTAATGGAAGCGGGCCGGAAAGACGCCGCGCTCGCCGCGTTCGATCATGCACTGGAAATCTTTCCGGACTCCGCACCGATTCTCGCTGCCCGTGCCGATGCGCACAAATTCAGCGTGGGCGACCCCGCTTTTACCGTACTTGAAGCGTTTCTCGCGGAAGGCGAACGCCGGCCGCTGCCCAACCGGATTGCGGTGCATTTTGCGCTGGGCAAGGCGTATCTGGATATCAAGGATGGTGAACGTGCGTTCGCCCATTTCGAGGCGGGCTGTCGCCAGAAACGTACGACCTTCGACTATGACGTGGTCGAATCCGGCCAGTGGATGGCGCACCTTGCGCGCACCTTTACACCCGGGCTGTACCACAGGCTGAGCGGCAAAGGCGAGGCCTCCGATTTGCCGGTGTTCGTCCTCGGCATGCCGCGTTCGGGTACCACGCTGATCGAGCAGATCGTTTCATCGCATCCGCAGGTAACGGGTGCGGGCGAGTTGTCGGCGTTGCGGCTCGTGGTAGAGGGGAGCGGAATTTATCCTGACCATCTGCCCGCGCTGGTCAATGACGATGCGAACCAAGGCGAAGCCAGCCGTGTGCTGAAACAGATTGGACGCCACTACCTTGAGCGCATCGCACCGCTCGCGCAGGGCCGCACACGCCTCGTCGACAAGATGCCGGGCAACTTCCTGTACGCGGGCCTGATTCCGCTAATCCTGCCCGGTGCGCGCATCATCCACGCGCGGCGTGATCCGGTCGATACCTGTCTGTCGTGCTATACGAAACTCTTTATTGGTGAGCAGTCGTTCAGCTATGACCAGACCGAACTCGGCACGTACTACCGCTACTACGAGCGCCTGATGGCGCACTGGCGCGAGGTGTTGCCGAAAGATCGCTTCATCGAGGTGGATTACGAAGCCGTGGTGGATGACATCGAAGGCGAAGCGAAGCGGCTGATCGAATTCCTCGATCTGCCCTGGGACGATGCGTGTCTGAACTTCCACGAGAACCGCCGCGTGGTGCGCACGGCCAGTGTGAACCAGGTGCGCCAGCCGCTCTATGCAACATCGAAAGGCCGCTGGCAGGCTTACGCGGCGTATCTCGGACCGCTGCTCGAAGCGTTGGGGATCGATGCGCCGTGACAGTGGGCGTTCAGTCCCGTGAAGCCTCTGGTCTGCCGATCGATGTTGCCGCGATTGTTTTCCGGCTCGCGCCCGATTCACGACACCCGCAACTCGCGGACTCCCTTACCGATCCGCCGTCGCAACAACGTTCGCAACGTGTGGCCGTCCGCGTATCCGACCTGCTCCGCAATGCGATCGACGGTGAGCCTGGTTGTCTTGAGTAATTGGACCGCGCGCTCGATCCGCAGATCCTGAATGTACTCGATAGGGGTTTTGCCGAGCACCGCGTTCAGACGTCGCGTCAACGTTCGCGGACTGGTCGCCAACGCATCGGCGACGACGTCGAGTGCGATTGCCGTGCCGAGGTGATCGCGCACCCAGCGGTCGAACCGCTCGACGAGCGGGTCCGAGTGGGAGAGGTGATCGGAGATCGCATAGGCAGACTGCGACAGTCGCGTATCGAACACGAGGTACTTCGCCACGAGCGCCGCAAGCTCAGGGCTGTTGTTGCGTATCAGCCAGAGCGCAAGATCGAGGTGGCTCAGGGCCGCCCCCGCCGTTAGCGCGCCGCCGCTGGGAACGACAATCCGGTGCGCATCCAGATTCACCTTTGGGTAGCGCTGCCGGAACAGCGGTGAGAGCCACCAGGTGGTCGTGGCTTCGCCACCGTCGAGCAAGCCGCTTTCAGCCAGCACGAACGTACCCGTGCAGGCTGCTGCAACGCGGGCGCCGCCACTTCGCCATGCGCGCAAGGCGCCCAGCGCATCGACCACATCGTCCCGGCCGAGTACAGGCACAAGCGCCTCGCCCGTCATGCGGTTGAGCGCCGGCAAGACGACCCAGTCCGGCGCAGGTGCGCCGCTCATATCGCGGACGGGCACTTGCATGCCAAGCTCGGTGCGCACCTGCGGCCGCATCCCTACCACGGTGATGTCGAAGCCCGCTGTGGCCACCCCTGTCGTGCTTGCAAGGCCGTTGGCCATCGTCAAGCTATCGAGCACCGTGGTGAGGCCCGTGTCGAACACCCCGTCGAGCGCGAGGACAAAAATTCGCATGGCAGGATTGATACCAAAATTGTCGATTCAGACAGTATTCGCTAACGGACTCTGTTTGTACAGTGTGGCTCACCGCATGAACTCCTCACGCGGGCACCGGAGAACACAGATGATCACGCACGCCTTTTTTGTCCGACTTGAAGCCAAACCGGGAAAGGAGCAGGCGGTCGCCGACTTCCTCACCGCGGGCCTTGAAATGACCAATCGGGAGACGACCACGCCGATCTGGTTCGCCCTCAGGCTGTCGCCGACGACCTTCGGTGTCTTCGACGCGTTTGCAAGCGAAGAGGATCGCCAGGCACACCTGCGCGGCAATATGGCCGGTGCCCTGATGGCGCGCGCCGACGAGCTGCTGGCAAGCCCCCCGTCAATCGAGCCGATCGACGTCCTCGCCATGAAGAATCAGTTGTCCTGAGTGGTTAGCACCCCGGCAACGCACACGTCCTGACGTCGGAGGCCGGTCTTCGGCAACCGTGGCATCCGTCAGCGTCTGGCGTCCCGATTCAATGGCATTCATGTAGATGGAGTAACCCGTGTCGATTCATTACAAACTAGGTGTTTGGTTCGCTGCTGTTGCGTTTTCGAGCGTGTCTTTTGCGCAAACGCCTGACGTCAAACCGGAGCGGATTCGTGGCGATATTGTGTCGTTCAAAGGCGAAACGCTGACCGTGCATCGGAACAGCGGCGACACCGTGGCGGTCGATGTCAAGCCGGACGTCGGGGTCTCGGCGCTCAAGGCCGCCAGGCTTTCCGACGCCAAAGTCGGTACATACGTGGGGACGCCAGCGCTAGCGGGCAGCGATGGCAAATTGACGGCCACGTCGATGATCGTCTTTCCTGATGCTGCACGCGGTACGGCCGAAGGGCATTTCGCTTATGACTTCGGTCCCAACAGCACGATGACGAATGCAAACGTGGTGTCGGTGGTCACTGGTACCAGCGGACGTGAATTGAATCTGTCGTACAAGGGCGGCAGCAGTACGGTGACAGTGCCGGAAAACGTGCCCGTCGTGACGCCGGTTCCGGCGAGCAGAACGGATCTCACGGCAGGGAAGAAGGTGTTCCTCGTGGTGACACCCGGTGCGAACGGCATTTATGACGCGCACGTGCTGTTCGTCGAGAAGGACGGCGTGGCGCCGCAGTTCTAACGCAGGATGCCGGTTCACTGTGGCCGCTCATGGCGGCGAGCTGCCCCATTTGCGGCAAGCGCGGTTGGCCACAGTACCGGCCTGATATCGGCCCTCATCCATCACGAGATCGCTTTGAGCCACGCAACGATTCAACCCGCCTGGGTCCGCATCACACACTGGATTAACGCGCTCGCTGTCGTCCTGATGGCGATGAGCGGTTGGCAGGTCTACGACGCCTCGCCGATTTTTCCAGTCTTGCGATTTCCTTCCGCCATGACATTGGGCGGGTGGCTCGGCGGTGCCTTGCTGTGGCACTTCGCGGTCATGTGGATGCTGGTGGCGAATTCCTCGTCTACCTCATGCTGAATGTCGCTTCCGGACGTCTGCGCCGGAAACTGCTGCCGATCGGACTCAGGTCGCTTGCGACCGATCTCGTCGCCGCGCTGCGCGGCACGCTCGGGCACGAGGACCTCACACGCTACAACGCCGTGCAGAAATTCGCCTATCTGGCCGTCATCGTCGATATCGCGTTGGTGATCCTCTCGGGACTGGCTATATGGAAGTCGGTGCAGTTTCCGCTGCTGCGCATGCTGATGGGCGGGTACGACAACGCGCGTGTCGTGCATTTTTTTGCAATGAGCGTGCTGGTGGCGTTCTTCGTCGTACACGTCGCAATGGTCGCGCTGGTGCCGCGCTCGCTGCTTTTGATGATCCGCGGACGGTAACCGTGACCTTTCGAAAAAGAGCTCAGGAGCCGGTTTCGTTTCTTTCGTCTCAAGCTGAATCCATCATCAAGGATGCGCGCAACGAACTGGGAAATCCCGCGCGCCGCCTGCTCGGCAAGCGGATTCTCTCGCTCGGCGGCCTGGCGATGTTGTCCGGCTGCGATCTCAGCAACGACAAATCGGTCAACACGATGCTGCGCAGGATCTCGTTCTTCAACGACGACGTACAGTCCCTGCTGTTCGATTCGAACAGGATGGCGCCGACCTATCCCGAGTCGATGATCACGCGGCCGTTTCCGTTCAACGCGTTCTACGATATCGACGACGTGCCGGAAGTCGACCCGGCCTCGTACCGGCTTCAGGTAGGCGGTCTTGCGCATGGCAAACGTGTCTGGACGCTCGACGAGCTGCGCGCGCTGCCGCAGCAGGACCAGATCACCCGCCATATCTGCATTGAAGGATGGAGCGCGATCGGCCGCTGGGGCGGCGTGCGCTTTGCCGATTTCCTGAAGCGCGCCGGCGCGGATACGACGGCACGCTACGTGTCGTTGCATTGTGCGGACAACTACTGGACGAGCATCGACATGCCCACCGCGCTGCATGCGCAGACGCTTCTCACGCTGACCTACGATGGCCAGGTGCTGCCGCCGAAGTATGGCTTTCCGATGAAGCTGCGCATGCCCACCAAGCTCGGCTACAAGAATCCCAAACACATCGTCGCGATTACCGTGACGAACGATTACCCCGGTGGTTACTGGGAGAACCAGGGCTACAACTGGTTCGGCGGTTCCTGAGCAGCATCCCCATTTTCAACCCGACAACACTGCACGGAGATTCCATGTCTATCCGCCTGAAACTCGGCGTTACGCTTGCTACGCTCGCCTTCGCGGGCGTCGCGCTGGCGCAGACGCCGGCTGTCAAACCCTCGCGCATTCGCGGCGAGATCGTCTCGCTCAACGGCGACGTCCTGCAGGTGCATCGCCGCAGCGGCGACACGGTCGCGATCAACGTGGCGCCCACCGTCGGCATCTCGGCGGTCAAGGCGATGCAACTGTCCGATATCAAGCCCGGCTCGTTCATCGGCACGGCCGCCACCACCGGCACCGACGGCAAGCTGACCGCCACCGAAGTGGTGGTGTTTCCCGAATCGGCGCGCGGCACTGGCGAAGGTCACTATGCGTGGGACCTGGGTCCGAATAGCTCGATGACGAATGCGAACGTCGACACGGTCGTCGAGGGCACCAGCGGCCGCGATCTGAAGCTGTCGTACAAGGGTGGCGACAATGTGGTGACGGTACCGGCGAATGTGCCTATCGTGACCTTCACGCCGGCAGCCCGCACCGACCTCACGCCGGGCAAAAAGGTATTCGTGGTGGCGACGCCTGCGGCGCAGGGCGCGTTTGTGGCGCAGCGGGTCGTGGTCGAAAAGGATGGCGTCGCGCCGCCGATGTAACAACCGGCAGGTTGTTGCTGTTTGATGAATGGCCCGGGGCGATCCGGGCCATTTTTGTTTTCGCCTGAGGCGGCAATGCAAGGCCGCCTCAGGCGTAGCGATGCTTCGCTCACAGGATGCCTGGATGCCGCTCAGGTTTCGAGCGTCGCATCCATGGTGATGGTGGCCTTTAGCACTTTCGAAACCGGGCAACCCGCCTTCGCGTCCGCCGTGGCTTTTTCGAACGCAGCCCGGTCGCCGCCGGGAATTTTCACCTTGACGTCGAGGTGAACGGCGGTAATGGCGAACCCGCCGTCGGCCTTGTCGAGCGTCAGGGTGGCCGTGGTGCCGATGCGTTCGGGCTTGATGCCCACCTTGCCGAGTTCGGCCGAAAGCGCCATGGAGAAGCACCCGGCATGCGCCGCCGCGATCAGCTCTTCCGGATTGGTGCCGATACCGTCCTCGAAACGCGTTGCAAACGAATACTGGGTGTCCTTCAGAACCCCGCTATCAGTAGAAATCGTGCCCTTACCGTCCTGCAGGCCGCCTTGCCAGACCGCTGATGCCTTGCGCTTCATCGTTCTCTCCAATGGATGCCCTGCCGGCGCTGCTGTGCATTCGACCATGACGCCTGCCGCAACGGTCGCGCCCAGGTTCTTGCGGCATCGGCGTAGGTCGAGCGTGCCACGCAGCGCGACAGGCGCGGGCGTAGACCGGACTTCATGATAGGCGCTTCCTGCGGGCGGCGTCGGACAGCGTGTTTCGGCCTCCCCCTCCCTCACTGCGCAAACGGCAACGTCACCTGACCTTCCGCCCGCATTCCGAACACATTCAACGTCATCGCCACAAGCGCGTAATAACCGAGCAAGCCGACCAGATTGATGGTGACCTCATGCCCAAAGCGCGCCACGGCAGCCGCGTAAGTCGCATCGGACACGCGCTTCGTGTCGTACAGCTCGCTGGCAAAAGCATAGATCAGCGCGTCGTCGGGGTCCGCGAACGACGGCTGCTGGCCTGAACGGATCGCTTCGGCATCGGCCTGCACAACACCCGCTTCGAGTGCGATCGGATAGTGGATATACCACTCAGCCTGAGCCTGCCAGCGCGCCGCCGTCACCAGGATCGCCAGTTCCGAGAGGCGCAGCGGCAAGCCGGTCCGGTAGCGGCAAAACGCACCCAGCCGTTGCGCCTGCTGCGCAAGCTCGGGACTGTGAATCCAGCCGAGGAACGGCCCGTTCAGGTTGCCACGCGGACCGGACAGGATCTCGTCGAGGACGGCCTTCTGTTCGGGCGTCGCAGTCGATGCGTCAAAACGCGGCAAACGCTCAGTCATGAAAACTCCCACAAATGATGAAGTAGCCGCCGCCGACTACGCGGCAGCGCGTACGCCGGTGGCAAGCAGCGCACCGTCGATCGCGTCGGTGAGACGGCTGACAATCTGATCGATGTCCTGCGCCGTGCAGATAAACGGCGGCGCAAGCAGCACATGATCGCCGCGCTGACCGTCGACCGTTCCACCCATCGGATACACCATCAGGCCGCGCGCAAACGCCTCACGCTTGATCGCCGCGTGCAGTTTGAGCTTCGCGTCGAAGGGCACCCTGGTGGCGCGATCCTGAACCAGCTCGACGCCTACAAACAAGCCGCGCCCGCGCACATCGCCGATATACGGATGCTGCGCATAGTGCTCGCGAAGTTGCGCACGCAACTGTTCGCCGCGCGCCTGAACGTTATCGAGCAGCTTGTCTTCGGCGATCACGCGTTGCACTTCGAGCGCGGCGGCGCATGCCGTTGCATGTCCGATATACGTATGGCCATGCTGGAAAAATCCCGAGCCGCCGACGATCGTGTCGTAAATGCGCCGGCTGACCAGCGTTGCGCCGATGGGCTGATAGCCAGCCCCAAGACCTTTCGCGATGGTCAGCAGATCGGGGGCCACGCCGTCCTCTTCACACGCGTACAGATAACCGGTACGTCCCATCCCCGACATGATCTCATCGAGAATCAACAGGACACCATAACGGTCGCAGACCGCGCGAATCTTACGAAAATACTCGCGCACCGGTGGTACAGCGCCGGCGGTTGCGCCGACCACCGTCTCCGCGACAAAGGCCGCCACCGTGTCGGCGCCGAGTTCGAGGATCTTCTGTTCCAGCTCATCGGCAAGCCGTTGTGCAAAGACTTCTTCGGTTTCGTCAGCACGTTGCTCGCGATATGCGTAGCACGGGCTCACGTGATGCGCTTCGATCAGGATCGGCAGGAACGGCTCGCGGCGCCATGCATTACCGCCAATCGCCAGCGCGCCCAGTGTATTGCCGTGATAGCTCTGACGACGGGCGATGAAATGACGGCGCTGCGGCTCGCCCTTCTCGACGAAATACTGGCGTGCCAGCTTCAATGCCGCTTCGATCGCCTCCGAGCCGCCCGATACAAAATACACGTGATCCAGACCTTGCGGCGCGCTCGCCACCAGCCGGTCCGCGAGTTCCTCGGCCGCTTGCGTCGTAAAGAACGAGGTGTGCGCGTAGGGCAATTGCTGGGACTGGCGCTTGATCGCATCGATCACGCGCTGGTTGCTATGGCCGAGGCACGAGACGGCGGCCCCGCCGGACGCATCGATATAGCGCTTGCCGGTGGAGTCGATAATCTCGATGCCGTCGCCCGCGACGGCAACCGGCAGCGTTTGTTTTGGGGGACGGTGAAACACGGTGGACATAGGATTCCTTATCGCGTAATCGCGGTCAGAAGGCGGTATTCGAACGCGCCGCCAGGGGAATGAAGGTGTCGAAGGCGCAGTGCCCTTGCCGATAGACCTGCATCGCAACACCGTCCGTTTCGATGCGAAACAGCGCGGTAACCAAGGTGTTTTCGTCGTCGGGATCGCGCGGGTCGTCACGGTAAATGGGCAAGCCAGCGGGCGCCTGGTCACGCAGCACGCGTAGCAGCCCGTCGTCTGCAAGCGGCGTGCGCAGCGTCGGCAGCAAAGCGTCGACGCGTGCCTGGCGGTCGCGCGAAGAATCGGTCACGATTTGCGCTTCGCCCTCGCAGCCATCGTGAATCAGGTGGTTCGCATGACCGAACCGCGGCGTATCGGCCATGACCGAACAGCGCTGGACAGTGGCTTCGATACTCAACAGGCGCGCGTCACCCACACAGCCAAGCGTGTGATGAAACCCACTGGCTCGCGGCGCATCGCTCAACAGCCTGGCGGCTTCGTCGAGCGAACGCGTATCGAGCACGGCACGTGCGAGGATCATGCGCGGCACGCCCGCAGCCGGTGTCCGGATGCGCAGATTGTTGATGGCCTGCACGACGCCCGCGCGGTTGGCGGCGAAAGTATGGCCGGGCAACGAGCCCGGATAGTAGAAACTCACGAAGCCGGGCTTGCCGGCAGGCTGGACGTCCACGAGGAAGCACCGCTCGCGCAGGTACGGATCGCCATCCTCGTTGTGCGCGATGAAACGCGCGTTGCCGGAAACGGCCGCCAGTGTCGTGCAGCCGTCCGGCGCGTTATGGATCAGCTCGCCACGGCAATTCCACAGAAACACGTCTTCCACTGGCCAGCCAAGGCCCGCCGCCATGCCCTCCAGCTCGGCGAGCAGCGCGGGGAAATGCGCTTGCGCCGCGCGGCGCAGCGCCTCCACGAACGGGTGGCCCGCCAACGGCTGACCTGTTGCCAGGCGGCGCTTTGCTCCATGTAGGCCGCCATGACCGGCCGCGCCAGTTCGCCCAGCTGGTAGCCGATGTCATCCGGCCGGCCGGTTACACGGGAAAGAGTCCATTCCTGCATCGACGGTTATGCCTCGCTCAAACCTTGTTGATCGTTGCGCCGCATCGGCATGGCAACCATCGCCCACTCGCCTGTGCGGCAAAGTGAAAGGATGCCGTCAGCAACCATGGCATCGATTCAACATTCGATCCTAATTTATACCTCTCAACAACATATGTTGTCAATTGAGGCGAGTATGTACCGAATGAAGCGAATCACTCAACATGGTTGAGGTTGAGGTTGCGACGCACCATTGCTGCGCCCGGCGTGGCGGCACTTGCGCGGTCTGCGAAGTGCGCGGCACCTCGCACCGCGCACGCCTCGTTCAAGGCACGTAGACACCCTTCGCGTGCATCGACCGCTCGGCAATCTCGAGTTGCTCGACCGCATCGGCGCCTTCGAGCGCCAGCAGATGCGCCACCAGCGACTCCGCAAGCGCCGTAGCCGCCACTAGCGAAGGAAAGAAGGAAGGACTTTCGTGTGAAAAGATCAGCACCTTGTCGGCATTCAACGCAATCGGCGACACTGCACTGTCCGTGATGGCGATGAGCTTGCTGCCCTTCTCCAGAGCCGCTTCGGCCACGCGAGCCGCCTCCACCGAATAAGGCGCGAAGCTGATGACGACGGTGGCGCTATCGCGTGCGATCGTGCGCAGTTGCATTTCCAGCGTGCCGGCTTCGCCTGTCAACAGCGACACCGTTGAACGAAACAACCGGTAGCCGTACACCAGACCGAACGCCACCGCATAGCAGGAGCGAAAACCGGCCACATGCACATGCGGTGCGCGGCGCAATAGCCGCGCCGTTTCGACGACGGCCCGCGCGCTATGCGCCGCGGTGACATCGAGATTATGTTGTTGAGCGATCAGCAGATCGTGCGCCAGTGCGTCTTTGGCATTAGCCTTGACGAGCGTCCGGGCGCGGCTCGCGAGCGGCTCCGGCCGCGTGCGCACGCGCGCCACAAACAGATTGCGCAACTCGTTCCAGCCGGGAAAACCGAGTTGTTGCGACAACCGCACCAGCGATGCCGGTTGCACCTGAGCCCGTTCGGCGACCTTGCGCATGGAGGAAACCGCGACTTCGTCGGGATGATCCAGCAGGAACGCGGCCCCCATCTGGAATTGCGGACTCAGTTCTGAGAAGCGCGCCCGGATCAGGGCGGCGAGCTGGTCGAAACTGTCGGGCATGCGGTGGACCGGGAAGTAAGTTGACAACAAATGTTACCACCCGGCACCACGCATGCCTCGCCCTTCTACAGCAAGGCCACGACCCGCACGTCGCCCTGCTCGGCCGACGCCACCACCTTGCCCGCGACCCGCCGGAAAGTGATCGTCACCGTGGAATCGCCGACGCGCATATCGCCGATTTCGAGCCAGTCGATGCCTTCGGGCAGCATTGGCTGTTCGATCAGCACCTCGCGCTTCGCTGCGTCGACGGTCACGCCCAGGCACGCTTCCAGCATCATGAACGGCGAGCCCGCTGCCCAAGCCTGCGGCAGGCAGGCCACCGGGTAAGCCGTCGGCGGTTCGCCGCGCCGCCGCGGGAAGCCGCAGAAGAGCTCCGGCAGACGCATGTCGAAATTGACCGCGGCCTGGAACAGCGCCTGCAGCAACTTCACCGCGGTTGCCTTGCCGCCGTAGCGCGCCACGCCTCGCGCGCACAGCGCGTTGTCGTGCGGCCAGACGGACCCGTTGTGATACGCCATCGGATTGAAGCGCGCCTGGCCCGCCGCCAGCGTGCGCACGCCCCAGCCGGTATGGAACAGCGTCGACTCCAGACCGCGCACGACCGCTTCGCCGCGCTCGCGCGACGGCAAGCCGAAGGCGAGCAGATGGCCGGCATTCGAGGCCAGCACGCGGCACAGTTCGCCATGGCCGTCGAGGGCGATGCCGTAGAAGCCGGACTCTTCCATCCAGTACTTCTCTTCGACGCATTCGCGGATCGCCCTGGCGCGCCGGCTATATCCGGCAGCGTCCTCGGACAGGCCGCGCAGCGTCGAGAAGTGCGCCATGGTGTCGAACGCGGCGCTCGCGTAGGCCTGCACTTCCACCAGCGCGATCGGTCCATCCGGGAAGCGGCCGTCGGCGTGAAAAACCGAATCGTGACTGTCTTTCCAGCCCTGATTCGCCAGCCCGCCATCCGATTCGCGCTGATAGTCGAGCAGGCCGAAGCGGTTCTTGTCGCACACACCCGAGACCCAGTTCGCCGCGCGTTGCAGCGCCGGCCACAACTCGTCGATCAGGTCCACGTCGCCGGTACGCGCCACATAGGCGCCGGCGAGCACGATAAACAAGGGCGTGCTGTCGACGCCGCCGTAATAGAGCGCAAACGGCACTTCGCCGGTGGCGGCCATTTCGCTCTTGCGCATTTCATGCATGATCTTGCCGACCGCAGCGTCGCGGAAGGCCGAGTTCTCGAGCGCCTGATGCTCGGCAAGAAAGCGCAGCACACCGCGCGCGAGGCCCGGCTGCAGCCACAAGGTCTGCAACGAGGTAATCAGCGCGTCGCGGCCAAACGGGGTCGAAAACCAGGGAATGCCGGCGTACGGATAAGGACCGGTCTCCAGATCGGTGGTCAGCAGGCCGAGATCGGCGAGCGAACGGTCGATCCATGCGTTAAAGAGCGGATTGCTCGAACGCACCCGCGCGGTAGCACGGCGCCGTTCGCGCATCACAAGGTGGGCCTCGACCAGCGCTGCGCGCACCGCCGCGCGTCCGACCCGCGGACGCTCCGCATGGATCTGCGACACGTGCGACCCGCTCTGCGCGTGGACCGGCACCGACACGCCCGCGCTGACCACCGGCTTGTCGGCCCGCAGCTTCACCGCGACGGCGAGATAGATCGATACGCAGGCTTGCGCCGGCAGTTGCACGGTGTAATCCGCGCGATTGGCGAACAGCTTGTCCGGCGTCGGCGAAAAGGCAATCTGCACGTCACGTTCGACGTTATCGAGCCCCACGTAGCCAAGCAGCACTTCGCCATTCTCGACACGCGCCGGTTCGACACTGCCCTTCTTGTCGCGTTTCAGGCCGCGCACTTCGAACATGTCGCTGAAGTCGCTGGCGAAAGAAATGGAAAGCGGCACGACCGCATCTTTCGTACCGTAGTTGGTCAGCTCGATGGCTTCGTTGAGCACGGTGCCCGACAACACGCGCACGCGCTCGACGTGGATCACGCCCTCCGGCGTGCTGTCGCCGCCGAGCGGCGGCAACGGACGGTTGGTCAGATGCGCCGTAAATGCCGCATTGTCGCTGCTGACGCTGCCCGACAGCAGCGACGGCGCGCGACCGCCGAACGTCAGGCGCAGTTGCGACAACACGCGCGTGTCGTTGACGAACAGGCCGTCGTCGTGACCGGTGATGTCGCCCAGCGCGTCGTTGACGATAAACGTATCGCCCGACTTCAACACATACTGGTTGGCGCTGGCGACGTTGAGGTTTTCTGGTGGGATGAACGCCGTGTCCGGTTCATGTTCCGCGCGGTCCGCACCGCCTGAGTGCGTCAGTCCGCCGAGTGCTTCTGGATCCTGCATCAGCTTGCTCCTGTGCTATGGGCTTCGTTCCGATTGTAGAGGGTCTGCGCCCGTCGAACGAACTTAACACAGGAGTGTGGTGGATTTGCGCAAGCGGGCCACGTCGAAGGCGTAACAAAACGCTACGGCAGTCGCCCGTGCCGTTGTGTGGGGGCAATTGGCACGCGTCGTGCAGTTTTGATCCGGCATGCGGCGCGGGTTGGATCCCTCTTAGCATTCCGTAAACGGACCGCGGGCGCGGCTCCATTCCGGAAGCAGCGCCCGCTTGCTTGCGCGTGTGCTTGTGCGTGTGCTTGAATCACGCTCAAGCCCGTGCAACACCCACCGATCAATCAATCAGCGTTGCGCAATCGGCTTCGCCTCGCGTGCAGTATCGCCAACGAACAGCTGACGCGGACGGCCAATCTTCTGTTCCGGATCGGCAATCATTTCGTTCCACTGTGCAATCCAGCCCACCGTACGCGCCATCGCGAAGATACACGTGAACATCGAGGTCGGGATGCCCAGCGCGCGCTGCACGATGCCCGAGTAGAAGTCGACGTTCGGGTACAGCTTGCGCGACACGAAGTATTCGTCTTCCAGCGCGATCTTTTCCAGCGCCATGGCCAGCTTGAACAGCGGGTCGTC
>Ga0302228_10001607_pt1 | contig 16427 bp, 7 predicted proteins | sample II_Palsa_N1_2_FD_193519 | JGI IMG/M metagenome (GOLD analysis project Ga0302228, IMG submission 193519) | Peat permafrost microbial communities from Stordalen Mire near Abisko, Sweden - II_Palsa_N1_2 | ecosystem: Environmental > Terrestrial > Soil > Palsa > Peat permafrost | place: Sweden...
CTTTTCAGGTCCACGGAAATCATCCCGCCAAAGCCACGCATCTGCCGACGGGCCAGTTCGTGCTGAGGGTGTGACGCGAGGCCCGGATAGTAGACTCGCGCTACTTGCGGCTGTTGCTCCAGCCAGGTCGCCAGCTCCAGGGCATTACTGCAATGACGCTCCATGCGCAGGGCCAAGGTCTTCACGCCGCGCAGGGTGAGGAAGGCGTCGAACGGGCCGGCGATGGCGCCGATGGAGTTTTGCAGGAAGCCCAGGCGTTCGGCCAGTTCCGGGTTCTGCCCGACCACCGCGATACCGCCGATGACATCCGAGTGGCCGTTCAGGTACTTGGTGGTCGAGTGCAGCACGATATCGAAACCCAGCTCCAGTGGACGCTGGATCCACGGGCTGGCAAAGGTGTTGTCAGCTACGCAGATGATGCCCCGGGCGCGGCAGATGCTCGATATGGCCGCCAAGTCTGTGAGGCTCAATAAAGGATTGCTCGGCGTCTCGACCCAGACCATCCGCGTGTCGTCCTGCAAGGCCGCTTCAAAGGCCGCCACATCGCTCAGGTCGACGAAGCTGAAGCGATGCCCGGCGCTGCGTTGGCGCACCTTGTCGAACAGGCGGAAGGTGCCGCCGTACAGGTCGTTGCCGGAGACCACATGGGCACCGGCATCCAGCAGCTCCAGCACGGTGGAAATCGCTGCCAGCCCGGAGGCAAACGCGAAGGCCTGGGTGCCGCCTTCGAGGTCCGCCACGCAGCGCTCCAGGGCAAAACGCGTGGGGTTGTGGGAGCGCCCGTAGTCGAAGCCTTTGTGTACGCCCGGACTCTCTTGCAGGTAAGTGGAGTTGGCATAGATCGGCGGCATCAACGCCCCGGTCGTTGGGTCTGGCGACTGCCCCGCATGGATGACACGTGTGGCAAAGGCGGTTTTATCGTGCTGACTCATGCAAGGGATCTCCGTAAGTGATTGAGCAGGTCGACGCGGGTAATCAGGCCGTGAAAGCCTGAGGTGTCGGAGATGATTGCCACCAGCCCGCGATCCAGTTCTGCCTGCAATTCAGCCAGGCTGGCGCTGGGCGCGAGGGTTTGCAGGGTGTTGGTCATGGCGCTGGCCACGGTCATGTGAAAGTGCGAGGCATCCTGGTGCATGCCCAGCAAGATATCCGATTCATCGATCACGCCGACCAGGCGCTGGCCGTCCACCAGCACCGGCAGTTGCGAGACATCCGCCAGACGCATGCGCTGGAAGGCGGTGAGCAGGGTGTCATCGGGGCCGACGCTGATCACGCGGCCATCCTCGAAGCGCCGGGCGATCAGGTCGCGCAGGTCGCCGTAGTGCTTGTACTGCAACAGGCCCTGGTCGTTCATCCATTGGTCGTTGTAGACCTTGGACAGGTAGCGGGTGCCGGTGTCGCAGACAAAGGTCACGACCCGTTTGGGTTCGGTCTGCTCGCGGCAGTAACGCAGGGCCGCCGCAAGCAAGGTGCCAGTGGAAGAACCACCGAGAATGCCTTCGGCCCGCAGCAATTGCCGGGCATGGTCGAAGCTTTCTTCGTCGCTGATGGAGTACGCCTGGCGCACGCTGGACAAGTCGGCAATCGAGGGGATGAAGTCTTCGCCGATGCCTTCCACCGCCCAGGAACCAGGCGTGCCAAAGGTGCCGCTGCGGCTGTATTCGGCCATCACTGAGCCGACCGGATCGGCCAGCACCATGGTCAGGTCCGGTTGCACGCGCTTGAAGAAGCGGGTCAGCCCAGTCAAGGTGCCGGCCGAACCGACGCCGACCACGATGGCGTCCAGGTCATGCTGGGTCTGCGCCCAGATTTCCGGGGCAGTACTGGTTTCATGGGCCAGCGGGTTGGCGGGGTTGTTGAATTGATCAGCGAAGAATGAGTCGGGAATTTCCTGGGCCAGTCGCGCCGCGACGTCCTGGTAATACTCGGGATGGCCCTTGCCGACGTCGGAGCGGGTGATATGCACCTCGGCGCCCATGGCCTTGAGGTGCAGGACTTTCTCGGTGGACATCTTGTCCGGAACCACCAGCACCACCCGATAACCCTTGGCCCGGCCCACCAGCGCCAGGCCCAGGCCGGTATTGCCGGCGGTGGCTTCAATGATGGTGCCGCCGGGCCGCAGGCGGCCATCGCGCTCGGCGGCGTCGATCATCGCCAGACCGATACGGTCCTTGATCGAACCGCCAGGGTTCTGTGATTCAAGCTTGAGGAACAGCGTGCAGGGGCCGGTATCGAAGCGGCTGACGCGTACCAGCGGCGTATTGCCGATCAGTTCGAGCACGGCGGGGCGGGAGTTTTGAGGCATGTCGTCACCTGGCTACGGGGCAGTCGTATTTGGATGGACAGCGGGATGCGGGTGCAGGTTGCAACTGCATTGTCTGGAACATAGGCCGGTATTGCGCCAGCTGCAACTGGTGGCAAAACCGGTGGCGGAAAAATCGAAGGTGGCAGGCTAATGATATTAGGGCAAACAACAAGTGACCCTTGCCACAGGTTTAGTGTCAGCCCTTGAGTGATCAGTTTCAGGACGATGCACTATGCTTGCCCATTCTCAGCAATGGGTAGGGATAACCTTATGAGTTTTGACTGGCACAGCGACGTGATCACCCGCAGCACTGAAGTTTCCCGGCACTATAAAAACACCCAGAACGTACGCCGATTCATGCTTGAGCACTGCGGCGCCGCGTTCAAGTTCGAACGGGATTTCATGGCCTGGATCCGCAACAGCACGCCCAAGACCATGGGCGATGTCGTTGAGGAGTGGAAGCAACGTCAGGAGCGTTGAAGCCCGGCCTCCAGGTTCCTGCGCGTGTCTTCGTCCACCAGTTTGCGCATGGCGGCAAACAGCGGATGCAGGCTGGTATAGCGACGCCCGTAATCCAGGTTGAATTCAAAATCAAAGTCGGGCGGGTTGTTGCCTTGATTGTGCTGGAGCATGGTTTCCAGCTTGTCGAAGGCTTTGACTGCCAAGACTTCCGGGGATGAGGCCTGCTCGTATTCATCCCACAGCGACAGGATACCTTCGCGTACCGGTGCGTCCACGGAGCGGGCGAGGAACAGCAAGTCGTCTCTTTCCTGTTCACCCTTGTTCTGCCCGGGGATTTGCGCAATCGCCGGCACGTCACCGTGAATGGCTTCACCCAAATCGTGGATGACGCACATCTTGAGCACTTTCAGACGGTCCAGTTCGGCCAGTTCATCCTCGAACACCATCGCCATCAGGCACAGGCGCCAGCTGTGTTCTGCAGTGCTTTCGGTACGACCGGACGAGGTGTGGGCCGAGCGCAGTACGTCCTTGAGCTTTTCCGCCTCGCGCAGGAAGTCGAGTCGGCCTTTGATTTTTTCGATGTCCATATAGCTGCTCACTTGGGTGATTGCCGATAGCCTAGGGTGCAGGTTATTCAGCGTCCACAGCAATCTGTTCAATGGCTGGTTTACACTCCAGGCCCTCATTCAAGTCCAAGGACTGCCGAATGATTGCCCATTTGCCTTTGTACTGATGCGCGACGCAATGACGCCGCTGTACCTGTGGTCCCTGAGCAATGATGTGCAGATCGGTTTTATAGCCAACCCGTACGTGCTGGCAATACTCGGCGGTTTGTCACTGGCGCTGGTTGCTTTGCTGACACGCCTGGCGCCTGAACGGTGGCAGTTGGTTGTCATGTACAGGGGTAATCGGGCCATGGGGTTGGCAGTGGGTGTTGCTACAGGCTGCTTGATCGGCTTGCCACTGCGTTTTTATCAAGGCATTGAACCTGCGGCGATCCCGGGTTACTGGGCGTGGTTGCTCGTTGGTCCGAATGCGTTATGGCGTAGTCGCCGCGACGGTTGCCCATGGCACCGTCATATTGCTAATCGCAGTGCCGATGAGTGCGTAAAAACATAGCCCTTAGCGAAATGCGTAAAGCGTTACGGTGTTTCCTTAGCCACAACCGGCTCGATTTCGGGGGATGATAATGACATTGACTGACGAGGACCTGGTGAAGATCGCTATGGGTAATCCCATAAACGCCGAAATCACCTCACGTTTGCCGGCTCTTGGTTTGAGTCAATGTATGCTCACTGCCGGATGCCTATTCCAAGCTGTCTGGAATCATCAGTCGCAACGCCCCCCCGCATGGGGAGTAAAGGACTACGACGTTTTTTACTTTGATCACGATCTGTCGTGGGAGGCTGAGAATGAGGTAATCCTTACCGCTCAGCCTTTGTTCCAAGACCTCGGGGTGAATGTTGAGATCAAGAACCAGGCTCGCGTACACCTGTGGTACAGCCAGAAGTTTGGTGGGGTTTATCCAAAGCTTCGGTCGGTTCAGGACGGGGTTGATCGCTATCTGATCGCGGGTACGTGCATTGGCCTGGATGTTGAAACGGGTGAGGTCTATGCTCCGCACGGCTTGGGCGACACCGAGCAAGGCATACTTCGGATCAATCCGAAAAACCCCAGGGCAGGCTTATTCGAGCAGAAGGCGAAGAGTTATCAAGCTCGCTGGCCTTGGCTCAGGATTGTAGAACCCCAGTGTTGAGTCGTAGGAGTGTGTCTGTGATCCATGACGTCGTGATTGCCGGTGCCGGCCCGGTCGGTTTGTTTCTCGCCTGTGAGTTGCGCCTCGCCAAGCGGTCGGTGTTGGTGTTGGAGCAAGCCGAGGATCCGCATTCCCCGTTGAAGCGGCTGCCATTCGGCATGCGCGGTCTTTGGACGCCTACCCTCGAGGCCTTCTACCGTCGTGGGATGTTGGATGACCTGGCGATGTCGCAACCCGTGAACGTGGACTCGGGCAGTCGCGCACAACCGGCACGCGGCCCGGCCGGTCATTTCGCTGGCATTGTGTTCGACCACGACCTTATCGACACCTCGCAATGGCCCTATTATTTGCCAGGCTCCCATGTGACCCATATGGCCTGTGATATGGAGCAGATTGAATCCGTCCTGGCTGCTCGCGCGGGTGCGATGGGGGTCGAGATCAGGCGTGGCCTGGGGGTTGAAGTGTTCGAGCAATCGGACACGGACGTGGTCATCCGCGCCGGTGGTGAGATGTTCCGCGCACGCTGGCTCGTGGGGTGTGATGGCGGTCGCAGTACGGTACGTAAGGTCGGCGGTTTTGAGTTTCCTGGCACCGATCCGGAGTTCACCGGCTATTCCGTTCAAGTCGAGATGGCCGACCCTGAGAAACTCCGCCCGGGCCGCCACTACACGCCCATGGGTATGTATTCCCTGACGCCGCCCGGGACCCTTGCCATGGTCGATTTCGACGGTGGGGCTTTCCATCGAACGCAGCCGATCACGCTCGAACACGTGCAGACGGTGTTGCACCGTATCGTCGGCGTCGGCGTCGGCGTCGGCGTCGATGTCGATGTCAGCTTGACGGCGCTCAAGCAGGCCAGCACCTGGACCGATCGCGCCTGTCAGGCGACGACCTACCGCAAAGGGCGGGTGCTGCTCGCTGGCGATGCCGCGCATATCCATTCCCCCTTGGGCGGCCAAGGGCTCAATCTCGGGTTTGGCGATGCGATGAACCTGGGCTGGAAGCTGGCGGCTACGCTGCGTGGCGATGCTCCGCCCGGTCTGCTGGACAGCTATTCAAACGAGCGCTGTCCGGTGGGTGCACAAGTCCTTGACTGGTCACGCGCCCAGGTTGCGCTGATGCGGCCGAGCCGCAATTCGCGGGCGCTTGAAGCCATCATCCGTGACCTCATCGACACGCGCGACGGCGCCACCTACTTTGCCGAGCGTGTGTGGGGTATTTCCCTGCGCTATGACTTGGGCAGTAGCCACCCACTGGTCGGCCGCAGCGCGTCCGACTTCGCGCTGGAGGACGGGACGAAGCTGGGCGAACGGTTGAGGGCGGGGAGAGGGCTGTTGCTGGATTTCGACGGCAGCGCGCCGCTTCAAGCGTTGGCGAACCGCTGGAGTGATCGGATTGCCTATGTCACCAGTGATGCCAAGGAGCGGCTGGGATTGAGCGCACTGCTCGTAAGGCCGGATGGCATTGTTGCCTGGGTGAGTGAGGCGGGTGCTGATCTTGAGTCAGTTGCCGAAGTGGCCGCGCGATGGTTCGGTGATCCGGTGTGAGGTGCTACGGGTTTGTAGACACCTCTATGCCATCAAGTGACTGAAAACGAGTGTATGTCGTTTATTTAACTGGAAGGTTGGCAAAGTAATCGACATCCAGCCGATAGGTTTTACCCAACAACTTTCCTGCACCATACCAAGGCGTTCGGTTGAAGCTCAGGTTCAGCCCATCGTATCCGAACTCAAAAAGATAGCCATTGTTGCTGGTGAACTTGAAGTCGCTGTCGGAATACTCAACCAGCGTGTACTGGACATTTTGCCCCTGTGCATAGAGTTCCTTGACCCGTTGTAGATACAGGGGGGCGATGTCGGCGAACTGTGTTTTGGCTTGCTGATTGTATTGCTCCAGTGTCAGGCCCGGGGTCTTCTCCAATCGGCTGGCAATCAACGCGAAGAAGTCAGCGTCCGCCTTGGCGACAGCCAATTGTATGCCGAGGAAATAGTTAAGTTTTTGCGGGTCGACGTTCAGCTTTTTCTTGCCCGAAGCGGGCGCGGTGGTTGCCTCCACCATGAACTCAGTAGTTTTTGGCACGCTCATCACTGAGGTGGCGATGTAGGCCGCACACGCGGTGACGCGCCGCGACATATCCGGGTCAACCAGTAATGACAGCGGGTGGCCTTGTTGAGGTACCCGGCTCAGGTCGATGCCTTGCTGCAAAAGGTTCTGAGCCACTTGCTGCTGAGTGCTTTCGCCCCGAGCCAGCGCGCAGACCTGGTTCATCATTAGTTCGTTGCGCTGGCCATCGGGCATCGGCACCAGCGTCATGACGGCACCCTGAATAATCGGGAGTGCCGGCAGTGCTACACCTTGCGAGGTTTTCGTGACGGCGGTGTGTGCGCTGTTATCGCAGCCGACAAGCAACACCAGGGGGAGGATCCAGCCAGATATTTTGAACAACGCCATAGGGTCTTAGCCTTGTGCTGATGTGGAAAAAGACAGGCTGCACGGATGCAGCCTGTTCGTCAGGTGTTAAGCAACGCGCTCACTTACCACTGGTAGCCGACACCAACACCAATCCCCGCATCGCCCTGGGTGTTGGTGGTGGCCTGGAGTTTGCTGACCCAGCGGCCGTTATCGGAGATTCTCGACACGCCAAATGACAGTGCTGATTGCCCGCGATAGTTGGCTGCTGCGATTGACGTCATGCTCGCTCCGGGTGAGTAGGGCTGTGGCAGGCTCGCCATTGCCATGGCTCCGGCGATCCCCGCGCTCAAGGTGTCGTCCTGTTTCTTCAGGTCGTGCTTGAGTTCGGAGTAACGCTGGTCAGTGTAGGCGTTAACGTTGTTGGTGATGTTCGATACGCTTTTATTGAGCTGATCGAAGTTCACCGCGTCAGTGCCTTGGGTGGCGGCGGCCACATTGGTGATCTGCCGTTCGCTGCCCACTGCGCCGACCGAGACGCTGTTGTCACGGCTCGCCACCGAGTTGGCACCCAGTGCCGTGCTGTTGCTCCCCGTGGCACTGGCGCCGTTACCCATGGCTACCGAATTGGCTCCGGAAGCCTTGGCATTGGTGCCGACCGCTGCGCTGTTGTTGCCGGAAGCCACCGAGCCGGCGCCCCCGGCCACTGCATTGGTACCGGTGGCGGAAGGTTTGGCGGCGGTGCTGGTGTTGTTCACCTGGAACATGCCGTCAGTGCCGTTCTGTACCTTGGAGACATTGCCTTCGACCTGAGTGACACGGTTATCGACGGCTGTGATGTTGCCCGCGATGTTATTGACGTTGGTGTTGATGGTGTTCAGCGAGTTGTCGGTGTACTGCTTGGACTCGGCTACCGCGCCATCGAGTTGCCGTACGTTGACCGCATCGGTGGCCTGGCGGCCATCGGCGACGTTGCTGACCGTGCGGGTCTGGCCGGTGGCGGCATTGCCCACCGAAACAGTGCCCACACTGGCGTTACTGGCGTTGGAGTATTTGCCGGTGTAGTTCTCTGCACCACGGCCGTTGTCGCTGGAGCCCTGGCCTACGGCTACGCTGCCATTGGCGGTGGCCGTGGCGCCATTGCCTACCGCTACCGCCCCGGCGCCGGATGCCTGAGCACCGTTGCCTGAAGCCACTGAAGCATTGCCCGAGGCCTGCGCGCCGTTGCCCGAAGCCACGGCCCCAGTGCCCGAGGCGCTGGCATTGCCGCCGATAGCCACCGAGTCGGCACCGCCGGCCACAGAGTCAGCCTGAGTGGAGTTGGCGTGGAAGTATTTCACGCCGCCGCCGTTGGTAATGTTGTTGATGTTGCCCTCAATGGTGGTGACTCGCCCGCCGAGGTTGGTGATGTTGGTGGTGTTTTGCGCCACCTGGTCACCCACCGCCGTCAGTTGCTCTACGTTCACTGCATCGTTTGGCGCCGAGCCGGCCGCCACGCCAGTGATCTTGCGATTACCCAGCGCCGTGCCGATGCCCAATTCGCCGACCGAGGTCTGCGGCGCGCTGAGACCGTAAGCGCTGTAGCTGCTCTGGGCACCGACCGTGGTGACCGAGTTGGAACCCAGCGCGATGCTGGTGGCCTGACTGGCTACGGCACCGGCACCAAGTGCCAGCGACTGTGCGCCTTGAGCCTGGGCATCGACACCGATAGCAATGCCGGAGGTCGCCAGCACCTTGCTATTGCGACCTACCGCAATACCGTCCGGTGCGGCCTGGTCAACGCTGGCCTGGTTACCGATACCGATACCGTTGTCACCACTGACCACGGTACCACCGCCCACGGCGACGGCTTCCTGGCCTACTGCCTGGGAGTCTGGGCTGGTCGAGTTGGCGTGGAAGTACTTGATGCCCGCACCGTTGGTGATATTGGTGATGTCACCCTCGATGGTGGTGACCCGCCCGCCGAGGTTGGTGATGCTGGTGGTGTTCTGCGTCACCCGGTCACCGACGGTTGTCAGTTGTGCCACATTCACTGCATCGTTCGGCGCCGAGCCGGCCGCCACGCCGGTGATCTTGCGATCACCCAGTGCAGTACCAATCCCTAGTTCGCCGACCGAAGTCTGCGGGGCGCTGAGGCCATAAGCGGTGTAGCCGTTCTGGGCACCGACCGTGGTGACCGAGCTTGAACCCAGCGCGATGCTCGTGGCTTGACTGGCCACCGCACCGGCACCGAGTGCCAGCGACTGTTCACCCTGAGCCTGGGCCTGCGAACCAAGGGCAATGCCGGAGGCCAGCAGCACCTGGGTATTGCGACCAATCGCGATGCCGCCCGCAGCAGCCTGGCCGACGGTGGCCTGGTTACCGATGCCGATACCGTTATCGCCATTGACCACGGTGGCCGGGCCTACGGCAATCGACTCTTGCCCTACGGACAGGGAGTCTTGCGGGTTGGTTGAGTTGGCGTGGAAGTACATAGTGCCGGTGGCGCTGATCGAGCCGATCGCGCCGGTCAGTTGGCGTAACGTCACGGCATCCTGGGAGCTGGTACCGTCCGCCACGTTGGTGAGTTGCCGGTACGTGCCGGTTTTACCCAGTGACACAGCACCCAGTAAGGTCGCGTCGGAGGTGTCGTAGCGAATGGCACCATTGCCCACTGGAATCAAACCGGTGGAGGGCGCGATGGCACGGTCCGAGACCGAGCCTTGACCCAGCGCTACACCGCCCAGCACTTGCACGCTGCTCTGGTTACCCAGAGCCACGCCGCCAGCGGTAGTCGCTGAAGCGCCTGCACCTGCGGCCAGGGATTGTGCGCCACCTGCCACCGATTGCGGACCAATAGCCACGCTGTCGATACCCGTCGCGGCGCTATCAGCCAAGGTCGAATTGGCGTGGAAATACTTGATCCCCGTCCCGTTGTTGACAATGTTGTTCACCGAAGTGCCAAGGCCATCGACCGCCGTATTGGTGGCGAACAATTGGCTGCCGTTGACCGCATCGGTGCTGGTGCCTGTGACTTGGCCGGCCGCCACGTTGGTGATTTGCCGTTCGTTACCGGTACTGCCCACACTCAAGACGCCTGTCGGCGCGCCTCCCGCATAGGTGTAGGCCGTGCCATTGACGGTGCCGCCGGTGGTGGCGTTAGCCGCAGCCGTCGTTGCGCCGCTGCCCAGGGCGATCGAGTTGGCGGTGCCTGCCGTGGCACCGTTGCCCAAGGCCATGGCATTGGTTGCGGTGGCACTCGCGCTAGGGCCGACGGCTACGCTGTCGGTGCCGGTGGCGGTGCTGTCGGCCAGGGTCGAGTTAGTGTGGAAGTACTTGATGCCGGCGCCATTGACGATGTTGTTCACCGAAGTACCCAGCCCATCGACCGCCGTATTGGTGGCGAACAATTGGCTGCCATTGACGGCATCGGTGCTGGCGGCGGTGACTTGGCCGGCCGCCACATTGGTAATTTGCCGTTCATTGCCCGCACTGCCCACACTCAAGACACCTGTTGGCGCGCCTCCCGCATAGGTGTAGGCGGTGCCGTTGACCGTGCCGCCGGTGGTGGCGTTAGCCGCAGCCGTGGTGGCGCCGCTGCCCAGGGCGACCGAGTTGACGGTGCCTGCCGTGGCCCCGTTGCCCAAGGCCATGGCGTTGGTCGCCGTGGAGCTCGCGTTAGGGCCGACGGCCACACTGTCGGTGCCGGTAGCGGTGCTGTCAGCCAGGGTCGAGTTGGTGTGGAAGTACTTGATGCCTGCGCCATTGACGATGTTGTTCACCGAAGTGCCAATGCCGTCGACGGCGGTGTTAGTCGCAAACAGTTGGCTACCGTTAACCGCATCGGTGCTGGTGCCTGTGACTCGGCCTGCCGCCACATTGGTGATCTGGCGTTCATTGCCCGCCGATCCCAGGCTGAGCACACCAATCGGTGCGCCGCCGGCATAGGTGAAGGCTGTGCCGTTGATCGTGCCGCCAGTGGTGGCGTTGGCTGCGGCGGTGGTGGCGCCACTGCCCAGGGCCACCGAGTTGGCGGTGCCCGCCGTGGCACCGTTGCCCAGGGCCATGGCGTTGCTTGCTGTAGCACTGGCGGCTGGGCCGACAGCCACACTGTTGATCCCGCTGGCGGTACTGTCGGCCAAGGTCGAGTTAGTGTGGAAGTACTTGATGCCCGCACCGTTGGTCACGATGTTGTTGACCGTAGTACCGACGCTATTGACCGCAGTGTTGGTGGCAAACAATTGGCTGCCATTGACCGCATCGGTGCTGGTGCCCGTGACTCGGCCTGCCGCCACATTGGTGATCTGGCGTTCATTGCCCGCGGTTCCCAGGCTGAGCACACCAATCGGTGCGCCGCCGGCATAGGTGTAGGCGGTGCCGTTGATCGTGCCTCCAGTGGTGGCGTTGGCTGCGGCGGTGGTGGCGCCACTGCCCAGGGCTACCGAATTGGCAGTTCCCGCCGTGGCGCCGTTGCCCAGGGCCATGGCGTTGGTCGCCGTGGCACTGGCGGTCGGGCCGACAGCCACGCTGTTGGTGCCGGTGGCGGTGCTGTCGGCCAGGGTTGAGTTAGCGTGGAAGTACTTGATGCCTGCGCCGTTGTTGACGATGTTGTTGACCGAAGTCCCCAGACCGTCGACGGCAGTGTTCGTCGCAAACAGCTGGCTGCCGTTAACCGCATCGGTGCTGGTGCCCGTGACTCGACCTGCCGCCACGTTGGTGATCTGGCGTTCACTGCCCGCGGTGCCCAGGCTCAGAACGCCAATCGGTGCGCCACCGGCGTAGGTGTAGGCGGTGCCGTTGATGGTACCGCCGGTGGTGGCGTTGGCGGCGGCAGTCGTCGCGCCGCTGCCCAGGGCCACCGAGTTGGCGGTTCCCGCCGTGGCGCCGTTGCCCAGGGCCATGGCATTGGTGGCTGTGGCGTTGGCGGCCGGACCGACCGCGACACTGTCGGTGCCGGTGGCGGTGCTGTCGGCCAGGGTCGAGTTGGTGTGGAAGTACTTGATGCCCGCACCGTTGGTCACGATGTTGTTGAGCGTAGTACCGACGCTATTGACTGCCGTGTTGGTGGCGAACAGCTGGCTGCCGTTGACGGCATCGGTGCTGGCGCCCGTGACTCGACCTGCCGCCACGTTGGTGATCTGGCGTTCATTGCCCGCTGTGCCCAGACTCAGAACGCCAATCGGTGCGCCACCGGCGTAGGTGTAGGCGGTGCCGTTGATGGTACCGCCGGTGGTGGCGTTGGCGGCGGCAGTCGTCGCGCCGCTGCCCAGGGCCACCGAGTTGGCGGTTCCCGCCGTGGCACCGTTGCCCAGGGCCATGGCGTTGGTCGCAGTGGCACTGGCGCTCGGCCCGACAGCCACACTGTCGGTGCCAGTGGCGGTGCTGTCGGCCAGGGTCGAATTGGTGTGGAAGTACTTGATGCCCGCACCGTTGGTCACGATGTTGTTGAGCGTAGTCCCGACGCTATTGACTGCCGTGTTGGTGGCGAACAGCTGGCTGCCGTTGACGGCATCGGTGCTGGTGCCCGTGACTCGACCTGCCGCCACGTTGGTGATCTGGCGTTCATTGCCCGCTGTGCCCAGACTCAGAACGCCAATCGGTGCGCCACCGGCGTAGGTGTAGGCGGTGCCGTTGATCGTACCGCCAGTGGTGGCGTTGGCGGCGGCAGTCGTCGCGCCGCTGCCCAGGGCCACCGAGTTGGCAGTTCCCGCCGTGGCGCCGTTACCCAGGGCCATGGCATTGGTCGCTGTAGCATTGGCGGTCGGGCCGACAGCCACGCTGTTGGTGCCGGTGGCGGTGCTGTCGGCCAGGGTCGAGTTAGTGTGGAAATACTTGATGCCCGCGCCGTTGGTCACGATGTTGTTGACCGTAGTACCGACGCTGTTGACCGCCGTATTGGTGGCAAACAATTGGCTACCGTTGACGGCATCGGTGCTGGTGCCCGTGACTTGACCGGCCGCCACGTTAGTGATTTGCCGTTCATTGCCCGCCGATCCCAGGCTGAGCACACCAATCGGTGCGCCGCCGGCATAGGTGTAGGCGGTGCCGTTGATAGTGCCGCCGGTGGTGGCGTTAGCCGCAGCGGTGGTTGCGCCACTGCCCAGGGCTACTGAGTTGGCAGTTCCCGCTGTGGCACCGCTGCCCAGCGCCGTGGCATTGGTTGCCGTGGCTTTCGCGTTTGGACCGAACGCTGACGAATTGTCGGAGTCCGCTGATGCGCTGGTACCAAAGGCCGTGGCATTGAGACCCAGCGCTTCGGCGTCGTAACCCATTGAAGTGGAGCTATCACCATTAGCCCATGAGTCGCGGCCAATCGAAACGGCCCGCTGTCCAAAGGCCTGAGTATTGCTGGCACCAATGGCGATGGCATCCGCGCCGGTTGCGGTGGGCTTGAAGCTGCTGTTCGTTGCCCCTGTGCCACCGATCGCGATACTGCCGTCGCCTGCCGCTGATGTATTGCCCACCGAGATCGATCGTACGCCTGTCGCCGAAGAGTTGGCGCCCAGGGCCGAGCTTTGGGCGGCAGCGGCGGAGGCGTTACTGCCGACAGCGGTCGAGGTGGCGCCATTGGAGACGGCCAACGGGCCCACCGCCACACTGTCGACGCCGACAGCGCTTGAGTCAGCGGCGGTCGAATTGGCATGGAAATACTTGATGCCTGCACCGTTGCTCACGATGTTGTTGAGCGTGGTACCGACGCCATTGACCGCCGTGTTGGTGGCGAACAACTGGCTGCCGTTGACGGCATCGGTGCTGGTGCCCGTGACGCGACCTGCCGCCACGTTAGTGATTTGCCGTTCGTTGCCCGCCGTGCCCAGGCTGAGGACGCCAATCGGGGCGCCGCCGGCATAGGTGTAGGCGGTACCGTTGATGGTGCCGCCGGTGGTGGCGTTAGCCGCAGCCGTAGTCGCACCACTGCCCAGGGCCACCGAGTTGGCGGTTCCCGCCGTGGCGCCGTTGCCCAGGGCCATGGCATTGGTCGCCGTGGCGCTGGCGGTCGGGCCGACAGCCACGCTGTTGGTGCCGGTAGCGGTGCTGTCGGCCAGGGTCGAGTTAGCGTGGAAATACTTGATGCCCGCGCCATTGTTGACGATGTTGTTGAGCGTGGTCCCGACGCCGTTGACCGCTGTGTTAGTGGCGAACAATTGGCTGCCGTTGACAGCATCGGTACTGGTGCCCGTGACGCGACCTGCCGCCACGTTGGTGACCTGGCGCTCGCTGCCCACAGCACCGACACTGAGTACTCCACCGGCCACTGGCGCCGCGCCTGCAAAGTTATAAGTCGTGCCATTGATCGTGGCATTCGCGGTGGGTGTCGAGGCGGCTACGGTGGAGTTGTTGCCCAATACAACGGCGCCATCCAGCCCCGTCGGTATCGTGATGTTGTTGCCCAGTGCAAAGGCATTGTTAGACACGATCGTGTTGTTGTTGCCCAAGGAGTACGAGTTAGCCCCCGACACCGTGCTCGGGTCACCAATGGCGCCCGAATTATTGCCGCTGACCGTATTGCCAAGGCCGATACTGATGCTTGCAGTCCCTGTCGCCTTGGCGTTTGGACCCAAAGCGATTGCGTTGGTGGCAGCGCTGGCACCATCGCCTGCAGCCAACGCAAAGGCGCCCGTGGCGGAACTGCCGCGCCCAAGAGCGATGCCGGAGGTTGCTCCCGTCGCCACGGTAGACTGGCCACCGATTGCGATGCTATCGGCCGCATTGGCTTGAGCCCCTCGTTGACTATTGCTGCCAATGGCAGTCGAGCCATTGCCTGTGGCAATTGTAGAGTTGGCCGGTGTCAAGGCGGTTGTACCGTCACCACCCGCCCCACCAATCGAGACAGTGTTAAGACCGCGTGCCTGGGCACCGAAACCTAACGCTGTGCTGCCGACACCCGTCGCGGTGCTGGACAGCCCATACGCCGACGCCCATTGCCCTGCCAATGCGGAAAAGCCAAACGCGGCGCCCCCCTGCGCGGTTGCTTGGGCAAAAGTACCAAAAACGGAAACAGACGATTGCCCATTACCACTGGCGTTGCACCCCAAGACATTTGAATACGTTCCAGAGCCATCCACAGGGCCCAAAGTCGTTGGTCCCGTCGTGACTTGACCGATCTGGGTACCCCCACCCCCTGAAACACAGGTTCCAGCGGGAGGATAGGCTGATGCTTCAACCGTTTGAAAGCAGCCAGCTGCCAGGAAAACCAACGCCGACGTGGCGGTGATGCACTCTTTTCGCAGCACTGTGTTTTTCGCTTTTCTAGCTTTTCCCTCCGGTATTGATGAGTCTGGCGAACGATCAAAACTAACACTAAACGGTTTGATTTTTTTCATCTTAATAGCACCCCTATATCATCGATCAACAAAAGCATGCATAGGCCAAAGGCTCATTCATTGTTGCGAACAAGGCGTAATCATCTGTTTGTTTCATGTCTTCGAATCGCACACTCAAGCCTGATAAACGGGCATAAAACGCTTATGCGTACTTACAGTCTCGCACTGCACTTCGAACCACACATCAGTTTGATTAGAGGTCTAGTTCTTACAATAAAACTCGGAGGTGAGTAACCGATCACCATTTTCTGGCGTAAAGGTCTTCAAGTGGTATCAATCCCGCGGAAAAAGGCGCGATCCAAGCTCACTTTGTTTTTTAAGTTATTGAATATAAATGTATTTGCTGCGGTTGCTTTCGGTGCGCGGGCAGCCATTTCCCGGGCCGTAGTTCCTTTGTAGGGAAATAACGGACAACCATCGTCGCGAAGGTTATTCACCAACAGTCCATGTAAGCTAGTTGTAGCAATCATGACAATTCCTTGGCGTCAAAAAAAATAAAGCCATTTGAAAACAACAGGTTGGTAACCTGTTGCTAACCGTAGCAAGAGTCTGGCGCGCGGTTGTATCTTTTTGCTATAAGGACACTAATTAAATGATATTAGCAGGGCTTTATTTTTTGTTTTTATTTATGCCGAGATTTTCAGGGAAATTGGTATTAATTATAAAGGTGTGCTTTGGCTGTTTTCGGAACACGCTTGATGCCTACTCTTTCGAACTATAGTTAGTGCAGCATCTCCTCATCCAGATAGTTACTCAGGCACTCGATAAATGCCTGGTGCTTTCGGGTATGACGCCGGTGTTCCGGGTAGATAACATGGATTTTGGCGCCGAACTGATCGGGGGCCGGTTCTATATCAGGGAGTAGTTGTACCAGTTCACCACGCCTTAGATAGGGAACTGCGCTCCACTGCGGACACAACTGCAAGCCCATGCCAGCCAGGAGGGCAGCGAACAGGCAGTCATAATTGTCGCTCGCCAGGCGAGGCACCGGCTGTGATATGCGCTGGCGTTCTCCTTCATGGGTAAACCACCAGTAATGAGGGTTCAGCGCCGGGTGTCGAAAAACCAGCCAGTCGTGCTGATCGAATGTGTGCGGCAGCACCTCCAGTGGCTTGCGTTGCAGGTAACCGGGGCTGGCGCAAAGCAGGATGCGGTTGGCGGTCAGTGGCCGGGCGATCAGGTCGGGCAATTC
>Ga0302228_10001608_pt1 | contig 16424 bp, 9 predicted proteins | sample II_Palsa_N1_2_FD_193519 | JGI IMG/M metagenome (GOLD analysis project Ga0302228, IMG submission 193519) | Peat permafrost microbial communities from Stordalen Mire near Abisko, Sweden - II_Palsa_N1_2 | ecosystem: Environmental > Terrestrial > Soil > Palsa > Peat permafrost | place: Sweden...
TTTGGTAGCCACCTTGGGCATTCAGCGTTAGCGAAGGGAACCACGCCGCGCGGGCCACGCCGATGCGTGCATTAGCCGCAGCCACACGACGTTCGGCGCCGGCGATATCCGGCCGACGCTGCAACAACGTGGACGGTACGCCGATCGGCACTACCGGTACCGGAATCGATGCCGTCTGTGCAGGCAAGCTGAAGCTCGAGGCGTTCTCACCGACCAGTACCGCGATGGCATCCTGCATCAACGTGCGTTGTGCGATCGTCTGCGACCACTGCGATCGCGCATCCGAAAGCTGCGTCTGCGCGCGCGACACATCGAGGCCCGAAACGATGCCACCGGCATGCAGGTTGCGGGTCAGCTGCAGCGCTTTCTGGTAAGCCTGTATGGTCTGTTGCAGCAGCTCGATTTGTTGATCAAGGCCACGCAATTGAACGTAGTCGTCGGCGAGCTGCGCTTGCAGGCTGAGCTGTGCGGAGGCTAGGTCGGCTGCCGCCGCCAGTGCGTCGTCGCGACCCGCTTCGACTGTGTTGCGCACGCGGCCCCACAGGTCGACCTCGTAGCTGGCTTCGGCGCCTACGGCATATGAGTGGTAGTCGGCCGGGGCGGTCGGGCTGCGCAGCGGTGCGCTAGCCGATTGCCGATCGCGCTGCGCATTGGCGCCGAGACCGATTTGAGGAAACAGCCCCGAGCGCGCTTCGGCACTGAAGGCCTGCGCCTGGGTGTAGTGCGCCAGTGCGACCGCCAGATCGGCGTTATTGGCCAGCAGACGCGTTTGCAACTGATCCAGCTGCGCGTCGCCATAGGTCTGCCACCATTGATCGCGCGGCAGTTGATCGGACGGCTGCGCGGCAATCCATGGACCCACATCCTGGTATTGCGCTGCCGGCGGCGTCACCGGCGGTTTGTACACCGGCGCCAGCGAGCAACCGCCAAGCGCCAGGGCGATGCTGAGGGAGAGCACGAATTCACGCATTTTCATAAGGCTTTTGCGACCTTCACAACACTACCCTCGCTGGGCTTGGTCGCCGTATCGCTGCTGGCGATCTTTACGGTATCGCCATCGTTGATGCCATCGGGCGGACTGGAGATGACGCGATCACCTGCCGAAAGGCCGGAACCGATCTCCACGGTCTTGCCGTAGTCGTGCTGGATGCTGATCGTCTTGAAGGTGATCTTGTCGTCGCTGCCGACCGTCGCCACACGCAGCCCGTTGTTATCGAAGATCAGCGTGTCGGCAGGTATGCGCAGCGCAGCGGCGTCGGAGGGCAACGGAAAACGCACGTGGACAAAGCTGCCCGGCATCAGCTTGCCGTCGCTGTTGTCCACCATCAGCTGCACCAGCGTCGTGCCGGAGCTGGCATTGACCGCATTGGCCAACGCGACGACCTGGGCGTGGAAATCGTGACCGGGATACTCCGGTACCTCCAGCGCCGCGCTGCTTCCCGGGCGGACCGCCGGGCCGTAGCTCTGCGGCACTTGTACGTAGACGCGCAGCTTGCGCGTGTCGGAGACCACAAACAGCTGCGATGCGCTACCAGCACCGGCATTGATCAACGCACCGACGTCAGTATCGCGCGCCGTCACCACACCATCGAACGGCGCCACGATACGGGCAAAAGCCTTGGTGGCCAGCAGGCGATCGACATTGGCCTGCGCGGCATTCATCAACGCCGCCTTCGCCGCGTAGTCGCCGGTTTTCACATCGACATCCTGCTGCGCCACGGAGTCACTGGCGAGCATCGCCTGCCAGCGCTTCGCGGTGATGCCGGCGAGTTCTGCATTGGCCTTGGTACTGGCCAGATCGGCGCGAGCCTGCAGCAGTTGCTGATCGATTTCCGGTGTCTGGATTTCGGCGAGCAACTGGCCTGCCCTCACCGGCGCGCCAATGTCCACGTCCCAGCTCTTGAGGTAGCCGCTGACCTGCGCATAGATCGGTGCACGCGTATAGGCTTCCATACGTCCGGGCAAATCCAGCATGGCGTCGGCCGCGCTGCGTTCCGGTGACACGACGCTGACCGTGGGTACGGCCTGGGTTTCGGTCCAGGTCTTCAGACTGCTTGCCTGGGTCACGCGGGTGATCAAGCCGATCACCACGATGGCGACGAGCACGATGGCCGTGATGAGCGCCGTCAGCCGCAGTCCGCGCCGGGATAGCGTCGTTGTGGAAGTGGAAATAGCGGTGGTTGGGATTTCAGACGACATAAGCAGGTTCTCCAGAAGCATCGGCCGGACTGGGTGCATGGCTGTGACGTGCATGGATCATGCTGAACACCACGGGCACGAAGAGAAGGGTGGCGCCGGTGGCGAACAGCAAGCCGCCGATCACGGCGCGGCCCAGCGGGGCGTTCTGTTCGCCGCCCTCGCCAAGCCCCAGTGCCATCGGGGCCATACCAATGATCATCGCCAGTGCCGTCATGCAGACCGGACGGAAACGAGTGAAGCCGGCTTCCAGCGCAGCAAGGGCGGCATCGCCATGCTCGGCCAGTCGCTCGCGGCAGAAGCTCACCACCAGAATCGAGTTGGCTGTCGCTACGCCCATGCACATGATCGCGCCGGTCAATGCGGGCACCGACAGCGGCGTGTGTGTCGCAAACAGCATCCACACGATGCCGGCCAGCGCAGCCGGCAGCGCGGTGATGATCACGAACGGATCACTCCACGACTGGAAGTTGACCACGATCAGCAGATAGATCAGCACCACCGCACCGAGCAGTCCGAGCAACAGGCCAGAAAACGCACTGTTCATCGTCTGCACCTGACCAAGCAGCACGACGTGCGAACCCTTGGGTACGGTGCTGGCGTTATTGCTGATGATCTTCTGCACGTCGCCGGCCACCGCACCGAGATCGCGATCCTGGGTGGCCGCATAAATCTGCACCACCGACTGAATGTCGTACTGATCGACGACCGCGTTGCTGGCCTGCCGCTTCAGCGTGACCAGACCACCCAGGATCTGCGCCTGACCACCGGCACCGTTCACCGGCAGGTTGCGCAAGGCGGCCAAAGTATCGAGGTTGTATTGCGGGGTCTGCATGACGATCGGATAGGACACCCCATTCGTCGGATTCAACCAGAACGTCGGCGCCACCTGACTGGAGCCGGCCAGGTTCACCACCAGACTGTTGGTGACATCGCGTTCCGTAATCCCCAGCAGCTGCGCCTGGGTGCGGTCAACGTTGATGTCGAAGCCCGGATTGGCCTGCGATTCCTGGATGCGCGCATCGACCACGCCGGACACGTGCTTGATCTGATCGAGCAGCTTGTTGGCATAAGCGAAGTTGGCCGCCAGGTTCGGGCCGCGCACCTGCAGGTCGATCGGTGCCGGTGCACCGAAGTTGAGGATCTGGCTCACGATGTCTGCCGGCGGGAAGGAGAACGTGACACCGGGGAACTCGCGCGGCAACCGCTCACGCAACGTGCGCACGTACCCGGCCGTGGGGTGATGGCCTTCGTTGAGTGCGATCTGGATGTCGCCATCCTGCTCACCGATCAAGCCGGTGTTGTTGTAGGTGGTGTTGATGCCGCTGTTCGACAGGCCGATATTGTCGACCACCGTGCCCAACTCGTCGGCAGGAACCACTTGCTTGACGCTTTGCTCGATGCTTGCGAACAACGTGGAAGTGTCTTCCATGCGGGTACCGATCTGCGCACGCACGTGCATCAGGATCTGCCCGCCGTCCACATCGGGGAAGAAGTTGCGCCCCAGAAACGGCACCAGCAACAACGAGATTGCGACGAACGCGAGGAAGCCGACGACGAACGGCTTGCGCTGACCCAGCGCGAGCTCAAGCAGTCCGTGATAAGCGCTGCGAATCTTCTCGAAGCGCGCCTCAAACGCACGCTGAAAGCGCACCAGCGGATTACGTGATGGCGGCAACGCGGCGGCGATGCCATGTTCGTCCGTATGCGCTACATGCGGCTTCAGCAAGTACTTCGCCATCGTCGGCACCAGGGTGCGCGACAGGACGAACGAACAGATCATCGCGAACATCACCGCTTCGGCCATCGGCACGAACAGGAAGCGCGCTACGCCGTCGAGGAAAAACATCGGCACGAACACGATGCAGATACACAGCAGCGACACGAACGCCGGCGTCACGATCTGGCGTGCGCCGTCCATGATCGCCGTCTCGGTGTCCTTGCCGTGCTCAAGATGCCAGTTGATGTTCTCGATGGTCACCGTCGCATCGTCAACCAGGATGCCGACCGCCAAGGCCAGGCCGCCCAGCGTCATGATGTTCAGCGTTTCACCGAACACCGACAGCAGGATGATGGCGCCGAGAATCGCCAGCGGGATCGAGATCGCGATAATCACGGTCGAGCGCCAACTGCCGAGGAACAACAGGATCATCAGGCTGGTCAGCGCCGCGGCGATCACGCCCTCGCGCGCCACGCCACTGATCGCCGCACGCACGAACAGCGACTGGTCGCCGATCGGCGTTACCTTCAGGTTGTCCGGCAGGATGCCCTTGCTGTCTGCGAGGCGTTGCTTGATCCCGCTCACGATCGCCAGCGTCGAGGCAGAGCCGTTCTTCAGCACGCTCAGCAGCACCGAGCGATGACCATCGACGTGCACGATGTTCGTCTGCGGTGGACTGCCGTCCAGCACGTGGGCCACGTCGCGGATATATACCGTGGTGCCGTTGACCATCTTGACCGGCAAGTCACCCAGCGCATTGATGTCCGAGGGTGCATTGTTGAGTTGCAGCGTGTACTCGAACGTGCCGACCTTCTGCGTGCCGACCGGCACGATCAGGTTCTGCGCCGCCAGTGCGTTGGCGACGTCCTGCGCGGACAGGCCGCGCGCCTGCAGCGCGGCTGGATCGACATCGATCTGTACCTGGCGGCTCTTGCCGCCATAGGGGTATGGAATCGCGGCGCCCGCCACTGACACCAGCTGCGGCCGCAGGATGTTCAGGCCAAGATCGCCCAGGTTCTGTTCGCTCAAGCCCTTGCCCGAGAGTGCCAGCTGCAGGATCGGCACGGTCGAGGCGTTGTAGTTGAGGATCAACGGCGGCGTGCTGCCCGGGGGCAACTGCTTGAGCAGGGTTTGCGATATCGCGGTGACCTGGGCATTCGCGGTGGCGATGTTGACCGTGGGCTGGAAGAAGATCTTGATGATGCCGAAGCCACCGATCGACTTGGCCTCGATGTGCTCGACGTCATTGACGGTGGTGGTCAGCACACGCTCGAACGGTGAGGCAATGCGTCCGGCCATCTGGTCGGGGGGCAGGCCGGTGTACTGCCACACCACGGCGATCACCGGGATGCGGATGTCCGGGAAGATGTCGGTCGGTGTACGCAGGGCCGCGAGCGGGCCGATGATCATGATCAACATCGCGAGGACGACGAAGGTATAGGGCCGGTCTAAAGCCAGCCGCACAATCCTCAACATTTAAACGCACTCCAGGGGGTGAAACGGCATGAGGGTGAAACGGCAGTGCAGACAGTGTGTGGTGTCGATGACATCCACGATGTCTCGCCGTGGTCACGGCCATGGCCGGTGTGTATATCTGCCTGCTCCGGACGCATACGCATGCGAACTTGCTGGGGATGGCAGATGGATCGGCTTACTCGCTCAGGCAATGCCCATAACCTATGCAAGATGACCGTTGGGTTCGCCAGGATCGAAACAGTGCGACGAATCTGACGATTGAATGCATGCGCGAGGCAGGCCCGAATCATTTCCGTGGCCGATACACGTGTTCGCGAAAAATGATGACTTGTTCCGTTGCTCGAAGTTTTGTTGCGGGACGAAGCATTTCTTTTGCTCATGTTTCAGGACTACTGGCGAGCAGTAGAAGTTTTTCGGTACTGCGCTTTTCGCCAGGCAGCCACAGCGACAGCACGCCGCCCAGCGCCAATAGCGCAACGTTGCATCCCAGGGCCAACGTAAAGGCGTGCGAGTAGGCGTCGAGATCCTGCCTCGCGCCGAGTGCGCTGTAGAAAACACCACCAATGATCGCAACGCCGAGCGAAGCACCGATCTGCAAGGCTGAGATCGCAACTCCTGAGGCCAATCCGGCATGGCGTGAGTCGATACCGCCGATGACGGCCTTGATGACCGAAGGCATCACGGTGCCGAAGCCGAGTCCTGCACATGCCAGACCGATCTTCATGCTCCCGGGAAGCATGTGGGTGACCGCCAGCATGACGATGGCGAAGCCCAGCACCTGAAGCGCGAAACCCAGCGTCAATGCGCGCACGCCGAGGCGATGCATCAGGTGAGACGAGGCCAGCGACGCAAAGAAGCCGCCACCGACATAGGGCAGCGTCGCGACACCGGCATCGAGCGGCGTCATGTGGAGCCCGTTCTGCAGGTACACGGAAAGGGTCAGGAAAAATGAAGACTGCATGTAGAACGCCACGGCCATCGCGATACCCACGACGAAACTGTGGTTGCGGAATAGCGAGAGGTCCACGAGCGCCGAGCCACCACGGTCAGCAAGCCGCTTCTCGAACCCGATGAAAGCGAACAGCGCGATGGGCGACGCCGCCAGCATCGCGATGATCCACAGCGGCCACCCCGTCTCGCGACCCTCGACCAGCGGGTAAACCAGCAGGCCCAGCGTTGCCGAAAGCAGCATGACGCCGCCAAGGTCGAGTCCCTGCGCATGTTGCTCCCGCGAGTCGCTCAGGAAAAACACGCTGCCGATGAGGGCGGCAATGCCGATCGGTACATTGATCAGGAAGATCGCCTGCCAGGGGAGCCCAAACGGATGCGCTGAAACCAGCACGCCACCGAGCAACTGACCACAAATGTTGGCGAGGCCAAAGGTCGCGCCATACAGCGCAAGTGCGCGGCCCTGCTCAGCCGGCGGAAACAGCACCCGAATCGAGGCCAGAACCTGCGGCGCCATCGCGGTCGCCATCAACCCTTGCAGGATACGGCCGGCGATCAGCACGTTTGGTGACCACGCCGTTCCGCACAATACGGAGGCTATGGTGAAGCCCGCCACGCCAAGCATGAACATCCGCTTGCGGCCGAACAGATCACCGAGCCGTCCGCCCGTGATCAGAAACACCGCGTACGTCGCGGCATAGGCCGACATGGTGAACTGCACCGCGCTCGACGTGGCGTGGAGATTCAGCCGGATCACCGGCAAAGCCAGGTTGACGACATTGAAATCGAGGGGCGGCAAAAACGCGCCCGTGAGCAGCACCGCGAGCGCAAACCAGCGGCGCGAGTGCTCTGGGGCGTTTTGAACGCCCGTTTGCCGATCAGGCACACGGACATTCATCTCTGTGGGCTGCGCGCCCATGTGGCTGCTCCTGAACGGGGGATTGAGCGGCTTCAGCTACCGGCCCGATGCTTGGGCGGCGGTAATGAGGCGCAGTTTAGGAGCGGCCTATCATTTCGTACAGATATGCATGGATATTTTAGAGATATGAAATGAAAATAGATGATCGTGCATGCCCGTGTTCGACATCGTCATCCCGCAAGCACTGTCGCGCCGCAACCTGGGGGGTGGCCCAAGTGCAATCGACGACAAATTCTTACGTCCAACTTTTTCAACCGCAAAAAAGAGGCCCGGGTTCGAACCCCGGGCCTCGTCAAGCTATCTACAGGTCTGTTTTAGTTAGCCGCCACTAGAAGGGCTACGGAACCAACGTGTTGATCAGTGCCGCTTTCGGACTACCCCAGCCAGTCACCAGGTCATAGCCGGTCACTGCCGAATAAGTGCCGGACTTGCCGCTGGTGATGTCGTGGAAGTCAGTGGTGTAGGTGGCGGTCAACGCACCTCCCGACTCATTCTGGGCATAGACAGACGGGTTGAAGAATCCAACCGCCGCCTTGCTGTCGGCCGCTGCCTGCTGGTTGGCCAACGCAATGAAGGCAGCCCACATGGGTGTGGCAAAGCTGGTGCCACCGTAATCGTTAGCCGTGCAGGTGGTCTGGTCTGCGCAAACGTAGAAAGTGAAGTTCGCGTTGGCCGCGACATCCGGGCCATTGCGATAGGTCTTCGAACCCTTGTTGCTTGTATTGATCACACCAGTGATCTGCTGCCACGTGGGAATGGCGATCTTGTCCGGGGAGATACCGCCGCCGCTGTCGACCCAGGCCGTCTCAGACGCCCAAGGTCCCGCCGCCTTGCTGGTCGTCAGGTCGGTGCCGCCGACGGAGATGACATGCGCATCGTCAGCGGGCCACGCCTCGTTTCTCTTCGACCAGGTCGAACTGTCGCCGGATGCGGCGAAGAAGCTCTGGCCCTGAGCGGCCATCTTCTCGAAGTAGGGATCAAGCGTCGTCGGGTCAGCTGGCGTCCAGCCCCACGAACAACCGATCGTGGTTGGTAGCGGGCTGTGGGTGGTCATGGCGCTGATGATGGCGGTATCGGTGGAGCCGACATACATCACCAGGCTGCTGAGGCCCGGAGCCATGCCGATGGCCTGCGTCATGTCGAGCGTTTGTTCGGTGTCATCGCAGTTACCACCTGCACTCGAATCAACGCAGGCGGTACTGGTCCCATCCGTCGAGAGGAGAGTAACGGGGACGTTGTTGGTCTGACCCACGTTCTTGAAATACGTCGTCAGGTCAGCCAGGTCGGTGCCGTAAAATTCGAACAGTCCCAGGTTCTGACCAGCGCCGGTCAGCGCCGTGCTGCCGTAGTAGGCCGCCCGCATATCACTGCCCAGGAATGAGCCGGAGGGACCCGAGCCAGTCGTCGCATGGGAAACGACCTTGTCAGGACTGATCCCATTGGCCTTGGCATAGTCGCTCTTCTTCACATACAGCGGGTGCGGAAGCGAGAAGTTATCCAGACCAGAGACATGCCAGAGCGGAATGACCAGTGAGGTCGTGGGTTCGCGGTCGGCACTGTAGAAGATGCGATTTTCACTGGGGTGTTGGTAGGTACGCATCGTGACGTTGAAGGCGGATTCGACGGCAGAGACAGGGCCGGATACCTGCACATCCATGCCGTCGCGGCTTCCGCCAGTGATCGTCAGCCCGTGCGCGCTGAGATACTTGACGACAGTGTTGTAGTCCGCCTGCGGTGGTCCGAACGTCGCGGTGAACTGCGCCGGGGTGAGGTAGTGATGGTAAGAAGCGCTGGATGGATTGCTGACCGCCGCCACGAACGCATCCAGCCCAGCCTGGTCACGCACCGGCAGCACGATATCGAGGCTCATCAGCTGGTTGGCGGGAAGGCGGCCAGCTTCCTTTGCCACACCTTGGCTAACCGCATCGCGCACGTGATGGGTCAAGACTTCCGCTGCCTGGGCTGCAGCGGTTGCGCCGAATGCCATCGCAATGGCAAGCGAGAGCAAACCCGCCTTTCGGCCAAGATGTGAAGCACGGTTTCCGAGATCGGTTCCAGTCGAATCTGATCTGATCATTGGTAAGTTACTCCATGGATAGACAATGAATTCACCGGGTATCGGTGTGCGCACCTTCTCCGTCACTGTTGCATCCAGCAGTGCCGGGGAGGCACGCGCGACCAACGCAAAGTCGTCAAGCGACTTCGCTCTCTGTTACTGATTTACGGTCCCCGTGTGTCACAGCGATGCTCGCTGTTGCGGCTATTGAGTACGTATTGCCGCTCTGCTTTTGAGTCACTCTTCGATGCCAATGCAATTCGATGACAATGAAGAGTGATCGCGAAGATACATCTTTTTATTGACCGGGATCACATCATTTGACTGAGATCGATCTAAACATAAGGGAATGTCGTGGCGTTCAATGCGGCCTTTAAAACCGCTGAGGATTGGACCGGGGCATTCACGCGCAATTGACGATATTCCGTTCATGGAAGCGATAAAGAATCGAATGATTCGGCGCTGAATATGAATATCCGAAAGATTCTGCGGATAGCGTTACAGATGCATCGGCCTTGGCAGCCGGCATTCCGCGTTAAAGGGTGTTTCGAAAAATCGCTTCTTGCCCGTCATTCCTGCGCAGGCAGGAACCCAGTGCCCTTGCTCACCAAGAGCTTGTAGTCGGTGGATCCCTGCCTTCGCAGGGATGACGAGTTGGGTAGGTGAACTTGAGAATGGATTGTTGATGCAGCAGACTCAACGCACCCGCCTATCGCGCGAATCGCACACTGGCGATCCTGCGAAATTGTCGCGAAAGAATTCAACCCAGAGTTCCTCGCAGAGTTTGTCGCTTTGCTGACTTTTGGTCTGGCGATTGCGATGGAATATGTACTTTTGGAGATCATCCTTAAAAAGAATGATGATCAGCCAATCGCTATCGTCGTGAGCTAAGTGCGTCTATCTTTATATTCCACTGCATTTAAAAAACGCACCATCTAAAATGCTTTCGATACATCGAAGAAAGAGTAATGACGTCAGCCCATTCGCTGTCCGTCATCAACGTCGATGATCAAGGGCGGCTGAATCTTCCGCATCGCGAGCAATGAAAAGGGCCGGCTTTTCGGCCGGCCCTAGCGCATCAACGGCACGCGACGGGCTCAGGCATCCGCGTTGGTCGCCCAGCCCTCACGAGTACCTTCAGTGAATACGCGATCATCGCCGAGCACATCGCCCGCAGCGTGCTCAGGCAATTCATGCAGCTTCGCGTAGATCGGTGTGAAGTCGGGATGGGTTGCCTCGAACAACCGCTCGAAGCTGTCGATCACGAAGTAGGTCTGCTGGTAGGTGTCGATGCGGTAGCGCGTGCTCATCACACGTTCCAGGTCGAAGCCGATGCGGTTCGGCGCAGGTGAGTCCAGCGAGTAGATCGACTCGCCTTTCGAGCTGACGATGCCGGCGCCATAGATGCGCATGCCTTCGTCGGTGTCGATCAAGCCAAACTCCACTGTGTACCAATACAGCCGCGTGAGCTTCATCAGTGCTTCGGGGCCAATCGCAAAGGCCTTCATGCCGCCGCGGCCGTAGGCCTGCATGTAGTCGGCGAAGATCGGGTTGAGCAGCAGCGGCACGTGGCCGAACAGATCGTGGAACAGGTCAGGCTCGCTGAGGTAATCGAGCTGATCGGGCTTGCGGATCCACCAGCTGACCGGGAAGCGGCGATTGGCCAGATGGTCGAAGAACACATCGTCCGGCAGCAGGCCTTCCACCGCGACCACTTCCCAGCCGGTAGTGGCACCGAGGACCTTGTTGAGATCAGCGAATTTCGGAATGCCGCCGTCGCCGAGGCCGAAGCGTTCAACGCCTGCCAAGAACTCCTTGCAGGCGCGCCCCGGCAGCATTTCGCGCTGGCGCTTGAACAGCGTGTCCCATACCTCATGGTCGGTGCGCGAATAGCTCGACCACGGCTGCTGCACCACGCCGGTGGCGTAAACCGGCACGTAACCGCGATCGGTCTGCTGATGTTCGACTTTGCGGGGCGTGTCCATGATGGGTACTCCGGTGCGACTTTGGTGACCAAAGCACAGCATACGGCCGATTCGGCACACGAAGATTGTTTTATTGTGGGAGGTTCGCGCTTGGATGCACTATTCTTGCGCAAGTTAACTGGTGGAAAGAGGTATCTTGCGCATGAGCACGCTCGACCGCATCGACCTGCGCATGCTCGCCGTACTGCAGAGCGAAGGTCGCATCACCAATGCCGAGCTGGCGGAGCGGGTCAGCTTGTCGCCGTCGGCGTGCCTGCGTCGACTGCAGCGCCTGGAGGCGGACCGGGTTATCACCGGCTATGCCGCGCAGATCGATCCACAGGCAGTCGGACTGGGCCTGCAGGCGTTCGTGCGGGTGCAGCTGAGCAAGCACGAGGCAGAAGCGATCGAGCGTTTCGTCGAACACGTCAACGGCTGGGACGAGGTCGTGGCCTGCCATGCACTGACCGGTGACATGGACTATTTGCTGCACGTCCATGTGGCCGACCTCAAGGATTTCTCGCGCTTTCTGCTCGACCATCTGTTGAACGCCGCGGGCGTTGCCGATGTCAATTCCAGCTTCGTGTTGCGTACGGTGAAACGCTCGCCATCGCTGCCACTCACCCAGCTGGAAAAATGAGCGCTCGATCTTCCCGCTCGACTGCACCAGAGCCTGACTCCTTGATCGCCACACGCCAGCGCATGGCGTCCTTGCCAAGTAACGCTAAACTAACCGACTGATGAGCAACGACACCACCATCGCCGCCGAGCACGACCCGCTACGCCCGCTGCGCTATCTGTGGCGCGTTCCTTTCTTATTGGTACACATCGTGCTGGGTATCCTGCTGTGTTCGCTGATACTCAGCTGGAACCAGCACGCGGTGATGAAAGATGGCCGTGAGCCGTTCGCGCACCGGATGATCCGCTGGTGGTCGACCAGCTTGCTGCGCATCTTCGGGCTGCGTTCGGTGCGGATTGGCCAGCCGCTCCCCGACCCGGTGCTGTTTGTCGCCAATCACACCTCGTGGACCGATATCGAACTGCTGCACAGCCAGCGAGCGGCCTGCTTCGTGGCCAAGGCGGAGATCGCCAGTTGGCCGCTGGTGGGTTGGCTGGCTGCCAACGGCGGCACGATCTTCCATCGGCGCGGCAGCAACCATTCGCTGTCCACGGTGATGCAGGTCATGGTTGAGCGGCTGCGCGCCAAACGTTCGGTGGCCGTGTTCCCGGAAGGTGGTTCCGGCTACAACGGCGTGCTTAAAGTGTTCCACGCGCGCATCTTCCAGGCAGCGCTGGACGCCGAAGTACCGGTTCAGCCGGTGGCGTTGCGCTTTGCCCGTGACGGCCGTCGGATCATCGATGCCGGTTTCCGCGAAGACGAAAGCTTCGCGCAAAATATTGTGCGTCTGCTGGGTGGGGCTCCGATGGATGCCGAAGTGCACTTCCTTGCGCCAGTACCGGCCACACCGGACGCGCGTCGGCGCATGGCCGAGCTGTCGCGCGAGCGCATTGCCGCCGCGCTGGACGACGTAACCGTGAGTGACGCTGCCGCATGAGTCAGCCACGCGGTGCCGATTTCCGTCCACCATGGCCGCTGCGCAGCGGGCATATCCAGACCATGCTTTCCTCCAGCGGCGTGCGCCGCATGTTGTTGCCGAGCGCGGCGCAGAGGGTGTTGCAGGGTGCCGAAGCGGTAGTGGTCGATGGCGGTGGCGGGGTGCGCCTCACCGGCGCGTACACCGCACAGACCACCCAGCCGAAGGCGCGCGGCCTTGCCGTGCTGTTCCATGGCTGGGAAGGCAGCGTCGATTCCACCTACGTGCTGCAGACTGGCAGCCGTCTGCTTGCCGATGGCTGGGATATCTTCCGGCTGAACTTCCGCGATCACGGCGACAGCCATTCGCTCAATGAGGCGCTGTTTCACTCATGCCGTATCGACGAGGTGATCCATGCGCTGGGCGAAATCGCGCAGCGCTGGCCGGCGCGGCCGATGGCCGTGTGTGGTTTTTCGCTGGGCGGCAACTTCGCATTGCGCGCCGCGCTGCAGACCTCGCGCGTTGGGATTCCGCTGAGCTATGTGCTGGCGGTGTGTCCGATCATCGATCCCGGTGAAGGTCTGTTCTCACTGGAAGAGTCGGCGCCTTGGTTCTACCAGGCCTACTTCATGCACAAGTGGCGGCGCTCGCTGCAGGCCAAGCAGGCGGCTTTTCCGCAGCGTGAGTATTTCGAGCTGGCCGAGCTGAAGCAGAACCTGCGCGGCCTCACCGAGGCGATGGTGTTGCGGCATACCGACTTCAAGACGCTGCAGCAATACCTGGACGGCTACTCGGTGGCCGACGACGCGCTGATGGCGATGCAGATTCCCGCCACCATCCTCACCTCGCGCGACGATCCGGTAATTCCGGTCAACGCGTTCGAGCGGCTGCAGGTGCCCTCCAACGTGGAACTCGACATTGCCGAGTTCGGCGGCCACTGCGGCTTCATCCGCGGCTATGGCATGACCAGTTTCACCGACGACTACATCGCCGCGCGCTTCAACGCGATCGCCGATCCGCTGGTTGATCCGCAGGGCAGTTGACAGGCAATGTAGTGCCTGCGAGCCGTGCCACGCACACTTGCTGCACTCACCAAGGAGAACGCTCATGCCATCCCGTCGTTATGTGGTTGCCGACGTCTTCAGCAAACAGCCGTACGGCGGCAATCAACTGGCGGTTGTGCTCGACAGCGAAGGGCTGACGACGGCGCAGATGCTGGCGATCACGCGCGAGTTCAACTTCTCGGAAAGTACGTTTGTGCTGCCGCCGGACGATCCGACCCATACCGCACGTGTGCGCATCTTCACTACAGCCTGCGAGATGCCGTTTGCCGGCCATCCCAACGTCGGCACGGCCTATGTGCTGGCGCGCATGGGCGAGCTGTTCGGCCGGCGCATCGGCGACGCCGTGTTGTTCGAAGAGCTGGCTGGCATCGTGCCGGTGTCCATCCAAAGGGAGCAGGGGGTGGTGATAGGTGCCACTCTCACCGCGCCGGAACCGCTGTGGCTGGGTGAGACGTTTGACGTGGCGGCGATTGCTGCATGCCTGCGACTGGACCCGGGCGATATCCTGCTCGACCGGCATGCGCCCCGCGAAGCGTCGGTAGGTCTGCCCTTCCTGATGGTGGAACTGTCGAGCACACAAGCGCTGGCCCGCATCCGTCTGGATGTCGAGGCCAGCTGCGCGCTGCTGGAAAAGCGGGCGGCGCGCGGGCTTCATGTCTACACAAGGGAAGCATCGGCTACCAACGCGCGCCTGCGCGCACGCAACTTTTGTCCCCTGCTTGGGGCAGTCGAAGATGCGGCAACCGGTAGCGCCAATGCGGCTTTGGCCGGGCTCCTTGCCAGCCTGGATCCGGTGACCGATGGCCAGTTCCACTTCGAGGTGACCCAGGGCCTGGAAATGGGCCGGCCCAGCCAGTTGCAGCTTGCGGCAAGAAAAACTGGCGGCGTGATCACGGCACAGGTCGGCGGCGCCTGTGTATCTGTCATGCACGGCGAGCTCGATATCGACTGAAGTGCGGCCGTTGCTGCAGTACGGCTTGACCGGCAAATTTAGATCGATTCAAATCAAGGCATTCCGCGTGTCGTCCCGTAGCATTACGGGTGACACGACCCAGACTTTCCGGTCAATTCGTGGCCATCAGTCATGCCGGTGCCGGCTATCACGGTACCCATGGCGTCACGGGTGTTACCGCTGTTTTCGCACAACTGCAGAGGATTCGGTATGAAGGCATCGCCATGGAGCCGCACCTTGTGGCTGTGCGCAGCGGGGATGGTCGGAGCGCTCGGTGGCGGCGCCACCAAGCTGCGCGGCGAGCCGCTGACACCGCCAAATCCCGGCGTCTTCCAGACCTCGTTCGAAGCCGGTGAACCCGCGCCGTCGGCCGTGCCGGCCGGCGCCGTGTTCACGGCGCAGATCGATGGAGGCCCGGGCAAGGCGGTGGCGCTCGACGCCAAACCCGACGTGGGTTTCAGCGGTCTGCATTCGCTGCACTACCGCGGCCAGGACGGCGGCAGCCAGCAGCTGCGCCTGTTCGATGTCGATCTGCCAGTGCAGGCCGACACCCAGCTTTCCTATGTGATCTTTCCCCAGCGCGTGGAAGACGATCTGCGTAACCCGGCGAACTACGTGGTGGTGGATCTGCTGCTCGACGACGGCAGCCGGCTGTCGACACGCGGCGCGCTCGATCAGCACCGCATCGGTGCCTCGGCCCGTGCGCAGGGTGATGGCCGCACGCTTTATCCGAACCAGTGGAACGTCGTTTCGATCGACCTCGGCCACGTGGCTGCGGGGCGACACATCCGTCAGATCGTGCTCGACCACGACGGGCCGGGCGCTGCGTTCGAAGGCTACATCGATGACATCCGAATCGGCGGCCAGGCCCCCGATGCGCGGCGCCAGCCAACGGACTTCGTGGACACGCGGCGCGGCAGCAATGCGAATGCCGGTTTCTCCCGCGGCAATACTTTTCCCGCGATGGCATTGCCGCACGGCTTCAATTTCTGGACGCCGGTGACCGACGCCAGTGGCAACTGGCTCTACCAGTACCAGGCGCACAACGGCCCGGACAACCGGCCGCGCCTGCAGGCGTTCGCGCTGTCGCACGAGCCGAGTCCGTGGATGGGTGACCGCCAGACCTTGCAGCTGATGCCGGAGGCACAGCCCGATGGCGTGCCGCTGCTCGACCGCGCGGCGCGCTCGCTCAGTTTCAGTCATGACCATGAGACGGCTCGCGCCGACGACTATCGCGTCGCGTTCGACAACGGCATCGTCACCGAGATGACGCCGACCGACCACGCCGCCATGTTCCGCTTCACTTTCACCGGTGCGAATTCACAGCTGTTGTTCGACAATATCAACGACCACGGCGGCATCACGCTCGACCCGGCGTCGCGAAGCTTCAGCGGCTATTCGGACGTGAAGAGTGGTCTGTCCGCAGGTGCTTCGCGGCTGTTCTTCTACGGCACGGTCGATCAGCCAGTCCAGCACAGCGGTCGGCTGACGGGTGCGGGGCGTGACCATGTCGCCGCGTGGCTCGGTTTCGACACCCGCACGCAGAAGACGGTGAACCTGCGCATCGCGACCTCGCTGATCAGCGTGGATCAGG
>Ga0302228_10001612_pt1 | contig 16392 bp, 9 predicted proteins | sample II_Palsa_N1_2_FD_193519 | JGI IMG/M metagenome (GOLD analysis project Ga0302228, IMG submission 193519) | Peat permafrost microbial communities from Stordalen Mire near Abisko, Sweden - II_Palsa_N1_2 | ecosystem: Environmental > Terrestrial > Soil > Palsa > Peat permafrost | place: Sweden...
GTGCGGCTGTCGTTGTAGTTAGGTCGTCCGTAGCGGCGGCGGGGTGGGGGCTGATCGGCGCTCAGGCTAAAGGTTTCAGCGTCCGCTGTCTCGTTGCTGCCGACGCTGCTGCTATAGCTGAGATCGTCTGGTGTTGAGAGAAGGTTAGAGAGATTCAGCGGCGCGATGAGGCTCGCCTTGAGGTTAAGGGTAGGCAGAGGCGCTGCCGTGCCGGCGGACTGCTGGGCATGCAGGCCAAGCGTTCCCGCAGCGGCGAGAAAGGTGACTGCCGCTGAGCGGCCGAGGATGGTGGAGAGGCGATTTCTATTGATCGTCGTGTGCATCTTTTTTGTGGCTCCCTTGGTGCTTCGAGGTTCTTCTATCGCTTGAACCCAACTGCAACGCGCTTGTTGTGTAAGACGCACAAAATGTCATTTGGGATGACACTCAAGCGGTTTTTTTGTCTTGTCGGCTGGAGACAAAGCTCTGACGCAGAGACAGATACGGGCATCCTGCACACGCAGGATGCCCGTGCTGACTCCAGTCTAGTGGATATCGAACTGTTCGGGGTGGAGGCTGGGGTCGGATTTGACGAGGATGGTCTTGCCGACCATCTCCTCCATCTCCTGCAGCCACTTGCCGCCGGTGGTCTTAAGCTGCTTGACGACCTCCGGGTGGACGCGGAGCATGACATCGCCGCGATCGAGGTGCTTGTGCATCTTGCGCATCTCGACGTAGATGTCGTTGCAGACGGTGACCGGCGATTTGACCATGCCCGTACCGACGCAGACGTTGCAGGTGGTGGACAATGTGCGCTCAAGCGACTGCTTGACGCGCTTGCGGGTGATGGCGACCAGACCAAAGTCGTTGAACTGAAGAACCTTGGAGGGGGCACGGTCGGACTTCAACTCTTCTTCGAGGGCGGCCATGACCTTGTTGCGGTTCTTGCGCTCGTCCATGTCGATGAAGTCGATGATGATGATGCCGCCGAGGTCGCGCAGACGGATCTGGCGGACGATCTCGGGGATCGCGTCGAGGTTGGTCTTGACGATGGTGTCTTCGAGGCGAGCGGTCTTGCCGACGAACTTGCCGGTGTTGATGTCGATCGCGACGAGGGCCTCGGTCTGGTTGATGACGATGGAGCCGCCGGACTTGAGCCAGACCTTGCTGCGCAGGGCCTTGTTGATCTCTTCGGTGATGCCGAACTGCTCGAAGAGCGGCGTCTCTTTGGAGTAGAGCTTGACGCGGCGGATGAGCGAGGGCTGGAAGCGCTGCAGGAAACGCAGGATGCGCTCGTAGTCGGTCTCGGTGTCGACCCAGATGGCGGAGAAGTTGTCGGTGACCTGGTCGCGGAGGATGCGCTCGACGAGGTTGAGGTCGTGATAGATGAGGGCTGGCGACTTCGAGGACTCGGAGCGCTGCTTGATGTCGGCCCAGAGGTTGAGGAGGAAGCGAAGATCGCTGCGAAGCTCTTCTTCGCTGGCTCCGGAGGCTGCGGTGCGGACGATGAAGCCGCCGGCGGCCTCACCCTTTTCGCTGAGGAGGATCTCCTTCAGGCGGCGGCGTTCGCCGTCGGACTCGATCTTGCGGGAGACGCCGGTGTGGTTGACCGTCGGCATGAAGACCAGGAAGCGGCCAGGGAGCGCGATGTGCGAGGTGATGCGCGCGCCCTTTCTGGCGATGGGCTCCTTGGCGATCTGAACGAGAATCTCCTGGCCAGGCTTGAGCAGCTCGCTGATGGCGGGCAGGTTGGTGGACTGCATGGAACTGCGGCCACCACGGCGGTCGCGGCCACCACCGCTGCGCTCGCGATCACCGGAGCCACCGGTGTTGCGAGGACGGTCGCCACGGCCGTAACGGTCGCTGCGGCCGCGGCCATCACGACGGCCACTGTCGCGGCGGCTGCTGCGGCGTTCGAGGTCGCGGGAGGGGTCCTGCGAGGGAGCGGATGCGCCGGCCTGAGCCTGGTCGAAGCCGTTGGGGCTCGCTTCGCCCTCGGTGTCTTCCTCGTGGAGGACGTCTTCCTCGGTGTCGGACTCATCGAGGTCTTCGTCGTCGTCTTCAGTGTCGGACTCATCTTCGTCGAGGAGAGGATCGTGGATGGTGTCCTCCTCTTCGAGGTCATCCTCTTCGTCCTGGTCCTGGTCCACGCCGGAACGGGTGATCTGGTCGATGGACATCTCGCGGAGCATGGTGCCAAGGTCGGCAGCTCCTTCGAGGGTCTCCTCTTCGTCCAGGTCGTCGTACTCTTCGATGGAGCTGGCGTGGAGGGTGGTGGTGAAGTCTTCGTCGTCGAGGGACTCCTCTTCGAGCGCGCCGACGCCTGGAGCGAAGTGCGGGGCGGCGCTGGCGAGGGCGTTCTCGGCCGGGTTGGAGACGGCGGTCTCGTGCTCGATGGGGGCGACGGCCTCGGCGGCGTGCTCGGGGATGAAGGTGGCCTCGGGAGTCTCGGAGTGCATCTCGCCGGTGGCGTGGAGGGTGGTCAGCTGGTGCGGAGCGGGAGCGGCTTCGATGGCCGGGGTGGAGCTGGTCTGCCAGTCGAACTTTTCGTAGCCTGCGCTGGCGGTCTCGTGAATCGGCTCAGAGTCAGTGTGGAGCGGCGCTATTGTCTCACCGGGGCCGGGGGTGATGGTGTGAATCGCCGAATGAGGTTCGGGCTGAACTTCCTCGGGAGCTTCGAGCGTGGGGGCGCTTTGGCGGTACTCGCTGGGAGCGATGGGGTCGACGCGGTAGGAGACGGAGGCTTCGGTGGGCTCGTACTCGACGGGCTCGGCCGGAGCGGCGACGGGTTCCACAGCAGCGACTGGCTCGGCGGAGGCAACGACGGGCTCGGCGGAAGTTGCGACAGGCTCAATTGGGAGCTGGTCGGGGGAGATCAGCTCGGGATGCGTGGCGAGAAGAACCTCGGGCTGCTCCTCGATGGTCTCGGCGACGCTGACGCCGTCGGCCTCGTGAATGATCTGAGCGCGGGGCAGCGTGGGCGCGGGGTTGCGGTAGTCGGCGCGGGCTTCCTGACGGTGCTCGGCGCGGGCGTCGGGGCGGCGATGGCGGGAGAGCGACTCGCCAGGGAGGGTCGCGCCGCCGTCCCAGCCGGAGGGGATGGTGAACTCAGGGGCGGCAGGGATGATGACGTTATGTTCGGCAGCGGGCGTGGTGGCTGGGGCTGCGGACTCTTCCCCGCCCTTGCGGTACTTCGAGAGGGATTCGCCGGGGAGAACGATGGGCTCGGCAGCAGCGCCGGTCTCCGCGGTTTCGTCGTAGGCGGGGGTGCTGTCCACGCCGTAGAGAGAGGTTCGGGGAGCGAAGCCGCGAGGAACGCGGGCACCACGCTGTTCGCGTCCGCCACGGTCGCCTCGTCCACCGCGATCGCCGCGATTGTTGCGGTCATTACGGTCGCGGCGGCCGGTGTTCTCCTGCGAAGGGCTGGTTGCTTCCGGCGCTGCAGAGGCAGCAGGAGCGGGGGTGCTTTCGGTGAGCTGAGGCGCGGCGGCTCCGTCGATGTCGAAGGAGTCGTCGTAGGGCGTTTCACCGGGGGCTTCGAAGCCGGAGGACTCGGTCTGGGCGAGCGGCGAGGACTCTTCGCGCGGACCACGGCCACGGCGGCGGCCACGACGGCCACGCCAGCGGCGGCTGCCATCGGCTCCAGGAGCGCCTTCGCCAAGTTCGGCTGCGTCGTTGCGCTCGACGGGGGCCTGCTCGGGGGTGAAGTCGACGCGGTTGAAGTCAGGAGCCTCTACGGGTGCAGGAGTTTCGGAGAGGGGCTGGCGGTCGCGGTTGCCGCCACGGTCGCGACGACCCCGGCCACGGCCACGATCGCCGCGTCCGCCACGGTCATTCCGCTCGGAGGAACGGGTGCCGCCCTCCGGAGTCTGATCGGGGCTGGCGGCGGCGGTGCCTTCGAGGGTGGGAGCGCTGCCGTTGCGTTCGCGTCCGTCGCGTCGGCCATCGGAGCGGCTGTCGGGGGAGCGACCTTCAGCGGAGCGGCGTCCCGAGTCACCGTTGGTGTCGAAGTCGGCGGAGTCGCCGGCCTCTTCCATAAAGTCTGTGATGTAGAGGAAGGCGTCGCGCTCGAGGCCGATGTCCACAAAGGAGGACTGCATGCCAGGCAGGACGCGGGTTACTTTGCCGTTATAGATGGAGCCCGCGAGAGTGTATTCGTTCTCGCGCTCGTAGTAAATCTCGGTGAGGGCGTCATTTTCGACGATGGCGAGACGAGTCTCGTGGGGGGTACTGGAGATGTAAATTTCTTTCGACATTCGCTGTGCTCTTTCTGCCCGACCTGGTTGAGGTGCGAGCGGCAGACGAGACAGAGAACAATCGGGAGCTTATCCTGGCTTCAAAGCCAGGGTTGGCTCACCGTGGAGCGGACAGGATGCGGGATGCAGAAGCGCGTGAACGAGACTCGATGACCGGTGCGAGGTGGTGGAACTGCTCTGCCGTGAGCGCGCGTCCATGGAGCGCGGATTGGGCAATACCGGGTAGATCGGGGACACGGGGGGATGCTTCGAGCGACAGCAGGCATGCGGAGTTTGTGACCAGAACAACCTCAAAATCAAATACCTGAGGCGGGGCCGTTCGCCATCCGGATGCAATCATTTCCCTGAAACCTGTCCGGCCAACGGATCGATGTCTCTCGCCTGGCCGGCCTTTTCTTCTAAAAAGTCATTTGTTGCCGCTACCGGCGTCTTGCGCCTGGAGAAGCGGGGTACACTGTCCGGCATCTACAGCCGAACAGGTGTTGCTCACAGTATTGCACTAAAGGTGCTACATAAGCCAGCGCGGAGAAAAATTGGCAGTGTCTCCGTTGAATCCCGGGATGGGGAAGTGGACCTCTGGCTATTGGTCACACCGACAATGCGGCGCGCAGATAGTGTTCCACCTCACCTCCCCGCGACGCCGGCTCAGGCTATTCTGAAGAGCCTGGAAGGAGATTTGCAGCATGGCAAAACTTGTCTACGGATTGAGTCAGTCCCTGGATGGCTACGTCGACCACGCGAAGCTTGGGCCGCCTGCGCCCGCGGCCTTCCATCACTTCGTCGAGCTGGCGCGTGGCCTGACTGGCGTCATCTACGGTCGCCGCATGTACGAGATCATGCGTTATTGGGACGAAGACCTTCCTGATTGGGACGCGGAGGATCGCGACTTCGCGGTGGCGTGGCGGAGCCAGCCGAAGTGGGTCGTGTCGCGTTCGCTCAAGTCGGTTGGCCCCAACGCCACGCTTGTCGCGGATGACTTCGAGACGGTGATACGCAGGCTGAAGGCTGAGCTGGCTGGCGAGATTCAGGTTGGCGGACCAGTCCTGGCGCAAAGCCTGACCGAGGCCGGTCTTATCGATGAGTATCGACTCTACCTCCGCCCCGTCGTGCTTGGCGGTGGCCAGCCATTCTTCGCCGGCCCCCGGCCGCCGCTCCACCTGGTGGCCAGCGATTTGATCGCCGATGACTTGATTCGGCTGACGTACGTTCCTGCTTAATCGCGCGACGCGCTGCGCTCAGAGATTCAAACTGAGACACCGCCGAAAAATCCGGCGGCGGAGTGGTGGAGCGGCAGGCCGGTTCCGGACAGAGGGCGCAACCACCTGCCCGACTCAATATGGCTCGTTTTCCGGGCGATGTTATAGTGTTCCCACACTTTCAAACATCCCTCTTGTTCAAGAAGGCATCAGGAATCTATGACATCGTTCCGCCGAGTTGCAGTTGCCGGCCTGAGTCTTGCTTTTTGCGCGCTTCCCTCCCTGGCGCAGGAAAAACCCGTCGCAAACGACATTCCAGAGACCTTTACCGTACCGAAGCAGCCGGTAGTCGAAGCGCCGAAGCCGGAGTTCGATTACATCAAGCGCGTGGAGATGGTTCCGATGCGCGACGGCGTGAAGCTGTACACCGTCATTGTCATTCCGAAGGGCGCGGAACATGCACCGATCATGCTGACCCGCACCCCGTATAACGCGGCGGCGCGGGCTGCTGCCTCCCGCCCCACGGCCGGTACCGGGGCTGCTCCCGTTGCTCCTGTCGCGGCTGCGGCTCCTGCGGGTGGCAGAGGCGCGGGTGGACGCGGTGCGGTTCATGAGGACTCTCCCCACATGCTCGACGAGCTGGGGCTGAGCGACGAGATCTTTGTAAAAGCCGGCTATATCCGGGTGTACCAGGATGTCAGGGGCAAGTACGGCTCTGAAGGGGTCTATCTGATGACCCCGTCGCCTTTGGCCAGCGGCTTCAATCCGAGCGGCGCGGACGACACGACCGACGCCTTCGACACGATCGACTGGCTGACGAAGAACCTTCCGGAGACCAACGGCAAGGTCGGCATGATCGGCTCCTCGTATGAGGGCTATACCGTGGTGATGGCGCTGCTGCATCCTCACCCGGCGCTGAAGGCGGCTGCACCCGAGAGCCCGATGGTCGATGGCTGGATGGGCGACGACTGGTTCCATTACGGCGCCTTCCGCGAGCCCAATCTCGATTACTTTGTCTCGCAGACCGCAGTACGCGGCGCAGGACCGCGGATTCCTCGCGTACACAAAGACGACTACACCAACTTCCTTGAGAAGGGCTCCGCCGGCGACTTTGCCCGCGCCCTGGGAGAGGACCAGCTGCCGTACTGGCGCACCGTCGAAGCGAACCCGGCATACGACGCCTTCTGGCAGACCCAGGCGCTCGACAAGCTGGTCGCCGCCGTGCCGCTCACCGTTCCTACGATGTGGCTGCAGGGACTGTGGGATCAGGAAGATATGTGGGGCGCCATCCACAGCTATCGCGCCGTGGAGCCGAAGGACACGAACAATAACATGAACTACCTCGTCATGGGCCCGTGGTTTCATAGCCAGGTGAACCGCGAGGGGCGCTCGCTCGGGCCGCTGGAGTGGGATGGCGATACGACGGCGGACTTCCGCAATGAGGTTCAGATCCCTTTCTTCAATCAGTATCTGAAGGACGGCGCACCCAAAGCCGATACGCCGCCGGTGCTGATCTACAACACGGGAGAGAATCACTGGGATCGTTTCAAGTCGTGGCCGCTGAGCTGCGAAGGCGACTGCGCGCACAAATCCAAACCGCTGTATCTGACGGCAAAGGGCGGCCTGTCGTTTGAGGCTCCCGCCGCTGGTGGAGAGAAGTTCGACGCCTATATCTCCGATCCTGCCAGGCCGGTTCCCTATGTTCCGCGCCCGGTTACGCCGGAGAAGTGGCGCGCATGGCTCGTCGAAGACCAGCGCTTCGTCGATGGCCGTACCGATGTGCTGACCTACATCTCGGAGCCGATGACGGAGCCTCTGCGTGTGAGCGGAACGCCGGTGGTGAACCTGTACGCCTCGACCAGCGGCACGGACAGCGACTGGGTGGTGAAGGTGATCGACGTCTACCCGGATGGCGACACGACGTCTGCCATGAGCGGCTATGAACTGCCGATCTCGCTGGATATCTTTCGCGGACGGTATCGGACCAGCTTCGAACATCCTGTGGCCCTGAAGCCCAATCAGCCGGAGCTGTTCAAATTTGATCTTCCCCAGGTGAACCACATCTTCCAGCCTGGGCACCGGATGATGGTGCAGGTGCAGTCCAGCCTGTTCCCGCTCTACGACCGCAATCCGCAGACCTTTGTTCCGAATATCTTCGATGCGAAGCCAGCGGATTACATCAAGGCGGAGCAGAGGGTCTGGCACTCGCCAGGTACGGCAAGTTTTATCAGCATGCCGGTTGTGCCTTAGGCGTCCTGCGCGGAGGGCGGGCGTTCACACGCCTTTTTAAGTTGTCGAGGCGAACCAGAAAGCAATGGCCCTCCCGTTGGTCGGGATCATTATGTGCCGACCAACGGGAGGCCCCTAAAACATCATCCCCGCAAGACAAGACATACCCACCACGAAGTGGTCGCCCTCCGCGCAGGAGGCCCGTCCGGCAGGACAAGCCTCTTAGTTCACGAAGCGGCGCATGCGAATGTTCATGATGATGCCCAGCGCAAGGAACGTGAAGAGGACGGAAGATCCGCCATAACTCAGCAGCGGCAGAGGGATCCCGGTAACAGGCATGAGGCCGACGACCATGCCGACGTTGACCGCAATCTGAAACGTAATGACCGCGACCACCCCCATGACGATGAAGCTTCCGGGCAGGTCGGAGGCGGTCTGGGCGTTCTGGATCAGCCGCATGAGGATGAGGAAGTAAAGGACGATGACGCCGAGCGCGCCGACGAAGCCGTGCTCCTCGCAGAAGGCGGCGAAGATGAAGTCGGTGTAAGGGATAGGGAGGAAGTCGCCCTGAGTCTGCGTACCCTTGTTCGCGCCCTTGCCCCAGATACCGCCGGAACCGACGGCGATCAGCGACTGGCGAATCTGATAGCCGGAGCCGCGCGGGTCGGAGTCCGGGTCCATGAAGGCGTTGATGCGGGCCTGCTGGTAGGGCTTCAGGTGCTTGCCGCTCTTCCACGCAATGCCCCCGATGAACGCGAGGCCGAGCAGGATGATCGCAATCTGGCGGAAGCGGATGCCGCCCAGAAAAAGACCACACAGCAGGATGGGCAGGTAGGTAAGGGCAGTGCCGAGGTCCGGCTGCTTAAGAACGAAGACCATGGGAAGAAAGACCATGGCAGACGCTTTGCCGATATCGGCCCAGCTGAGCTCTTTGCCGGCGAGGCCCCAGAAGTAGCGCGCCATGACGACGATCAGGACGAGCTTGATCCACTCGGATGGCTGGAAGTGGATGCCGTGAAAGCTGATCCAGCGCTTGCCGCCGAGAACTTTGGTGCCGACCAGAGCGACCGCAATCAACGAGAGAATGCTGATTCCGTAGGCCCAGTGGGCGATGTCGATGAGCCGGTGGTAGTCGATCAGAGAGATGAAGAACATCAGCACCAGGCCGACCGCCAGGAAGCCGATCTGCTTGTGATCGAAGCCGTGGAACTTGGTGTGGAGCGTGGCGGATTTGATCTCGAGGACGGAGATCACCGAGAGCAGAAGGACGAAGCCGAGAAGGACCCAGTCGAAGTCGCGATAGGAGGAGAGGCGGGGCATGAGGGCTGATCTGTCCTAGTCGGCTGTGGGGACGGTGGGGTGTGGAGGGTTGGCGGGAGCGGTGGAGACAGGCTCGGCCTTAGGGGGTTCGGGCGTGGTGGCGATGCGGATGTTGTTGTCGCGTTTGCGCTGCTTGTTGACGAACGCGTCGATCACCTGAGCGGCGAGTTTGGCGGAGTTGTTGCCCCAGTTTCCGTGCTCCCACAGAACGGCGACGACGATATCCGGGTTTCGCCGCGGAGCCATGCCGACGAACCAGGCGTTCGGGTCGGTCTTCTTGCCGCCGCCGGCGCGGGCAAGCGCATCATGACTCATCACCTGGGCCGTTCCGGTCTTGCCGGCGAAATCGACGCCGTCGAGATGCGCGGCGTACGCTGTGCCGATAGGGCTGCTGGTGACGTTGGCCATGGCATCGGTGATGAGCTGCCAGTTTTCCGGGGTGAGAGGGATACTCGTGTCGCCGGAGCCGGGGTAGGTCTCGTGAACAGCCTCAAGCAGACTGGGCGGAACCTCATCGGGGAAGACGACATGGGGACGACGCAGCACCCCACCGGAGGCGATTCCGCTGAGCGCGCGGGCGAGCTGGATAGGCGTCGCGGTGACGGCGCCCTGACCGATGCCAACCGAGATGGTCTCGCCCGCGTACCACGGCGCATGCTGAGTCTTCAGCTTCCACAACGTGGAGGGCATCGTACCCGAGGCCTCGTCGGGCAGATCGATGCCGGTCTTCTGCGAGAAGCCGAGCGAGGTCGCGTACTTCGCGATGGTGTCGATGCCCAGCCGGTTCGCCAGCGTGTAGTAGAAGCTGTCGCACGAATAAGGAATGGCGTTGTAGATATCAACCATGCCGTGGTGACGATCGCAGGCATAGAAGTGACCATAAAACGTCTCGCCGCCGTTGCAGACGACGTGCATGGTCTGGGCGACGTTCTCCTGTAAACCAGCGACCGACATGATGATCTTGAAGGTGCTGCCAGGCGCAAGCTGGGCCTGGATGGTCTTGTTGAGCAGCGGGTGGTCGGCGTTGTTGAGAATCTCGTTCCAGTAATTTTTGGTCAGCCGGACAGAGAACTGGTTTGGATCGAAGGTCGGCCGCGAGACCATGGCGAGAATCTCGCCGGTGTGGGGGTCCATCGCCACGATAGCGCCGATCTTGCCGTCGAGGGCCTTTTCTGCCGCCATCTGAATGTCGAGGTCAATGGTGAGCTTCAGATCCTGGCCGGGAACAGCGAGTTCCTGGCCGAGGTGGCCAAGCTCCTTGCCGTGGCTGTTGACGATGACGTCGCGGCTGCCGTCTTTGCCGCGGAGCAGCGCATCGTAGGTCTGCTCGACGCCGGAGCGACCTACGACGTCGCCAGGCGAGTAAAAGGCGTAGCGGGGATCGTCGAGCATCTGCTCGGAGACCTCACCCACGTAGCCGATAAGGTGGGCCGCGAAGCCGTCGCGGGGGTAGAGCCGACGCTGTTCGTCCAGGGTCTCCAGCTCGGGCAACTCGTCCCGATGGGCCGCAATAAACGCCTGCTCGTCGGGGGAGATGTCCTGCTTGAGCGGGATGGGCTGATATTTGGGCGCTATCTGATAGCGGCGCAGCGTCGCCTGAATCTGGTCGATGGGGATGTGCAGCCCCTGTGAGATGAGAGGCAGGTCGGCGTTGAGGTCTTTGACCTGCTCGCGGAGGATGTAGCAGGAGACTGAGGGGTAGTTGTCGACGAGGAGACGGCCTTCGCGGTCGAAGAGACGGCCACGCGGGGCGAGAATCGGCACCTTGCGAATGCGATTGGCCTCGGCGAGGGCGCGGAAGTTGTCGGCACCGAGGACCTCAAGCCGCCAGAGGCCGGTGATGAGCACAGCCAGAATCAGCGCGACGATGTACTGCGCGGCGTGGAGCTTGCCGGCAGGAACCTTTTCGGTTTTGCCGGTGGGACCGAGGTCCTGATCGTCGGAATGGTGCGATGGTTCCATGCTTATCTCAGTCTACGACTGGCGCTGATGACTTCGTTGTATCACTGTGTCTGGCGGTTGAGGGTTAGACGTTTGAGTCCGGATTTCTCCTCAGGGTTTATTCGCGGCGCTTGGTGTTATCGAGCAGGAAGAAGATCGGCAGAGCCACGGCGGTATTGATCGCGGCGCGGATAAGTTCGTGGACCCACTGGATATGGAAGCTGGTGAGGCCGAGGAGACGGCGGTTGATGAGGAACAACAGAAAGCTGTTGAGGAGAAAGAAGACGAAGTTGATGAGAACGCGGGTGGTAAGGGTGTCGACATCGACCTGAATGCCGATGCTGGCGGCGATATAGCCGATGACGGACTTGGCCATGCCGTTGACCCCGATGGGCTGGTTGGTGAGCGCGTCCTGGAGCAGGCCGATGGCGGCTCCGGTAAGGGTGCCGGCGACGGGGTTGCGGCGCGAGACGGCGAAGAAGACCGTAACGATAAGGGGAAGATCGAGGATGACGAGACGGGGGAAGGGTCTCGGAAGCAGAGCCTGCAGCACGATGGCGCTCAGCGGCACAAGGAGCGCGACGGCCGGGGGAAAGCTGTGCTGCTCGAGTTCTCGTCGTGAGGTGTAGCTGTGAGTGGCCATAGAGACTGTGCTTTTTTGACTGCGCTTACTGGTTAGGCTTGTCGGTGCCAGGGTTGGGGTTTTGGGTTGTGGACGGTGGCTCGGTGTCCTTTGGAGGCTGCGGTTTCTTTATCTTCGGGACCGCTGGCTCGGGCGTGGCTGGCGGTGGCGCTGTGGACTGCGGTATCGAGCCTGAAGATTTGTCTTCCGCTGCTCCAGGCTTCAGATCGGCAGCCGGAGGCGTTGTGCCCTGGGTGTAGCGGTCCGGGTGAATGGTAGGCAGCGGATGCGGGACCACTCCGCCGGGCGCGGCTGCGGCTGCACCGGGAGTGGCTGGAGTCGCGCTGGCGCCGGGCTGGTCCAGATCGTGGAGGCTCGGCAGACGATCAGCGACAATCTGAGCGGCGGAGCGGGCGGCAGCCTCAGCAGCCTGCTGGTCGGCAAGCTGTTTTTGCGCGGCCTGGGCCTCGGCGGTGGCGGCTCCGGCGGCAAGGTCTTTTTTAGCCTGCACAGGCAGATCGCTCTGCGTGCCGGTGATGACCAGAACCTCTTCGAGCTGATTGAGGTTGGCGGCGGGATGAAGCTGGATCAGCGTGTAGGGCTGATGGTCGGGATCGGTTGCAATCGAGTCGATGGTGCCGACCGGAAGCCCGCGCGGATAGACCTGATCGCCTCCCGAGGTCAGCACCTGCTCGCCAGGCTTGATGCGGGCGTCGGGGGTGAGGTTGTTGATCAGAATCCGGCCCGTGGTGCTTCCCCGAAGAATCGCCCGGATGCGCGTACTGGCGAGCAGAACGCCCGCGCCGGAGGTCTGGTCGTTGATGAGCAGGACCTGGGCGGTGTGGGGAAAGACGTCGCGAAGCTTGCCGACGATGCCATCCGGCGTAATGACGGCCATGTCGGTCTTCAGGTGGTCGGCCTCGCCTTTGTCGATATAGATGACTCGCGAAAGATCGTTGCCGCTGGTGCCGATCACCTGCGCGGCGACGGTGGTGGCGACATAGTGCTGCTGAAAGTCGAGCAGCGACTGCAGCCGGTGGCCCTGGATGGCGTCTTCGGCGAGCGCGGCCTGTTCGATGCGGAGCCGGGCGATCTGCTGCTGGAGGTCGTGGTTCTGCTGACGGGTGTGGCGGAGGTCGATGTAGTTGGACCACCCGCCGCGCACCGTCGAGCCGATGCCGTGGAAGAAGCGCTCAAACGGAGTGACGATAGAGACGGCCCAGTAGCGGATCAGGGTGACCTTGCCGCCGTCGGGAGCGCCGGATTCGACGGGGCGTCGCACCTGGATGGCCAGGCCGATGGTCTGGGCGAGCAGAATCGCCACCAGGACCAGAACGTTCTTGAAACGTGTAAAGAAAGATTCCATGCGCTACGAATGATTATCCGCGAATTGGCGCATGGATGCAGGTGGCAGTGTGGATGCGGAGGCAAACTTCTTTTTCTGCAGATACCTGGTTGCGAAACCGTGTCCTGCCGGACGGGCCCACTGCGCGTGGGGCGACCACTTCGTGGTGGGTATACCTTGTCACGCAGGATGATCTTTTAGGGGCCTCCCGTTGGTCGGCAAATGCATGATCCCGACCAACGGGAGGGCCTGTGCGGCTTATTCCACCTCGACCAATTAAAAAGGCGTGCAAACGCCCGCCCCACGCGCAGTGGGCCCGTCCGGCAGGACAGTCTCCAGGAACTAATTCAGACGGGATACCGTATTGGCATGAGACCCTGATCCGGAATTCTGCGAGGTGAACGATGCTGCGTTCGACGATTCTTCTGCTTTTGCTGGCAGGAGCACCACAACAAGGAGCCATGCCGGTGGGCACAGACAACGCCGCAACCGCCGACGGCCCGAACTACACCCCCGATGGCCAGCTAAAAATGCCGGAGAAATACCGCGAATGGATCTTTCTGACCTCCGGCGTCGACATGAGCTATGCCCCGAACGCCGCGATGGCCGGACATTCGATGTTCGATAACGTCTTCGTGAACCCGGCGGCCTACCGGGCGTTTCAGCAAACCGGCACCTGGCCCGACAGGACAACGCTGGTGCTCGAGATTCGCGGGGCCGAGGGAGCCAGCTCGATCAACAAACGCGGCCATACCCAGTCCCCGGAGATTATGGGTATAGAGGTCCACGTAAAAGACGCGAAGCTCGAAGGCGGCTGGGGCTTCTTCGAGTTCAACGGACCTGGCAGCGCAAAGCTGACTAAGCGGCCTGCAACCTGCTACCAATGCCACGAGAGCCACGCCGCCGTGGATACCACCTTCGTCCAGTTCTATCCGACGTTGCTGGAGCTGGCGAAGACAAAACAAACGCTGAGCGCGGCTTATCTAAAAGAGGCTGCGGCAGAGACCAAATAAGCTGATCCGCTGATCCTTAGAGTGGAGCTGCCCACGAAGTTTATGAGCAGCTCCACTCGGAATGGTCAGTAGCGCCAGCTCTTCGTATCGGCTCCGGCAGGCGCGGTTTTGATCATGTGATCGGTCATCTGCGGCAGAACCCGCTGCGCCCAGGTAGCGCCGTTCTGCTGCATGGTGTACTCCGACGGGCCGCCGGTGTAGCAGTGCGGCTCGCCCGGCCCATACTGGAAGGTCGCATCCGAGTGCGGATTGCGGCTGTCATCCAGCGAGTGCTCCAGCAGATGAACGGCGTTATTGAGGAAGTACGTATCGCCGTCGCCGACAGCCAGATGGATCTTGCCTTCGAGCTTCGGCCCAAGCGTCGGCCAGTCACGCGCCAGGATGGCGTTGATGTCGTAGTGATCGTGCCAGTACGCAACCACCTTCTTATCAATGGCTCCCGTCAGCGGATCGATCACCTGCGCGGGGTAGCCGTCTGTACCGGCCGGCGAAAACACCGCCTGCCAGATGTTCCACTGCTCCGTCGAACGCCCATGCGTACCCAGAACATATTCGAACCGAAACTCCGGGCCGCTGTTGGCGATGATGCTGCCATCAGGCTTGCGGTCGGCGGCAGTCGGAATCTCGGCGAACGGCCCCTTGCGGACAAAAGCGTTCGTATCGTCGTAGAGATCGATGTTCTGATAAGCGTGAAAGTCGACCGGGTCAGGACAAGCCGCATAGGTGCCGTTGTAGTTATCGGGATAGAAGACCTGCGTCGCCAGAGCCTCCCATCCGCCCGTCGAGCCGCCATACGTCGCCCGCGCCCAGCCCTGCCCAATCCCGCGATACGTCTTCTCGATAAACGGAATCAGCTCATCATTAATAGCCGAGCCATACGGACCGACGTTCGCGGAATCAACCGCGTAGGAATCGTCATAGTAAGGATTGGCATTCTGAACATAGATCAAAATGACGCGCGGAAGAATCCCCGAAACCCAGTCCTGATAAAATTTGTAACCGTATTTGTTACGACTTCCGGCTCGATCCTGCGCTCCACCGGCAGGCGGCGGCGTAGTAATAAAGGGCTGCGACGCACCAAAAGCCGCGTGGAAGTGGTCCTGATACACCACCAGCGGGAAGCGGGCGTCAGGGTGCTCATCGAACCCGTCAGGCAGCAGCACCCACGCGCCGAGATACACATCCCTGCCCCAAAACTTGCTGAGCTTCTCGCTTTTGAAGCGAACATACTTCAGCCATTTCGCCGCGGGACTCTTCTCCGCCATCACTGCGGGGTCCTGGTCCGTGCCTTCGATCGGCGGAATCACTTTATCAAGCGTGAGCTTAATCGGCGTGGAGGAGCTCGCGTCGATATGCACCTTCACCGGCGCGTTATACGGGTTGCCGGGCTTGCGATTCCAGTGCTGGCCCTCGCCCTTGTCGGGAGGCAGCCAGAGATTGCGCCCATCGGCAAGATGAAACTGCTCATAGACGTTGAAGACCGCCTGCACCATATAGTCGCCCGTCGGCAGCGCCTTCAGATTATCGAGCGGGTAGCCGACGGTCGCGCTGTCGACCACAATCGGTTTGCCCGGCGCGAGATGATCCACATCGACGCCGAAGCCCTGCGCGGACTCGTAGTTCTCCGAAAGCTGAAAGCGTGGTTCAGACTCGCCTCCGCCCCGGCGTCCACCGCGCTCATCCGGTTTAGCGACGACCAGCACAAGGTGGCCATAAAGCGGCGTGCTGGAAGGAACAGTGACCTCAATACGAAGCTGCGCCTGGGTGACAGCGGCGGCGAGCAGAGTTGCAGCGAGAACGAACAAGCGGCGCATGGAGCCTCTAACTGGTTTGAATGAAGAACGAATGCCGCAAGAATATCAGGTCTTCCGGCGATTCCGTGCCGAAGCGGCTCGACGAACAGCGCATAATAAAGACAATGGCCTTTCGCTCTGGATTTGTCTCGATCATTGGCCGGCCCAACGCCGGCAAGTCTACGCTGCTCAACGCTCTGCTCGGGCAGAAGCTCGCCATCGTCACGCACAAGCCGCAGACGACGCGCACCCGCATTCACGGCGTGCTCGAAGTTCCGCTGAAAAAGAAGGCAAAGGGCGAGCCCGGCCATCCCGCGGCGCAGGTCATCCTTGTCGACACGCCCGGCGTGCACAAGCCCGACACGCAGCTCGACCGCCGCATGATGCAGGAGGTACACGACGCGCTCGAATCACGCGACGCCGTCCTCTTCATCGTCGACGTAACCCACCGCCTGCCCCGTGTCGCGGAGGATGGCTCCGTCAAAGCCAAAGCATTTACCGCCTCGCGCAAAACAATGTCCGCAGCCGAGGACGACTTCGCCCTCTCGCTAATCAAAAAGCTGGAGTGCCCCGTCATCCTGGTGCTCAACAAGATGGACGCCATCCCCAAGAAGGACCTGCTCCCGCTGATCGCCCACTGGTCCGCGCTCCATCCCTTCGCCGACGTGATCCCGATCTCCGCAAGAAAAAAAGAAGGC
>Ga0302228_10001615_pt1 | contig 16382 bp, 16 predicted proteins | sample II_Palsa_N1_2_FD_193519 | JGI IMG/M metagenome (GOLD analysis project Ga0302228, IMG submission 193519) | Peat permafrost microbial communities from Stordalen Mire near Abisko, Sweden - II_Palsa_N1_2 | ecosystem: Environmental > Terrestrial > Soil > Palsa > Peat permafrost | place: Sweden...
ATCAGAATACCGACCCGTACGCCCTTCCACAGCGCAGTGACGAAACGGTCGCCTGGGGTGATGTCGCCGCGCTCGTCGGGCCATAAGTGGGTCTTGCGATAACTCAGTGCGATACCTTCAGGGGTCATCAGGACCGAGGTGTTGTAATAGGTCCCGCGATCATTTTCGACAAGGCCGACGACCACTGAGACATTACGCTCGCGAACCGCCTGCTGAACCGCTTGCAAGGTTGGGCCGTCCAGGGGTTCTGCCACGCTCGCCAGTTGCTCACCGCCCACAAAGCCCATCAAGTGGGTTTCCGGGAAGACCAACAGATCAGTGCCTGCCTCGCAGTTGGCAATGGCCTTTAGCGTACGCGCCAGGTTATAAGCAGTGTCACCGTCACGACCGGCCAGTTGCATGAGTTCAATCTTCATCGCTTATCCTTGTGGCCATTTTGAAAGCCCGGATTGCACACTGCATCCGCTGGGCCGAACCGAGTATGGAGCGCCGCGTCGCGGCAAAAAATCACTTCGATGGGGTACCCCTCAATGGGTAGCGAAACCAATCTGACGTTGCAGGACGTGGCCTGGCATGACGCCGTTGGCCGGCTGATCGAGACCCTGGACCAGCCAAATTTCTGGACGGCGCTGGTGCGTCTGCTGCGCCGTTATGTACCGGCGGACAACTGGGTGGTGCTGATTTTCAGCTCGGGTAAACCTCAGGTATTGGCTGAATCCCCCGGTCTCGATGACGGCCTGGACTTGCTGTTCCAGGAGTATCTCAAAGGCCTGTATTTGCTCGACCCCTTTTACCTGGCCAATCGTGAGGCGCCCAGGAGCGGCCTGTTCCGGCTGGAAGATGTCGCCCCCGAGTGCTTCGAGCAGACCGATTACTACCAGCGTTATTTCCGCCTGAACGTCCTCGCCGATGAAGTGCACATCAACGTCCAGTTGGATGCCGAACGCACCTTGAGCCTGTCCCTGGGCAGCCATGCCCCCTTCAGCGTCGAGCAGGTCGCCCTGCTGGGTTTGATCCAGCCCTGGGTAGCCGCGCTGATGCGCCAGCGCTCGGTGTTCGAGCAGGAACTCAAACACGCCCCGGAGTTGGCACCCAACTGGGAGCATCACCTGGAATCCACTGCCCGGCAGATCAGCTCATCGCTGTCGGCCCGGGAGATGGAGGTGGGCCGGCTGATGCTCAGCGGCTGCTCCAATAAAGAGATCGCGCGCAAGCTGGAGATTTCCGCCGAGACCGTGAAAGTCCACCGCAAGCACATGTACAGCAAGCTGGGGATCAAATCCCAGTCGGAGCTGTTCCTGCTGTTTTTGCAGGCCCAGGAGTGAACTCAGGCTGCCAGCCGACTTTTTTCATCGCCGACAACAGCTGCGCAGGCTTGAGCGCCAAGGCCCGACGACCGCGTCCCTCAAGGTCATCGGCGGCCAACATGGCATTAACGATGGCTTCCTCCACCGCATCCGCCGCCGCCACAAACAACGCTGAGATGTAGTCGTTATTGACCATCTGCAACGCTGTCGTCGGCGTGCCGGGATGCCCCAGGTTGGCCACCGGCAAACCGGTGTTCCCCACCGAAAAAGCGATGAAGATATCGCCACTGTCGTCTTCCGTGCCGCCGCCCACCCGCGCCAAGCCCACACTGGCCCGCTGCGCCAGCCGCGTGCACTGATGGGGCAACAACGGCGCGTCGGTGGCGATGGTGATCACAATGGAGCCCATGCCTGGCACCCCGACATTCACCGGGCCGTCATAGGGCGACGGCACATCCTTCAACACCGTGCCCACCGGATAACCCGCGACCCGCAGCGACGAACGCGCGCCATAGTTGGCCTGCACCAGCACACCCACGGTCCAACCGCCCTGCTCTGCACTCAATACTCGCGAGGCGGTACCGATACCGCCCTTGAACTCATGGCAGATCATCCCGGTACCACCACCGACGCAGCCTTCCTGTACCGGCCCGCTACGTGCGTCCTTCAGCGCCAACTGCACATGCTCGGCGGTGACATGCTGGTCCCAGATATCACTCAAAATCCCGTCGTAGGTTTCCAATACCACCGGCATGCACCAATAGGTGTGCTGCTTGCCCATCTCCCGTTCAGCCGCAACCAATGTATCGCGCACCACACCAACGCTATGGGTGTTGGTGTAAGCAATGGGCGTGGTCAACAAACCCGCTTCACGAATCCACTCCAGGCCCGTGGCATCACCGTTGCCGTTCAACACATGGACCCCGGCAAAGCAGGGCTCCAGGTGCGCCGCGACGGCACGCGGCTCAATGACGGTCACGCCGGTATGGATCGAGATTTCGCCCGACTGGGTGTTGAGGGTGTGGTGGCCGACTCGCACGCCGGGTACGTCGGTAATTGCATTATTGACGCCCGGTTTGCCGGTCCCAATCACGATACCCAGATCACGTAAGCGCATGGTTTTGTTCTCAATATTCAATTCATTAAGGTGTTTGAAGTCTAGAGGGCGGGCCGATACCTGGCGATAACCCCCATTTGTTACCCCCGTGGCGTTAACCCTGGCGCCCTGGACGATGACCAATGAAGTCCGGGGTTTGGGGCATGGTGCGCTTGCCCCCCGGCTCTATCATTTGCAGTCGCGTTTTAACCCTGCAAAAGTCCCAGGTGAGTCATGCCCATCCCTAGCGATCACGCCCAAAAAAAATCCTCAATCGGTTTTCTGTTTTTGCTGGCCCTGTCATTGATGGTCTCGCTGATGAACAGCAGCGCCCCGACGCCTCTGTATCCGTCCTTTCAAGAAGCCCTGCACCTGAGTGTAGTCGACCTGACGTTTATCTTTGGCAGCTATGGCGCTGGCGTCCTGCTGTCCCTCATGACGACGGCCAGCCTCGCCGCACGTCTGAAAGACTTACGCGCCCTGCTGGTACCGGCCGCCTTGCTGGTATTTATCGGTACCGGACTTTTTTCTCGGGGCCGTTCACTGGAGGCCTTGTGCGCGGCACGGCTGATTGCCGGCTTCGGGGCCGGGGCAATCACGGCAGGTGTCAACCTGGCGCTGGTGCGTTTCGGGCCCGCAGACAACGGCAAACAGGCGGCGTTGCTGGCAACACTGGCGATGGTCACCGGTTTGGCGCTCGGTCCCGTGTTGAGAGGTGTAGCGTTGCAACTGAATGTTCACCCCCTGGCGCTGCCGTTCTGGCTGATCATGGTGCTGAACCTGACAGCATTGCTCGGCACGCTCCTGCTCTGGCCCCGGCAGACCATCGACAGGACTGCGTCGACCAACGACCGGGATGCGAAGCCCATGAGCCTTGTCGCCAGCCTGAGAGGCATTGGCCGCCCCTTCCACCTGTGCGCCTGGTCGGTCTTTTTCAGTTGGTCATTTGCCGCCTGCGTATTTGTGATAGGCCCGGCAAGCGCGGAACAGTTGCTGGGCTTGAATGACCACGGTGTATTTGGCTACAGCATCTCGGCATACCTGCTGATTGCCGGTGCGAGCCAGCTACTGTGCCAACGGCTGGAGGCTCGCCGCGCCCTGCTGTCAGGTTTGCTCGCGCAAGGCGTCGCCTTGCTGATTCTACTGGCGGGCTTCTACTACACTTCACTCATGCTCGCAGCCGTGGGCCTTGTGATCGGCGGCTATGCCTACGGCGCGATCTTTGTCGGCAGTGCAAGGCTGATCAACCAACTGGCAACGCCCCACAACCATACCAAGCTGATCAGCTATTTCTATATCACTGTCTACCTGTTCAATGGCGTGCCGGTTCCGTTGGGGATGATGGTGGATTCACTAGGAATTTCGCGGGCGATCAATGGGTGCCTGGTGGTATTTTTCAGCGTTGCCGTTGTGCTGAGCTTCTTCGTAAAAAAAACGCGATTCACTCTGCCCCACTGACGCGTCTACCGTTATAGGAAACTAAAAACCGGCTGTTCCAAAAGGAGCAGCCGGTTAATAAAGGTGGGCTGACTTACCGCGGCGCAAACCAGGGTTGCGGTACTTCACCTTGAACCGTAACGGTTTTTACCTGGGTATAAGCATTCAATGTTTCCCGGCAAAACTCACGGCCTATGCCGCTGTTCTTGTAGCCACCAAACGCGGTGCCGTCGGTGATATTGGAATAGCGGTTGATCCACACAGAGCCCGCATCCAAGCGATTGGCCGTGACCATGGCGTGCTTGAGGTTGCTGGTGTAGATGCCCGATGCCAAGCCGTACTCGGTGTCGTTGGCCTGGGCGATCAGGGTTTCGTAATCGTCCCAGATGATCATCGACAGCACCGGGCCGAAGATTTCCTCCTGGCAGATGCGCATCCGGTTGGTGGCCTCAAGCAACGTCGGATGGATGAAGTAGCCATGCTCACAACCCGGCACCTCGGCCCTGGCGCCACCCGCCAGCAACTTGGCACCCTCCTTGAGCCCGATATTGATGTACTCCAGCACCTTCTCGCCCTGACGGGCATTGACCAGGCAACTGACGCGTACGTTGTCGTCTTGCGGTGAACCAACCTTGACCCGCTTGAACGAGGCAATCAGTTTCTCCCTGAACACATCGGCGATGTCCGCGTGTACAAACAGCCGTGTACCCGCCAGGCATGACTGGCCATTGTTGTGAATGGCAGCAAAGGTCGCGTTGTCGACCACGGCATCCATATCGTCGATATCGGGGAACACGATATTGGCACTCTTGCCACCCAACTCCAGGGTCGCGGGCACCAGGCGCTCGGCCGCTACCTTGGCCACCGTCCTGCCAACTTCAGTGCTGCCGGTAAACGACAGCTTTCTCACCTGCGGATGCTGACTCAAGGCCGCACCGACCACCGCCCCCAACCCGGTGACCATATTCACCACACCTGGGGGCAGAATGTCGTTGATCAATTTGCCCAGCTCAAGGGTTGACAGCGAAGCGTTTTCATCCGGTTTCAACACCACCGTGTTCCCCGCCACCAGTGCCGGCGCCAGTTTGAACGCCGCCATGATCGCCGGCGCATTCCAGGGAATGATCTGCCCGCAGACGCCCAGTGGTTCACGCTTGGCGATGGCATAACCGCCTTCGATCTCACGGCCGGAATCTTCGTGCGCCATGATCACCGAGGCAAAATAACGGTAGTAACGCACGGCCGTCAGGTAGTCCTTGCGCACTTCGCTGATGCAGCGCCCCACATCGTGGGCATCGATACGGGCCAGGCGCTCACTGTGGGTTTCAATGGCATCCGCCAGTTGGTTGATCAACCTTGCCCGGGCCTGTTGCCCCAGGGCGCGCCAGGCCGGATAGGCCGCCTGTGCAGCCAGCACTGCACGGTCGACGTCGCTTTCGTCGCAATAGTGAATGTCGGCCAAATGCTTGCCCGTGGCCGGGTCGATCGCGGCGAATGGGCGAGTGGTATGGGTTTCAAATACACCGTTGATCAGCGGCCCGTAAGCCCGGTCCAGTGTGATGTTCATCATCAAGTCCTCTGTTTAAACATGGCGCACGCCCAGGACATTCCCTGTGCTAGGCTGCAAAAATATTGTCAATCGTCCAAAAAGGTGTCCCGTGGACCCACTTTCCGGTGTGCTGTCACTGTTGAGAATTCGCAACTACCACTCGGCAACATTGCGGTTGGGTGGCGATTGGGCCTTCAACTTTCCGAGGATCGAAGGCATCAAGTTCACTGCCGTGGTGAAGGGCAGTTGCTGGTTGCACGTCGAGGGCGAGCCAGCGCCACAACAACTGCAGCAAGGTGATTGCTTCCTGATGACCCGGGGCGAGCCGTTTACCCTCTCCAGCGACCTGTCGGTGCCCGTCATGGATTCCAACGGCCACTTTCAGGTCCTGGCCCAGGACGAGCTCACCCTCGACTACGGCGGCGACGAGGTACAACTGGTGGGCGGGCGTTTCGACTTCACCGGGGTCCCGACCCAGTTCCTGCTCAGCACCCTGCCCTCGCTGGTGCATGTACCGGGCGATTCACCCGAGGCCTCGCTCCTGCGCTGGGCCCTGGAACGCTTTACCAGCGAGCTGCAACAACGCCAGGCCGGCCGGTCGCTGATGAATGAGCACCTGGCGCACATCATGTTGGTGGAGGTGCTGCGGGCTCACCTCGCCACCCTCGACAGCAACGGTATGGGCTGGTTTTTTGGCCTGGCGGACCGCAACCTCAGCGCGGCCCTGAGTGCCATGCACGCCAACCCGGCCCATCGCTGGACGGTCGAGGCACTGGCGCGCCTGGCGACCATGTCGCGCTCCGCCTTCGCGTTGCGCTTCAAGCAGATCGTCGGCGACGCACCCATGGAATACCTGACCCACTGGCGCATGCTGCTGGCCGGGGACCGTCTGAGGAACACCCGTGATTCAGTGTCCACCATTGCCTTTTCCCTGGGTTACGAATCGGAAAGCGCCTTCAGCACCGCCTTCAAACGGGTCATGTCGCAATCGCCCCGCCACTACCAGCGCGAGCAACCGGCTTAGTGCAATCCGCCACCGATCACCAGGGTTTCGCCGGTGATCCAGCCGGCATCGTCCGAAGCTAGAAAAGCCACGGCCGGTGCGATGTCCTGCGGGGTGCCGATACGGCCCAGGGGCGTGATGGACTCGATCTTCTGGCGGAAGGCATCCTCGAGAAAACCACTGTCGTGAACGCCCTCGGTGAGCACCAGTCCCGGATTGACCGAGTTGACCCGAATGTTCTTCGGCCCCAGCTCATTGGCCAGGGTGCGTGTGATCGCGTCCACCGCGCCTTTGGAGGCGGTGTACACCGTCGAATTGGCCGGGGTGAACGAGGTGACGCTGGAGCTGATATTGACGATGCTGCCGCCGTTGGGATTGAACACATCGACAGCGGCCTGGGTGCACTGGATCAAGCCCAGGACGTTCAGGTTGAACTGGCGATGGAACTCGGCTTCGCTGACATCGGCCAAAGCGCCGGTGGCATACACGCCGGCGTTGTTCACCAGAATATCGAGATGCCCATGTTGGTGGACGATGGCCTTGAACAGCGCCTTGATATCCAGCGCATCAGACACATCGGCCTTGATCGCATGCGCCCGGCCGCCAGCGGCGACAATCTCTGCAACCACGTGATCGGCCTCGGCCTGGCTGCGGGTGTAGTTGACGATTACCGTCGCGCCTTGCGCGGCGAGTTGCCTGGCAATAGCGGCACCAATGCCTTTGGAAGATCCAGTGACCAAGGCGATTTTCTTTTGCAGTGTTTTCATCATGCAGCTCCGGTTCAGAAACTCAAATCAGGCCCTTGAACATCAGGCGTTGATCGACAGAACCAGCTTATGAGCGTCACGCTTAAGCCGTAATAGCCGGGCCTCCAGAAAAGCTTCGCCATCGTCCAGATTGATTGATCAGGCAGCGCGCGCCAACAGATTGCGCCCCGTCTTCACGCCCACCGCCAACGCCAACAGAATCAGCCCGATGCAACCCCATTCCGAGGTGCTCGGGTACTGGCCAAGGATGAACATGGAACTGAGGATGCCAAACACCGGAATCAACAATGACAAGGGCGCCACGCGCGACACCGGGTACTCACGCAACAACAGGTTCCATCCCCAGTAGCAGAAATGCGTGGCGCCATAGACCTGGAACGCCAGCGAGAACAACGCAACCCCACTCAACTGCCCGGGCAACGCGACAAAGGGTGCCGAGCCGTGCAGCAGCCAGGTCAACAGCATCAATGGAATCGGCGCGAACAAACTGGCCCACACCACAAAGGCAAAGATCTCGCGCACCCTGGACACCTTGATGATGATATTGCCGATGCTCCAGGCCATGGCACTGATCATCACCAGCACAAAGCCCAGGGTAGTCGCCTTGCCGGGGCTGCCGAGCAGGATGCCCGCCAGCCCGCTGGCCGCCAACACCACGCTGATCAGTTGCGGCAGCGACAACCCTTCACGGAACAACAGCACACCCCAGCCCAACGTGAAAAACGCACTGAACTGGATCAACAACGAGGCACTGCCGGGCGGCACACCCAAGGCGATGCCCAGGTTGATCAGCGCCCACATGGCCACGCCAAAGATCAACCCATAGGCCGCCAGCCAATGAAAGGCCACGTTCGGGCGCTTCACGAAAAACACCCAGGGCAAGGCGGCCAACGTGAAGCGCAGAGCGGTAAGCAACAGCGGGTTGATTTCGGCCAGGCCGAGCTTGGTGATGGGGAAGTTCAATCCCCAGACAGCCGTCACCAGGAGGGCCAGCAGCAGATGTGTGTTCTTCATGGGGTACGCCGGTTTCCGAAACGGCACGGCGGAACGCCATGCCACCCCCTGATTTTTTCGCAAATCTCCATGGCCTGCATGCGATAGCAGGTCAATTAGTACTAGAATCGGGCCATGCCGAAATCAAACCTGACGCCTTACGAAAACACCCCGCGCGATGTCGTCGTCACGGCCATCGATTACGCCGACGGTGAGCTGTTCGACGCCCACACGCATCAGCGCGGCCAGTTTGCTTATGCCTCGCGGGGCGTAATCACGGTGTTCACCGGTTCAGGTAACTGGGTGGTGCCGCCCCAACGGGCCATCTGGGTACCCGGTCGAGTACTCCACTCGATGCAGATGCGCGGCCCTGTCACTATGTTCAACACCTACATCCGCCCGCAGGCCGCGCGGCACCTGGGCCTGCCGCAACAGTGCGAGGTCCTGGATGTATCACCGCTGCTGCGCCACTTGCTGGAAAAAGCCGTCGAGATACCCGCACGCTACGCCCTCAACGGACGTGACGGTTATCTGATGGGCCTGTTGCAGCACGAGATCGCGCAGATGCCCGTGCTGCCCCTCTGTGCGCCATTGCCCGGCGAACCGCGCCTCGCCCAGGCCTGCCAGCGGTTTCTGGCGGCGCCTTCGCTGGACATCGGCATCGACACCATGGCCGCCCACGCCGGCATGAGCCGCCGCACCTTTACCCGTCAGTTCCGCGAGCACACCGGCATCAGTTATCTCCAATGGCGCCAGCAAGCTTGCCTGCTCGCGGCCATCGTACGCCTGGGTAACGGCGAGTCAGTGACCCGCGCGGCGGTGGAGCTGGGCTACAGCAGCCCGAGCGCCTTTGCGACCGTGTTCAAACAGGTGTTGGGCGAGGTGCCGAGCCGGTACTTCCTCAACCGCAAGGTTTAAGTCGCCATCCACACCGTCAAAATCACATCTATTAACGGTTTTTTTAACGTTTTTTTCTCATTCACGGCTCTACATTCGCCGCCCACAAACATGCAAATGATTCCTATTGAACTAGAGTCATTGTTCACCCTCGTCGCTGCTTTGCCCTATACAAATCAAATACCAGGAGCTCTCACGGCATGACTACCCGCATCCCCTCTTTTCTCAAAAAAGCATTGCTGGCCACCGCATTGGTCAGTGCCGGGCACGTCTATGCCGCGAGCGAGGCCGACGGCATCGTGGTCTATAACGCCCAACACGAAAGCCTGACCAAGTCCTGGGTCGAAGGCTTCACCAAGGAAACCGGGATCAAGGTGACCGTGCGCAATGGCGACGACACTGAAATGGGCAACCAGATCGTCCAGGAAGGCGCGGCCTCGCCGGCCGACGTGTTCCTGACCGAAAACTCCCCGGCCATGGTGCTGGTGGACAACGCCGGGCTGTTTGCCCCGGTCGCGCCCACCACGCTGGAGCAAGTCGACTCGGCCTACCGTCCCGCCCACGGCAAATGGCTGGGGATCGCCGCCCGTTCCACCGTATTTGTCTACAACCCGAGCAAGCTGGCCGCCGCCGACCTGCCAAAATCCCTGATGGACCTGGCCTCGCCAAGCTGGAAAGGCCGCTGGGCTGCCTCCCCGGCCGGTGCCGACTTCCAGGCCATCGTCGCCGCCGTGCTGGCGCTCAAGGGCGAAGCCGCGACCCTCGACTGGCTCAAGGCGATGAAAACCAACGCCTCCATTTACCGGGGCAACAGCGCAGTGCTTAAAGCGGTAAACGCCGGCCAGGTCGACAGCGGTGTGATCTACCACTACTACAGCTTCGTCGATCAGTCCAAGACCGGTGAAAACAGTAAAAACACCTCGCTGCACTACTTCAAACACCAGGACCCGGGCGCCTTTGTCAGCATTTCCGGTGGCGGCGTACTCGCGTCCAGCAAACACAAAGAACAGGCCCAGGCTTTCCTGAAGTGGATCACCGGCAAAGACGGCCAGGCCATTCTGAAAAACGGCAACTCGTTCGAATACGCCGTGGGCCAGAACGCCCCGTCGAACCCGAAACTGGTGCCGTTGTCACAGCTCGACGCACCGAAAGTCGACGCCTCCAAGCTCGACAGCAAAAAAGCGGTGCAACTGATGACCCAGGCCGGACTGCTCTGATTGCTGCCTGAAAGCCTGCCGACGGATGTCGCTCAAGCGGCATCCGCCCCTCCATTACGACGTACCCGCGGCCTGTTCATGGGCCGCGGTGGCGCGTGGGTCACCGGTCTGTCGGTGCTGGTCTCACTGTTGGCACTGCTGCCGATCGCCTTTGTGATTGGCGTCTCGTGGCAAACCGGCTGGGCCACGGTCGAGGCACTGGTGTTCCGGCCACGGGTGGCCGAACTGTTGATCAACACCGTGCTGCTGGTGGTGATCACCTTGCCGCTGTGCGTGGTGTTGGGTATTGCCCTGGCCTGGCTGACCGAGCGCAGCAACCTGCCTGGTCGACGCCTGTGGTCGTTGTTGGCTGTCGCGCCACTGGCGGTGCCGGCCTTCGTCCACAGTTATGCGTGGGTCAGCCTGGTGCCTTCGATTCATGGCTTGCCGGCCGGTGTACTGGTGTCGGTGATCGCCTACTTTCCTTTTCTGTACCTGCCGGTGGCCGCCACGTTGCGCCGGCTGGACCCGGCCATCGAAGATGTCGCCGAATCCCTTGGGCTCAAACCCTGGGCGGTATTTTTCCGAGTGGTGTTGCCACAACTGCGCCTGGCCATCTGCGGCGGTGCGCTGCTGGTGGGCCTGCATCTGCTGGCCGAATATGGCCTGTACGCGATGATTCGTTTTGACACCTTCACCACCGCGATCTTCGATCAGTTCAAATCCACCTTCAATGGCCCGGCCGCGAACATGCTGGCGGCGGTGTTGGCGTTGTGCTGCCTGGCCATGCTCACCGCCGAATCGGCGGCACGCGGCCATGCCCGTTATGCCCGGGTCGGCTCAGGCAGCGCGCGGGATCAACGGATTGTGCAACTGAGCCCTCGCACGACCGCATTCGCGCTGCTGTTGCAGGGGCTGACCTGCCTGCTGGCCCTGGGTGTGCCGTTGATTACCCTGGGCAAGTGGCTGATTGCCGGTGGCGTGGAGGTCTGGCAGATGAGTGAGTTGCTGCCGGCACTGGAGCAGACGCTGCTCCTGGGCGTCGCCGGTGCCGTCCTCACCACCTGCGCGGCGGTACCGATTGCCTGGCTGTCGATTCGCGCGCCCGGTCGTTTGCAGCGCGTCCTGGAAAGCTGCAATTACATCACCAGTTCGTTGCCCGGTATCGTCGTCGCACTGGCCCTGGTGACAGTGACCATTCACTACGCCCGGCCGATCTACCAGACCACTCTCACGGTACTGCTTGCCTACCTGCTGATGTTCCTGCCCCGCGCCCTGATCAGCCTGCGCGCCGGCATCGCCCAAGCCCCCGTGGAGCTGGAAAACATGGCGCGCAGCCTGGGTCGTTCCCCCGGCCGGGCGTTGTGGCTGATTACCATGCGCCTGGCCGCACCGGGGGCCGCCGCCGGTGCCGCGCTGGTGTTCCTGGCGATCACCAATGAGCTGACCGCCACCCTGCTGCTGGCGCCCAACGGCACGCGAACCCTGGCCACCGGTTTCTGGGCCATGACCAGCGAAATCGACTATGCGGCCGCTGCGCCCTATGCGCTGATCATGATCCTGCTGTCGCTGCCGTTGACCGGCCTTCTTTATCACCAATCCAAACGTACGGCTGGCCGATGAACGCCCTCGAACTGCATTCGATCTACAAATCCTTCGGCCCTCAGCGCGCGCTGGAAAATATCAACCTGTCGGTGCCCACCGGCAGCCGCACGGTGATCGTCGGGCCTTCGGGTTCGGGCAAGACCACCTTGCTGCGGATGATCGCAGGCTTCGAGTTTCCCGACTCGGGCAGTCTTACGCTCAATGGCCAGACGCTGGTGGACGCTACCCATTGCGTCCCGGCCCACCAACGCCTGATCGGCTACGTCCCCCAGGACGGCGCGCTGTTTCCGCACATGACGGTAGCCGCTAACATCGGCTTCGGCCTGACGGACAAAGGCCCGACCCGGCAAACGCGGATCGCCGAGTTGATGGACAGCGTCGCGCTGGACGCCAGCATGGCCCAGCGCTGGCCTCACGAGCTGTCCGGCGGCCAACAGCAACGGGTGGCACTGGCCCGGGCGCTGGCCCAGCAACCGCGGTTGATGCTGCTCGATGAGCCCTTCTCGGCCCTCGACACCGGCTTGCGCGCCGCTATGCGCAAGATGGTTGCGCGGCTGCTGGCCGACGCCGGCGTCACCACCATTCTGGTCACCCACGACCAAAGCGAGGCCCTGTCCTTCGCCGACCAGTTGGCCGTCATGCGCCAAGGCCGCCTGGTGCAATCCGGCCCACCCATGGACCTGTACCAATACCCCCACGACACACAAACCGCCTTGTTCCTCGGCGACGCCGTGGTCATGCCCGCACGGATCGAGGCCGGTTGGGCCCATTGCGATCTGGGCCGGATCGCCGTCAACAGCCAGGGCACCCACCCCACCGCGCAGATCATGCTGCGGCCCGAGCAATTGCAGATCAGCAGCACGTCGACAGACTCGTCCGGCTGCCAGGGCGTGGTCACCGAGCGGGACTTTGGCGGCAACACTTGCACCCTGACCGTGGCCTTGCACGCCGCCGAATTCGAGCCGGGCCGCTCACTGCTGGTACGCAGCACCGGCCTGCAGGCGCCCGCCACCGGCAGTGCGGTGCACGTCACCACCCTGGGCCACGCTCACATTTTGCCGGATTAAGCTCGGCGTACTCGCGCCTCAGTCTCAGCTAAGTTTCCCAGCGTACCTTCTGCCCTGTGCCAATGACGGCGCGGTACCGCAGAGGTCGCTCAGATGAATGCCACGACAGCCCGCTGGCTGAACAAAGTCCCCGAGGTGACGCTGTCCTTCTGGGTGATCAAGATTTTATCCACCACCGTGGGCGAAACCGGCGCGGACTTCCTGGCCGTCGACGCCGGCTTCGGCGCTGGCCGCACCAGCATCGGCATGGCGGCCCTGCTGGGGATCGCGCTGTATTACCAACTGCGCACCAAGGCCTACACCCCCTGGATCTACTGGTTGACGGTGGTGCTGGTCAGCATCGTTGGTACGCAGATCACCGATATTCTTACCGACAAACTGGACGTTAGCCTCTACACCAGTACCGCGATATTTTCCGTGTTGCTGGCGGTCAATTTCCTGGTCTGGTACCGGGCGGAACACAACCTGTCGATCCGCGAGATCGTCACGCCACGCCGGGAGTGGTTCTATTGGACGACGGTGCTTTGCACCTTTGCCCTCGGCACCGCCGCCGGCGACCTCGCCACTGAAGCCCTGGGCCTGGGCTTTACCCTCGGCGCCGTGATCTTCGGAGCGCTGATCGCCGCCACCCTGATTGCCTGGCGCCTGGGCGCCAATGTGGTGCTCACCTTCTGGATCGCCTACATCCTGACCCGCCCGTTCGGCGCCTCCCTCGGCGACTTGCTGACCCAAGCCAAAACCTACGGTGGCCTCGGCATGGGCGCCACCTGGACCAGCGCGATCTTCCTGTGCGTCATCGTCTTGCTGGTCGCCGTCGCGCAAATCAATGGCGGCAATCGCAAAGCCCTCACTCAATAAAGCCACTCAAGGACATCCTCATGCGCCACGTTCAAACCCTTATCCGCCGCGTTGCCATTGCCTCGTCGATCCTTTTGCTCGGCATTGCCGCCGGCTGCTCGAAACCCGCCGACAAACCTGTGGCCAGTGCCACGTCCAGTGCGGTCAGCACCCAGAGCGCATCTGCCTCGAAACTGGGCGACCTGTCCGGATTTCGCACCATCGCTGCCGAAGTCTCGGCACTGGTCGACAAAAATGACCTGCCAGGCGCAAAGACCCGGATCAAGGACCTGGAAACCTCCTGGGACTCCGCCGAAGCCGGGATCAAGCCCCGCGCCGCCAGCGACTGGCATGTGGTCGACAAAGCCATTGACCGCGCACTTGACGCCCTGCGCGCCGGCAGCCCGAACCTGACCGACTGCCAGGCGGCCATGGACGACCTGCTCAAGGCCTTCGACGCAATGAAGGGCAAGCCGTAACGGACAAACCCCACCACAGGTGCTTCAATACAGGCGCGACGGTCACGACCCTCGCGCCTTTTTTGTCGGAGCGGGACATGCGAATACTGTTGGTCGAAGATGATCCGATGATTGGCGAGGCCATCCAGGGTGCCCTCACGGACGCAAGCTATGCCGCCGACTGGGTGAAGAATGGCCCGAGCGGCCTCGCGGCACTCGACGCCCAGCACTACGACCTGGTGCTGCTGGACCTCGGCCTGCCCGGCAAAGACGGCCTGGACGTGCTGGATAACATTCGCGCACGCAACAACCCCGTGCCGCTACTCATCATTACCGCACGGGACAGCCTGGACGACCGGCTGCGCGGCCTCGACGGCGGTGCCGACGACTACCTGCTCAAACCCTTCGCCATGGCCGAATTACTGGCCCGCATGCGTGCCGTATTACGACGCAAAGGCGGCAGTGCCCTGCCTTTGCTGGGTAATGGCGTGGTGTCGCTGGACCTGCTGTCCAAGGAGGCCAGCACCGAGGAACAGGACAGCGTCCCACTCTCCAGCCGCGAGTTTGCGTTGCTGCAAGCCTTGCTGATCCGACCCGGAGCGATTCTTTCGCGCAGCGATCTCGAGGACCGGATTTATGGCTGGGGCAACGAGGTGGAAAGCAACGCCGTCGAGTACCTGATCCATGGGTTACGGCGCAAATTGGGCAGCCACGTGATCAAGAACGTCAGGGGGCTGGGATGGATGGTTTCAAAAAACGTTTGAGCGAATCGGTCCAGCTCAGACTGTCCGTGTCCCTGTCCCTGGCGATCCTGATCGTCGCGATTGCGGCGGGCATTTTTTCGTTCATCTCGGCCTTTGAAGAAACCCACGAGATGCAGGACGACAGCTTGCGCCAAGTGGCGATGCTGTTTGACCGCCAGCACATGACCCTCAAATACCCCGAGGGCAAGCCCCTCGAAGGTGATGACGAGGAGTCCCGCGTCATCGTGCAGTACCTGGCCGATGGCGTAAAAGCCCTGGGCAACGATGACACGACCATTCCCCTGCCGTTCCCCACAAACCTGGCCGATGGTTTGTCCACGGTGGACGTCGGCGGCGAAGCGTTTCGGGTACTGGTCAGAACCCTCACCGGTGGTCAACGCATCGCCGTCGCCCAGGAAATCGCCGCCCGCGACAAGGACGCCCGCGAAGCGGCCTGGCGCAGCCTGTTGCCGTTCCTGATTCTGTTTCCGGTACTGCTACTGGTGGTCAGTGATCTGGTGCGCAAGCTGTTCCGTCCTATCGCCAGCCTCGCCACGGAAATCGACCAGCGTGCCGAACAAGCGCTGCACCCGATCGATGAACAGCACCTGCCCACCGAGGTCCGGCCGTTTGTCGTGGCCATTAATCGTTTACTGGGGCGCGTCGCGCAATCCATGGAGACCCAGCAGCGCTTTGTGGCCGACGCGGCCCACGAACTTCGATCGCCCATGACCGCCCTGTCCCTGCAAGCCGAACGACTGGCGGCCAGCGAGTTGTCTGCACCCGCCCGCGAGCGGCTGTTACCGTTGTCCCTGGGGATTGAGCGCAGCCGAAAACTGATGGATCAACTGCTGAGTCTGGCGGCCATGCAATCGGCCTCTGAACGGCCAGTGACAAGAGTTTCAGTGCATGAGATCTATCGACAAGTGGTGGAAGACCTGTTGCCGCTGGCGGAGCACAAGCACCTCGATATTGGCGTGACTAGCATCAACGATGTACAGGTCATGATCAACGAGCTGGAGCTGTTCACCCTGGTCAAGAACCTGGTGGACAACGCCATTCGTTATACCCCGCAGGGCGGGCAGATCGACCTGTCGGTGGAAGTGATCCAGCAGACCATACAGCTGCAAATCAAGGACTCGGGGCCAGGGATCAGCGTCGATGAACAGGCACGGGTATTCGATCCGTTTTACCGCAGCCTGGGCACCGGTGAGGCAGGCTCGGGGCTGGGACTGTCGATCGTCAAGGCGATTGCCGATCGTATCGGAGCGCAGGTGCGCTTCGGGTTTACCGATGACATCCAGAAAAAAGGGTTGTGTGTCAGCGTGCGCCTGAAAGCAGACCAAGCCCTGATGGAGCTCGGCTAATCCGGCAGACAAAACAGATTCAGTGTGGGAGTTGTCGAGCCCAGGCGAGGCTACGATGGC
>Ga0302228_10001622_pt1 | contig 16347 bp, 3 predicted proteins | sample II_Palsa_N1_2_FD_193519 | JGI IMG/M metagenome (GOLD analysis project Ga0302228, IMG submission 193519) | Peat permafrost microbial communities from Stordalen Mire near Abisko, Sweden - II_Palsa_N1_2 | ecosystem: Environmental > Terrestrial > Soil > Palsa > Peat permafrost | place: Sweden...
AATCTACAGGTCAGGCTTAAAGCCTTAGCCGCTGCCCGGCTTCACTCCTTTTCCTCGATGATCAGTCGAGAACTATCGACTCTGCGGAGGCGTTAGTCGAGATACAAGCCGCTGCCGAGGCACGAGGTTGCGATGCGTGTCCGCAGGACCGCCCTTGGGGCCGCTGCGCAGCCCATCGCAGCCTCATTCTTCGGCAGCGGCTACAACCGCTTTCGCGAGCAAGCCCGCACACATTTAACCGGTGGTGTTGATACAAACGGATTACTTGCCGCCGGTAATCTGTTTCACCAACACTTCATGTCCCTTCACATCATCGGCCCGGGAAATCGCCTGGATCACCAACAGGTGATCGCCGGAGCCAGCGAGAAAGGTCGAGTTCAGCGTTTTGCCGCCGCCCATGGTCGCGGTGCTGTCCACCTGGCGCAGGCCCAGGCCCTTGACGGTCAGTTTCTTCTCGGCTTGTTTTTTGAAGTCCGGCAGGGCGGCGCTTTGGTCCTTGACGAACCCGGCGACGGCACCGTCGAGAAATTGCGGGTCGTTGTCCTTGATGATCACACCATCATTACGCGCGGTCTCTGCCACGATCACCACGCTTTTTGTGGCCTGGTTAGCGTACATCGTGCCACTGGTGCCGGCAGTGCCGTCAGCTTCGTTGCCCGTTGGCAAGGCGTCGCCGACGTAGTCCTTGGGCAAGTTGAAGGTGAACTTGCCGCCCAAGGTGGAGAGGGTTTGTGTGGCCGCTTTCTGGGCGGCCGGTTTGCTCGCGGCAAACACTTGGCTGGCGCTGAGCCCGACGGTCAACGCGAGGGCCAAGAGGGCTGCGGTCTTGCTGAGGGTGGCCATGAAGCTCTCCAGGAAAGAACGAAATTGCGCTGCATTCTGTCAGAAAATTCGCTAAATCGTTCAAATCCATCTTCAGCTCTTGTCGGATTCTTCTTCCAGCCTATCCATCTCAAACAACCGTGCCAGTTCAGTCCGGGCTTCCTGGGCGCTCTGCATGACCTTGGCGGCGTCGTCATACACCGCATGTTGCGCGGCCAGCAGTTGCAGGTCGTGGTTTTTGAAACGGGTGATCCGCGCATCCGCCTGGGCCTGGCTCAAGCCCAGGCCCAACAGGGTGCGACGGCTCATTTCCAGGCTGGAGTAGAAGGTTTCGCGCACCGGTTGCGCATCGAGGTCTACCAGGCGATGAACGTGCTGACGGTTACGGGCCCGGGCGATGATCTTCATGTGCGGGTAGAGCTTGCGCACCAGTTCGGCGGTCTTGATGTTGATCTCGGGATCATCCATGGCGATCACGAAAAACTCCGCCTGGTCGACCTTCGCCGCGTGGAGAATTTCCGGGCGCTGCGGGTCACCGTAGAACACCGGCATGCCGCCGAAGCTGCGGGTCAGCTCGATGGTTTCCACCGAGGTGTCGAGGGCGATAAACGAGATATTTTGCGCCCGCAGGATCCGCGCCACGATTTGTCCCATCCGGCCCATGCCGGCGATCACCACCCGAGGCGCATCCCCCTCGATGGCACGATACTCTTCGGGTACCTCCACGGGTTTGCTCTTGGGCTTGAACAGCTTCGGGCACAGCAATAGCAGCAGCGGCGTCACGGCCATCGACAGGGTGATGGTCAGTACCAGGATGTCGTACAGGTGAGGTTCGAACAGGCCCTGGTCGCGGCCAATCTTGAACACCACGAAGGCAAATTCACCACCTGCTGCCAACACCACACCCAGGCGTAGTGCACTTTCGCGGTTGAGGTCACCGGCCAGGCGGCCTACACAAAACAACAGTGGCAGCTTGATGCCGATCAGCAGCAGCGTCAGCCCCAGCACAATCACCGGCGCACTGAACAGCAGGCTGATATTGGCGCCCATGCCCACGCTGATAAAAAACAGGCCCAACAGCAGGCCCTTGAACGGTTCAATTTGCGATTCGAGTTCATGACGGTATTCGGAGTCCGCCAGCAGCAAGCCGGCGAGGAACGCGCCCAAGGCCATGGATACGCCTACCAACTCCATCAACCAGGCGGTGCCGATCACCACCAGCAACGCGGTGGCAGTGGACACTTCCCGCAAGCCGGTCTTGGCGACGATGCGAAATACCGGCCGCAACAGGTAACGTCCGCCGATGATCACCACGACGATGCTGCCCAACACCTGCAAGCCATGGTTGAGATCCTGGGCCGGGGTAGTGGTGTGGTCGCCGCCGGCGAGCAGCGGCACCATGGCGATCAGCGGAATCGCCGCGATGTCCTGGAACAGCAGAATGGCAAACGCCAACCGCCCGTGAGGCTGGTTCAGCTCCTTGCGCTCGGCCAGGCTTTGCAGGCCGAAGGCGGTGGAGGACAGCGCGAGGCCCAGGCCCAATACAATCGCACTGTTCCATGACTGACCAAATCCCCACAGCGCCACCACGCCAATCACGGTGCCGGTGAGCAACACCTGGGCCAGGCCCACGCCAAACACCGCCTTGCGCATCACCCATAAGCGTTTGGGCGAGAGTTCCAGGCCGATGATGAACAGCAGCAACACCACCCCCAGTTCGGAAAACTGCGCGACGCTTTGTGGGTTGCCCACCAAACCCAACACCGAGGGACCGATGATCACACCGGCCAGTAGATAGCCCAGTACTGCGCCCAGTTGCAGGCGCTTGGCCAAAGGCACGGTCAGCACGGCGGCGAAGAGGAACACCACGGCTGCTTGTAACAGGTTGCCTTCATGGGGCATTGCGTACTCCAGGATCTTTTACCTAATCAATAGGGCGCTATTAGAGCGCTTTTTTACGTATTGAAATCTGAATTTTTGCCGATGGATAGCCCTTTGCCACCAGCATTCACGGGCTCTCAGGCATTTCAGGCGGAGAAAGAACGAAAGTATTAATACCATTTATTTCAATGACTTTTATGCGGGCGGCTACCGTTTTGACAACTAGGAACAGTTGTCCACGGTATCAGGCCGCTCGAATTCGATGCGTGTTGGCTCTTTGGTGACCCCCGCGTGTACACGGACGAAAAGCTTGAACCACAAAGGAGATGAATGTGGAAAGATCATTTGCGACTGCCGCTGCCCCCCGTATTTCTCCCCTTTATCTTGCTATTCGCCTCGGTGTTGCCAGCCTCGTGATTGGCTTGGCAAGCCCGCAGGCATTAGCGGCGTGCACACCGGCCAGCCCGGCGGTTGGCGATACCGTGAGCTGCTCGGGCACCGCGACAATCCTGCAGAACAATACCTTTGCAAGCGCCGTGGATAACCTGACGGTCGGTGTGACCGTTGGCTCCACCATCAATGCGCTGTTGGGCGGGACCGCGATGGCCCTGTCGGGTAACAACATCACGTTGAACAACTCGGGCACCATCGATCCGTCGATACTGGGGCTGGTCACCCTGCTGAGCAACGGCACGGTGATTGGCAGCGGCGCGTCGGGTACGGTGAATGTCACGAACCTTGCAACCGGTATCATGAAAGGGACCTCGGGCCTACTGAGTGGCTCCCTGGGCACCCTCAGCGGCATGGCGCTGAATATCAATAACGGCGCCACCGGCACCACCACCATTACCAACAACGGTGCCATCGGCTCGACCGCACTGCTCGGCCTGAGCCTGTTTTCCTCCGACGCGCCAGTGATAGCGGTGCAGGGTGGCTCCCAGGTGAACATGACCAACACCGGCACGGTAACCGGGCGTATGGCGTTCGAGGCCTCGGCAGGCGGCAACACCTTCTTCAACAGCGGCAACATCGCCGGCGGTTTGTCGATGGGCGCCGCCAGCACCAACACCTTTACGGCGGTCACAGGTTCCACCGTGTCTGCTGCGGGTGGTATCGGGCTCAATCTTGGCGGCCTGATAGGCATCAATCTGGGGTTCGCCCCGACTGGCCAGATTGATGGCGGGTTGGGCGGTAGCAACTCGTTGATCCTGCAAAACCCTCTCGGTATTGGCGGGGGCACATCGGGCGCCTCTACAGCCTCAAGCGCCAACTACGTCAACTTCAACAACCTGACCGTCAACAGCGGCACCTGGACCTTACAAGGACCGCTGGTGAGCGGCAGTTCGACCCTCAATGGTGGTGTTGCACAGTTCAACGACAACGGCACATTCGGCAGCGGTGTCCTGACCTCCAATGGTGGGGCGATTCAAGCCAGTAATGCGGGCCTGACGCTCAGTAACTTGATGACCCTGGGCACGGGGGGCTTGAGCATCCAGGGCGCCAACGGGATGACGTTGGGAGGTGTGCTTTCGGGCACTGGCCCACTGATCAAGTCCGGCACTGGCCAACTGATCCTCAATGGTGCCAACACTTATAGCGGCGGAACCACGCTGAACTCCGGCAGCGTGCAAGTGGGCAATGCCCTGGCGCTTGGCTCGGGTGTGGTGACAGTCGCAGGGACATCGACTCTGGCGGCACCAGGCACCGTGAACCTGGGCAACGCGTTCACCCTCAACAATACCTTGACCACCAGCGGCACGGGAGCGTTGACCCTCAGCGGCAACCTCAGCGGTACCGGTGGCCTTAACGTAAACGGTAGCGGTGGCCTGACCCTGACTGGCAACAACGCCGGTTACACCGGCCCTACCGGTTTGAACGCAGGTGTCTTGACCCTCGGCAGTGTCGGTGCCTTGGGTTCGGGGGCATTAAGCGTCAACGGTGCCGCTAGCCTGGACACCACCGCCGCCGCTACGCTGAACAATAACGTGACCCTCAACGCCAACCTGACGACCGTCGGCAGTAACCCGCTGACCCTTGGCGGAGTGATCTCGGGGGCCGCCGGAATCATCAAAAATGGCCTCGGGACCCTGACGCTGACGGGCAACAATGCTTACCAAGGCCCAACCGCCCTCAATGGCGGCACACTGTTGCTGGGTTCCAATACCGCCTTGGGCATAGGTGCGTTGAACGCGGTAGCCAACACCACGCTGGACGCCAATACCGCCGTCAGCCTGAACAACCTGCTCAACCTGGGCGGAGCCTTGAACATTGGCGGCAGCGCCGACTTGACCTTGAATGGCGTAGTCAATGGCCTCGGGGGCAGCCTGGTCAAGAACGGCACCGCCAACCTGGTGCTCAATGGCAACAACGGCTACCTCGGCGGCACCACCCTCAATGCGGGTACCCTGACGGCCGGCAGCAACACCGCACTGGGCCTCGGCGGCTTGACCGTCGGCGGCGCGGCCACTCTGGACAGCAACACCGCAGTCAGTTTGGCCAACAACGTGGCCTTGAACGCTAACCTGACCCTTGGCGGCAGCAATGCCCTGACGTTGGGTGGTTTGATCAGCGGCACTGGCGAACTGATCAAGAATGGCGCGGCCAACTTGACCCTTACCGGCATCAACTCCTTCCTGGGCGGTACGAACCTCAATAGCGGCACCCTGACTTTGGGCAATGCGGGCGCATTGGGCACGGGTGCCTTGACCGTCGGTGGTACCGCGACGCTGGACAACAGCGCAGCCTTCACCCTGGGCAATAGCATCGCCCTCAATGGCAACCTGACACTGGCGGGTAATAACAACCTCACGCTGGGCGGCGTGATCAGCGGCGCCAACCAATTGATCAAGAACGGCGTGGGCCTGTTGACCCTCAATGGCGCCAACACCTTCCAGGGCGGCACCACCCTGAACGCCGGCGGCCTGAATCTGGGCAACGGCGCGGCACTGGGCACCGGTGCGTTGATCGTGGCCGGCGCTGGCAGCCTGGATACCAGCTCTGCGCTGACCGCCAACAACGCCATCAACCTCAACGCCAACCTGACTGTCAGCGGCACCAATCCCCTGACGCTGGGTGGCGTGATCGCCGGCGTGGGCGGGTTGATCAAAGACGGCGTGTCGAGCCTGAACCTCAACGGCGCCAACACCTACAGCGGCCCCACCGCGTTGAACGGCGGCTCGTTGATTGTCGGCTCCAATACTGCGTTGGGCACCAGCGCATTGAACGCATCGGCCGGCACCACACTGGATGCCAGCGCCGCCGTTGCCCTGGGTAATAACATCAACCTGGGCGGCAACCTGAACCTGGGCGGTAGCAACGCCCTGACCCTCAACGGCAATGTGAATGGTGTTGGGGGGCTGACCAAAAACGGTGCTGCGGACCTCACCCTCAGCGGCAATAACGGTTACCTGGGTAACACCGCGCTCACTGCCGGCAAACTGATAGTCGGCTCCAATACCGCGCTGGGTACCGGCGGCTCTTTGAATGCCTCGGCCGGTACCACGCTGGATGCCAACACGGCTGTCAGCCTGAACAACCTGCTCAACCTGGGCGGGGCCTTGAACATTGGCGGCAGCGCCGACTTGACCTTGACTGGCCTGGTCAACGGTATCACCGGCAGCCTGGTCAAGGACGGCACCGCCAACCTGGTGCTCAATGGCAACAACGGCTACGGCGGCGGCACCACTCTCAATGCCGGTACTCTCACTGCCGGCAGCAACACCGCGTTAGGCCTGGGCGGCCTGACTGTGGGCGGTGCGGCAACTCTGGACAGTAACGCTGCGGTCACCCTGGGCAACAACGTGGCCCTCAACGCCAACCTGACCCTTGGCGGCAGCAACGCCCTGACCTTGGGCGGCTTGATCAGCGGCGCAGGTGGCCTGATCAAGAATGGCGCGGGCAACCTGACCCTCAATGGCATCAACACCTTCCAGGGCGGTACCAACCTCAATGTCGGGGCCCTGACACTGGGCAACGCGGGCGCCCTGGGCGGCGGCCCCTTGATCGTTGGCGGCGCCGCGACCCTGGACAACAGCGCAGCCTTCACCTTGGGCAATAACATCGCGCTCAATGGCGACTTGACCCTGGCAGGCAACAACAATCTCAACCTCAGTGGCGTCATCAGTGGTGCCAGCGCCTTGATCAAAAACGGCCTGGCCGACCTGACCCTGAGCGGCAACAACACCTTTACCGGCCCGTTGAATGTCGTCTCCGGCAGTCTTACTACCGTCGGCACCGGCGCCTTGGGCAACACCTCCGGCGCCAACATCAGCGCCGGGGCAAGTCTCAATCTCGGTTCCGACAGCAGCCTGGCGACCTTGGCCGGCAGCGGCGGTTTGCAGATAGGCGCTGGCACCACGTTGAGCGTGGGCGGTGTCAACAGCACCAGCACCTTTGACGGTAGCCTCACCGGCACCGGTGGCCTGGACAAAATCGGCACCGGCACCCTCAACCTCACCGGCATCAATGGCCTCACCGGTAACACCGCCGTCAACGGAGGCACCTTGAACCTCACCGGCTCCCTGGGCAGTGCCCTGGTCGATGTCAACAGCGGCGGCACCTTTACCGGCACTGGCTCGGTGCTGGGTACGCTGAATATCAACAATGGCGGCCACCTGGCCTTGAGTAGCGGCAATACCCTGTCCGCTGGCGTGCTGAATATGAGCGCCGGCGGTAACCTGGACGTCGCCCTCGGTGCACCGTCCCTGACCTCCTTGCTCAACGTCGGCGGCAACGTGAACCTCGCCGGCAACCTGAACGTGACCGATGCCGGTGGTTTTGGCGCGGGTACCTATCGCTTGATCAACTACACCGGCGGTCTGACCGGTGGACTGACAGTGGCCGGTGTTCCGGTGGGCTTTGGCCTCGGCGATCTGCTGGTACAGACCTCTGTCGGTAACCAGGTCAACCTGGTGGTAGCGGCCCCGAACATTCGTTTCTGGGACGGCAGCCAGTCCGTCGCCAACGGCGTCGTGGATGGCGGCACCGGCAACTGGACCGCCGGCGGCTCCAATTGGACGTCGGCCGACGGCCTGACCAACTCACCTTGGGCCAGCGGTTTTGCGGTGTTCACCGGTGCGGCGGGAACCGTCACCGTGCAAGGTCCGCAAGCCTTTACCGGCCTGCAGTTTGTCACCGATGGCTACAACCTGGTCAGCGGCGCAGGCGGGCAGTTGACTGCGATCAATGGCGGCACCGGCAATGTGTCGATGCGGGTTGATCCGGGTGCTACCGCGACTATCGGCGTGAATATCGATGGCGCCGGCACCCTGAATAAACTCGACACCGGCACCCTGGTGCTTGGTGGCGCAAACACCTACACCGGCGGCACCTTGCTCAATGGCGGTACCTTGGTGGTCGGTAGCAACACGGCGCTGGGCACCGGCCAGTTGACCGCTGTGGTGGGCACGACGCTGGACAGCAATGCGGCAGTGACGCTGGGTAATGACGTTGCCCTTGCCGGTAACTTGACCGTCGGCGGCAGCAACGCCCTGACCTTGAATGGCGTGGTCAATGGCGTTGGCGGCCTGATCAAAAATGGCGCAGCGAACCTGACTCTGGGCGGTGCCAACACCTACCTTGGTGTCACTGCGCTGAATGCTGGTGGCCTGATCCTGGCGTCCAACACTGCACTGGGTGCCAGTGTGTTGAATGCCGCCGGCGGCACCACCCTGGATGCCAGCACTGCGGTCACCGTCGCGAACGCCATCAACCTGGCGGGCAACCTGGGCATAGGCGGTACGGCTGACCTGACCCTGAACGGTCCCGTTGCCGGTATCGGCAGCCTGACCAAGGACGGCGCGGCCAACCTGACCCTCAATTCGGCCAATGGCTTCCTCGGTGGCACCACACTCAATGCCGGTACCCTGACTGTGGGCAATGCCCTGGCCCTGGGGCTGGGCAGCCTGACGGTCAGCGGCGCCTCGACCCTCGACAACAACACGGCGCTGGCCCTTGGCAACAATGTGGCGTTGAACGCCAACCTGGCAGTGGCCGGCAGTAATGACCTGACCCTGGACGGTGTGCTCAGTGGCACGGGTGCCCTGACCAAAAACGGTGCGGCCAACCTGACCCTCAATGGTGTCAACACCTACCAGGGTGGGACCACGCTCAATGCGGGTACCCTGACGCTCGGTGGCGCAGCGGCACTCGGCACTGGCGCCTTGACCGTGGCTGGGGCTTCAACACTGGCCAACACCTCGCCACTGGTACTGGCTAACGACGTCAATGTGAACGCCGGCCTGACCGTCGGCGGTACCAATAACCTGACCCTGGGCGGCGTACTGGCCGGCACCGGCAGCCTGATCAAAACCGGTGCTTCCGACCTGACGGTCAGCGGCGCCAATGCCTTTGGCGGTCTGTTCGACGTGCAGGCGGGCAGCTTGACCACTCTCGGCGCCTCGGCACTGGGTAACAACGCCGGGGTCAACCTGGCGACGGGGACTTCTCTTAACCTGGGCAGTTCGACCAGCCTGGGCAGCCTCACCGGCAGCGGTACTGCCGTGGTCGGTGGCGGCAACACCCTGAGCATCGGCGGCGGCAACCTGAGCAGCACCTTTGGTGGCAGCCTCAATGGCGCAGGCGGCCTGGACAAAGTCGGTACCGGTACGCTGACTCTCGGTGGAATCAGTGGCTTGACCGGCAACACCCAGGTCAGCGCCGGTACCCTGAACGTCAACGGTTCCCTGGCCAGCGGCAACGTTGGCGTCGGCAGCGGCGCGACCCTCGGTGGTACTGGCACCTTGGCAGGGCTGGTGAGCATCGCCGATGGCGGCCACTTGGCGGTCAACTCCGGCAACACCCTGACGGTCGGCGGCCTGGTACTGGGCGCCAACGCCAACCTGGATGTGGGCCTCGGCGCACCGTCCACTGGCGGCACGGCGTTGGTGCATGTCGGCGGTAACCTGACCCTTGACGGTACCCTCAATGTCAGCGACATCGGTGGCTTCGGCGCCGGGATTTACCGGTTGATCGACTATACCGGCGGCTTGACCAACAACGGTCTGCAATTGGGTAGCCTGCCGGTCAACATTTCCCCTGGCAGCCTCGACCTGCAAACCGCTGTCGGCAGCCAGATCAACCTGCTGGTCAGTGGCAATACCAACGTCCAGTTCTGGGACGGCAGCCAGACCACCGGCAACGGCGCAGTGGATGGCGGCACCGGTACCTGGAATGGCGCCGGCACCAACTGGACCGGCGTCAACGGTTCGTTCAACTCGGCGTGGGCACCCAATAGCTTCGCGGTGTTCCAAGGCACGGCAGGTACTGTCACGGTGGACGGTCCGCAAGCCATCACCGGCCTGCAATTCGTCACCGACGGCTACAACGTAGTGGGCGGCACGGCAGGGGCCTTGACCCTATTCAACGGTACGGGTGGCAACACCGCTGTGCGGGTTGACCCCAACGTGACCGCGACCCTGGGCGTGACCCTCAATGGCGGCGGTACCCTGGCCAAACTCGACGCCGGTACCCTGGTGCTTAACGGCGCCAACACCTACACCGGCGGCACGGCCCTCAATGGCGGTACGCTGATTGTGGGTAACAACAGCGCCTTGGGGACTGGTCTGCTGACCACGTCCAACGGCACCACCCTGGACAGTAACGCTGCGGTCACCTTGGCCAATGGCGTTGACATCAACGGTGCGCTGACAGTCGGCGGCACTAACGCGTTGACTCTGGCGGGCACTGTGGCGGGCACCGGTAACTTGATCAAGAACGGCATCGCCGCCTTGACCCTGAACGGCGCCAACACTTACACCGGGCCAACCGCGCTGAACGCCGGTGGCCTGGTTCTCGGGTCCAACAGCGCACTCGGTGCAGGCGCCTTGAATGCGGCAGCGGGTACTACCCTCGACACCAACACCGCCGTGACCCTGGCCAATAACGTCACGGTGGCCGGCAACCTGGGCATTCTGGGTACGGCTGACCTGACGCTCAATGGCCTGGTCACCGGTACTGGCGGCCTGACCAAAGCCGGGGCGGGCAACCTGACCCTCAATGGCGCCAACGGCTATGTCGGTGGCACTCAACTCAATGCAGGCTCCCTGACCCTTGGCAACAACACCGCCATCGGCACCGGCGCCTTGCTGGTCAATGGCCCTGCCACGCTGGATAACAGCGCGGCGCTGGTGCTGGCCAACAACGCCACGCTCAATGGCAACCTGACGGTGGCCGGCAACAATGGCCTGACGCTCAATGGTGTGGTCGACGGCACTGCGCAGTTGATCAAAAACGGCGGCGCCAATCTGACGCTTAACGGCGCCAACACCTACGGTGGCGGTACGGCGCTGAATGCCGGTTCGCTGACGCTGGGCAACACCACGGCATTGGGTTCCGGTGCCTTGACGGTTGGCGGTGCGGCGACTCTGGATAACAGTGCTCCACTGGTGCTGGCCAACGCAGTCAACCTCAACGGCGACCTGACGGTGGCCGGCAACAATAACCTGACCCTGGCCGGTGTGGTGGCGGGGGCGGGCGGCTTGATCAAAAACGGCGGTGCGGACCTGACCCTGAGCGGCAACAACACCTTGACCGGTCCGTTGAGTGTGCTGGGTGGCAGCCTCACTACCGTGGGCAATGGCGCCTTGGGCAACACCTCCGGCGTGACCGTCGGCAGCGGTGCGGCTCTCAACCTGGGCGGTAATGCCAGCCTCAACACCCTGGCCGGTAACGGCGCGGTGCAAGTGACGGGCGGCAGCACCTTGGCAGTGGGCGGCAGTAACCTGGACAACACCTTTGGCGGCTCACTGGGCGGTGCTGGCAACCTCGACAAGAACGGCACCGGCACGCTCAACCTGACCGGCACCAATGGCCTCAGTGGCGCGGCCAGCGTCAACGGCGGCACCTTGAATGTTGGCGGAACCCTGGCCAGCAGCACGGTCGGCGTCAACAACGGCGCGACCCTGACCGGTACCGGTTCGCTGGCAGGCGCGGTGACGGTGGCCGATGGCGGCCATATCGGCCTGACTTCCGGCAGCACCTTGTCGGTAGGCTCGCTGGCACTTGGCGCCAACTCCAACCTCGACGTCGGCCTGGGTACGCCGACCGTGGGCGGTGGCAGCGGCCTGCTGAATGTCGGCGGCAACCTGACGCTGGACGGCAACCTCAACGTCACCGATATCGGCGGCTTTGGCAGCGGCGTCTACAACCTCATCAACTACGGCGGCGCCCTGACCGATAACGGCCTGACCGTCGGCACGGTTCCAGGCAGCGTGGCACCGGGCGATCTGCAAGTGCAGACCGCAATCAACAACAAGGTCAACCTGCTGGTGACTGCGCCGAACACCACTGTGCAGTTCTGGGACGGTGGCCAATTGGCCGGCAACGGTACCATCGCTGGCGGCAACGGCACTTGGGGCACGGGCACTACCAACTGGACCAATGTTGACGGCACCGTCAACCAGGGTTGGGGCAACAGCTTCGCAGTGTTCCAGGGTGCGGCGGGTAATGTGGCGGTCAACGGTGCGCAAGCCATCACCGGCATGCAGTTCGTCACCGATGGCTACAACCTGTCCTCCGGCGCGGGCGGTTCGCTGACCCTGGTCAACGGCGGCACGGGCAACACGGCGATCCGTGTTGACCCGAACGCCACCGCAACCCTGGGCGTGACCCTCACTGGCGGCGGTACCCTGGCCAAACTCGACACGGGCACGCTGGTGCTCAACGGCACTAACACTTACACCGGCGGCACCGCGCTCAATGGCGGCAAGCTGGTGGTAGGCAACAACAGCGCCCTGGGCACCGGTGTCCTGACGGCTGCCAATGGCACCACCCTGGACAGTAACGCTGCCGTCGCCCTGGCCAATGCCACGGTACTCAACGGCGCGCTGGCCGTCGGCGGCTCCAACGCGCTGACCCTCAACGGTGTGGTCAGTGGCAGCGGCAGCCTGGTGAAAAAGGGGGCTTCGAGCCTGACCCTCAATGGCGTCAACACCTACAGCGGTGGTACCGGGTTGAACGCCGGCCAGTTGGTACTTGGCAACAACGGCGCTTTGGGCAGTGGCGCCCTGAGCGTCGGCGGCGCCGCGCAACTGGACGGTACCTCGGCCCTGCAACTGGCCAACGCCATCAACCTCAGCGGCCCGCTGACCCTGGCCGGCAGCAACGACCTGGCCTTGAACGGCGTGGTCAGTGGCACCGGCAGCCTGGTGAAAAATGGCAACGGTTCGCTGTTGCTGGCCGGTGTTAACACCTACAGCGGCGGCACGACGTTGAACGGAGGCATTACCAGCGGTACCACCAGCAGCCTGCAAGGGGCGATCGTCAACAACGCGACCCTGAACTTCGAGCAAGGCAGCAATGGTACCTACGCCGGCAACCTCACCGGCACCGGTGTGCTGAACAAAAACGGCACAGGCAACCTGCTGCTGACTGGCAACAACACCTTCACCGGCAACACCAATGTTGCGGCCGGCGGTTTGCTGGTCAACGGCACCTTGAACAGCGGGGCGGTGCAAGTCGCCAGCGGTGCTTCGCTGGGCGGCAGTGGTTCGCTGGCAGGTGCGGTGACCATGGCCAACGGTTCAACCCTGTCTGGCGGCGGCGGTACTGCGCCACTGTCCGTGGGTTCTCTGGCGTTGTCCTCGGGCACCAACCTGAACTTCGCCCTGGGTGCACCGGGTTCGTCCACCACCGCGGTCAACGTTGCCAGCAACCTGACCCTGGACGGCACGCTTAACGTCACGGATGCGGGCGGCTTTGGTGTCGGTGTCTATCAACTGTTCCGCTACGGCGGCACGCTGACTGACAACGGTCTGGCTTACGGCACGCTGCCTACCGGCATCGTTCCGGGCGCCCTGACCCTGCAAACGGCGCTGGCCAATCAGGTCAACCTGCTGGTGCAAACCACACCGGGACAAATCCAGTTCTGGAATGGCGGTACCACCAATCCTGACGGGACCATCACCGGTGGCAGCGGTACATGGGGCCCGGGCACCAACTGGACCGATCCGAACGGCACCCAAGGCCAGTCGTCCACCAACCAGTTCGCCGTGTTTGGTGGCCAGGGTGGGACCGTCACCGTGTTGGGTAACCAAGGCTTCACTGGCCTGCAGTTCCTCGACCCAGGCTACTCGCTGGTGGCTGGGACAGGCGGTAGCTTGAGCCCGACCAATGCGCCTGACGGCAGCCTGGCTGCGGTGCGTGTCAACGCTGGCGTCACTACGCAAATTGATGCGCCACTGGTAGGCACAGGCGGTATCAATAAACTGGATGCCGGTACCTTGCTGTTGACCGGTGCCAATACCTACACCGGCGGCACTACTGTCAGTGGCGGTACCTTGGCGGGTAACACCACCAGCCTGCAGGGCAATATCCGCAACAACGCACGGATGCTGTTTGCGCAAAACAGCAATGGTCGCTTCAACGGTGTCCTGAGCGGTACCGGTGATGTGGTCAAGCAAGGCGCGGGTGCGTTGCTGTTGACGGGTAACCAGCCATTTAGCGGGACCGTCGAAGTGGATCAGGGCGTGTTGCAAGTCGGTAATGCGGCCAACCCGGGCACGGTGCTGGGCGGCCAGGTCACGGTCGCTAACGGTGCAGGCCTGACCGGTAACGGCAGCGTCGGTTCGCTGGTCAACCACGGCTCGGTCACGCCTGACAGCGGCAAGCTGACCGTTGCGGGCAACTTCACCAACGCCGCTGATGGCGCACTGAACCTGGTGATTACGCCGTCGGTTGCAGGCTCCCTGGCGGTCGGCGGTACGGCCAACCTGGCGGGCACCTTGAATGTGGTCAACCTGGCACCGTATGCCGGGCCTGCCACCTACACCCTGTTGACCGCCAGCGGTGGGGTCAACGGCACCTTCAATACCACCAACCTGGATAGTCTGGCGTTCCTCAACACGGCACTCAGTTACAGCCCGAACCAAGTTGCTCTGGCCGTCAGCCGTAATAACGTCAGCTATGCCAGCGTGGCGGCAACCGGTAACCAGCGGGCCGTAGCGGCTGCATTGGGCAGCGGGCCGGCAGTGGGCGGTGCAGCGGTGCAAAACGCGTTGCTCAGCGGCAACGCCGCCAGTGCACGTGCGGCCTTCGACAGCCTCTCGGGTGAAATCCACGCCAGTACTGCCAGCGCCATGCTTGAGGATTCGCGTTACATTCGTGACGCGGCCAACGAGCGTATGCGCCAGCAGGGTTGCTTGCGTGAGGACGATCCACGCAACAGCCTGGCGCCTAGCGAAAACCGCCTGAGCAGTGCCGGTTGCCACGATGAGATCGTTGGCTGGATGCGCGCCCTTGGTGCCTGGGGTCATATGGGTGGCGACGACGGCACTGCCAAGCTGAATCGCAACCTGGGTGGCTTCCTGTTGGGTGCCGACAAACAACTGGATGACGCCTGGCGTGCCGGTGTGGCTGCCGGTTACACCCGCAGCGACCTTGACGTCAATCGCCGTAGCTCCAGTGCCAAAGTGGATAGCTACCACCTGATGGCTTACACCGTGTACCAGCAAGAAGCCTTCGCCGCTCGCATGGGCGTGGCCTACAGCTGGAACGACGTCGACAGCAAACGTGATGTCGCCATCGGCTCTGTCAGTCAGCGTCTGAAGGCTGACTACAAGGCCCGTACGGCGCAAGTGTTCGGTGAAGTCGGTTACACCTTCGAGACAGGCGGTGTAGCCCTGGAACCGTTCGCAGGTCTTGCCTACGTTAACTACGACACCGACACCCTCAAGGAAAAAGGCGGCTCCGCAGCCCTCAAGGGCGACGCCGATCAGGACGTCACGTTCTCCACCCTGGGCCTGCGTATCGGCAAGACCATCAGCTTGGGCAACGGCACGAAAATCACCCCACGGGGCAGCATCGGCTGGCGTCACGCCTTTGGTGACACCAAACCGGATGCTGACCTGAGCTTCATCAATGGTGGTGGTTCGTTCAGTACCCAAGGCGTGCCGATTGCCAAAGACAGTGCGGTGCTGGAAGCCGGTATCGATTACCAGATCACTCCCAACGGCAAGCTGGGCCTGGGTTACTCCGGTCAGCTCTCGCGCAACGACAAGGACCACGCGATGACCCTTAGTTTCTCCCTCGGTTTCTGATCAAGGCCGAGTACTTCAAACCGCCCGAAAGGGCGGTTTTTTTTGGCTGGAGTTCAGCGACGGACTATCAAACGTTTGGCGTTACTGAAATCGTATTCGTCTTTCATTGTTCAAGCCTCCTCATACTGACGACGTTCATTTCTGCAGACGTGCCTTGCACTGTCAACTGAGTGGCGCAGGCTATCAAGCAAACACATTGCTCAACGTTGCGAAGATCAAATGTGGGAGATGTCGAGCTTTAGCGAGGCTGCGATGACGTCGGCACAGCCAACATCGAGGGTGCCTGACCCTCCGCCATCGCAGCCTCGCTAAAGCTCGACAGCTCCCACACAGGACTCGTTTCGCCGGGCTTTTTACGGCCGTCAGAAACCGCGACGCTCAATCACTGGCATCTTGCAGCAACACCCGGGCGACATTGCTCAGGGTGTTGAGGTCTCGTTCGTCGGTGTCGTTGAGTGTGGTGCAGGCCAGGGTGGTGATCAGGTCAAGGGCGGCTCGCAGACGTTCGCTGACGCAGGCGTGCAGGTCGAGCAAGGGCGCTTGGTTGTCGATTAAAAGGACGGGGGTGTCGGTGGCGATGCGGGTGAGGGGGGTATAGCGAGGTGCATGA
>Ga0302228_10001623_pt1 | contig 16322 bp, 12 predicted proteins | sample II_Palsa_N1_2_FD_193519 | JGI IMG/M metagenome (GOLD analysis project Ga0302228, IMG submission 193519) | Peat permafrost microbial communities from Stordalen Mire near Abisko, Sweden - II_Palsa_N1_2 | ecosystem: Environmental > Terrestrial > Soil > Palsa > Peat permafrost | place: Sweden...
CGACTCTTCGTGCAGACGACGCGCACGGCCGAGGTCGCTGTCCTTCAAGCGACCGCGCGCTACCAGCCACGCGCAGACTTCCGCTTCGCGATCGTCCGCCGCCGTGCTAGCCCCGCTTGCCGCCGGCTTGATGACTGCCGACATGATTTCACCCCGCTCAATTGCCTGTGTGAGCCGTCAACGCTGGTTTTCGCAAACCACCAGCTCCGACGACATGACCGCCATAACTAGCACAACTTGGTTATCCAGATGTGGCCGCCGATGAATGCAACGACGGCCATCACATCCTGTCGCCTGCGATGGCGTCTGAACGACCCAGCGACACGTATCGCACGCAAAACACCCACCATTGTGACGTCTCCACCCGTCCAGCGGCGTATTCCGATCTTAGGAAAATTTCCTGCATCCCTCCTCGGTTTAAGAGCGTATCTAAGTCTGACCTGAGCGCCGGCGGTTAGTTCGAACAGCCGGTCAAGGGAACTGCGGAAGATGCCGGTACGATGGATACGGTTTGAACTGGGGAATACGTTGATCACAGCGCGCAACAGCTTTGCCCGTCTAAAAATGGCGTCGTTCCGGTGCGCAAGCCTGATGGTCTTCATGACCGTTTGCGTGCATGCCGAGCCTGCCGACGCCCCGGCCGACAACAGCGCGCCGGCGAGCGCGTCCTCCTCCGCGAAAAATCTTGCTCCCGTCAAGGTCGAAGGCCACTACAACAACGGCATCGGCACGTCGGATGCCGCCTCGCAGGGTGTCATCCTGGGTTCGCTGCTGCAGGATATTCCGCTGCTGCGTCCGGGCGAGGTGCTCGAAGCCATCCCCGGCATGGTGGTGACCCAGCATTCGGGCGACGGCAAGGCCAACCAGTATTTTCTGCGCGGTTATAACCTCGATCACGGCACCGACTTCGCCACTAGCGTCGACGGCGTGCCGGTGAACATGCCGACCAATGCCCACGGCCAGGGCTACTCCGACCTCAACTTTCTGATTCCGGAACTGGTTCAGCAGATCGACTACCGCAAGGGCACGTATTACGCCGAGAACGGCGATTTTTCCGCCGCCGGCTCGGCCGATATTCTCTATCGCAAGGACTTGCCGGCGCCGATCCTCAATCTCACTATGGGCAGCTTCGACTATCGCCGCGTGCTGCTAGCCGGATCGACGCCGGTGTCATTGCCGGCCTGGACCGGTGCCGGTAACGGTAGTGCCGCCGGCCCGACCCTGCTCGGCGCGGTCGAGGTGATGAGCGAGAACGGCCCCTGGCGCCTGCCTGAGGACATGCACAAATTCAACGGCCTGGCCCGCCTGAGCGATGGCGACGACGCGCGCGGGTGGTCGATCGACCTGAATGCCTACGACGCGCACTGGGACTCCACGGATCAGGTGCCCCTTTCGCTGATCCAGTCCGGCGCGCTGTGCCGGTTCTGCGCGCTCGATACCAGCGACGGCGGGTACAGCGGCCGGGACATTCTCTCCGGCGAATGGCATAGCCAGGATGCCAGCGGCTATACCCGGGTTTCGGCCTATGCCGAACACTACCGACTGCAGCTGTTCTCCGACTTCACGTATTTCGAGCTTCGCCCGGATACCGGCGATCAGTTCGAGCAGGCCGAATCGCGCAACCTGGTCGGGACCAAGATGGCCCAGGGCTGGACCGGCAGCCTCTTCGGGCACGATTCGACCACCGAAGCGGGCTTTCAGCTGCGCCACGACCATATCGACGTCGGCCTGTTCAACACCGAAGATCGCCTACCTTTCCAGACCGTCAACGACAACCGCGTCAATGAAACTGAAGCGGCCGTGTACCTGGAAAACACCACGATCTGGAGCGACTGGTTTCGCAGCCAGATCGGCATCCGCCAGGACAACATCCACCTTGGCCTGACTGAGCTGAATATCCCGCAGAACACCGGCACCGGCTCGGGCAACCGCACCTCGCCCAAGCTCGCCCTGGTGTTCGGCCCGTGGGCCAAGACCGAATTTTTCCTCGACGCCGGCAATGGCTTTCACAGCAACGACGCGCGCGGCGTCATCTACCGCGTCGATCCCACCACCGGCGGCCCGGCCTCGCCCGTGCCCGCCCTGGTGGGTGCATTCGGCCAGGAGGTCGGCGTGCGCACGGAAATCATCCCGGGCCTGCAAAGTTCGCTCTCGCTGTGGCGACTGAACAGCGAATCGGAGCTGGTCTACGACGCCGATTCGGCCGTTGGCAGCACGACGCCCAACGGCGCCAGCCGGCGCTACGGCGTGGAGTGGAGCAATCACGCCGTAGTGACCGACTGGCTGCTGTTCGATGCCGATCTGGCCTATACGCACGCGCGCTTCGCCAACAACAACGACAACGGCGAACTGGGCGACCACATTCCCAATGCGGTTCCCAAGGTCGGCTCGATCGGCCTGACCATGCACGATGTCGACGACTGGTCCGGCGACATCAAACTGCGCTATATCGGCAAGTACCCGCTATCGCAGGACAACACCCTGGTCGGCTCATCGGCCATCGTCACCAACCTGCGTCTGGCGCGTGCGCTCACGCCATCGATATCGCTGTCGCTGGACGTGCTGAACCTGTTCGACCGCAAGTACTACGACATCGAATACGATCAGGACTATCGCGCCTCGCTGGCCAGCGCTCCGGTTCCCAACGGCATCACCGTGCACCCGGGCGAGCCGCGCGAGGTGCGGCTAAGCCTTGATCTGAAGCTCTGACCGATTCGCTTGTCGCCGCACCAATGTCTGGGACAATGGCGCTTTGCCTGAAGCGGTCCCACCATGCAGTTGCTCGATATCGGCGTCAATCTCGGTCACGAATCGTTTCAGCCTGATCTGGACGCAGTGCTGCAACGTGCGGCCGAGCAAGGCGTCGGCCGGATGATCGTGACCGGCGCGTCGCGCGAGGGCAGCGCGCATGCGCTGGCGCTAGCCAAGGCGCATCCCGGCCGGCTGTTTGCTACGGCTGGCGTGCATCCGCATCACGCGATCGACTACGACGACGCCACCGATGCGCGGCTGCGCGAACTGGCGCGCGATACCGTCGTACGCGCCATCGGCGAAACCGGGCTGGACTACAACCGCAATTATTCGCCGCGCGAGGTGCAGCTGCAGGTATTCGAGCGGCAGCTGCAGATTGCCGTGGACCTGCAGCTGCCGCTGTTTCTGCACCAGCGCGACGCGCATCAGGATTTTCTTGCCGTGCTGCAGCGCTATCGCGACAAGGTGCCGGCCGCGGTCGTGCACTGCTTTACCGACACCGCTGAGGCGCTGCGCGATTATCTGGCGCTGGACTGCCATATCGGCATCACCGGCTGGATCTGCGACGAACGCCGCGGCAGCCATCTGCGCGAGCTGGTGCGCGAGATCCCTGCCGACCGCCTGATGATCGAAACCGACGCACCGTATCTGCTGCCGCGCACGATACGGCCGCAGCCCAAACATCGGCGCAATGAGCCGATGTATCTGCGGCATATTTGCGAAGAGATTGCGCGCGATCGGGGTGAATCGGTCGACGTCACTGCTGCCAACAGCACGGCGACGGCCACGGCCTTTTTCGGGTTGTTCTGATCGACGACGCAATGCCGACGTGACGCCCGCGGGCTGCCTGGTTGTTCCTGTTTACCGGGACAGCACGCGCGTCTCGCCCAGGCCCAGACCACCCAGCGCATGCTCACCGATCTGCACGCGTATCAGGCGCAGCGTGGGAAAGCCCACCGCGGCGGTCATTCGCCGTACTTGGCGGTTGCGGCCCTCGCGTATGGATAGGCTGAGCCAGCTGGTCGGCAGATGTTTGCGAAATCGGACCGGCGGATCGCGCGACCACAGCCACCGCGGCTCGTCGACGCGCTTCGCGTCGGCTGGAAGCGTCGGCCCATCGTTCAACGACACGCCGTTTCGCAATGCGAGCAGCGCCATGTCGTCGATCTCGCCGTCGACCTGGACCACATACGTTTTCGGCTGCTTGTGCCGCGGGTCGGTGAGCCGATGCGCCAGCACGCCATCGTCGGTCAGCAGCAGCAGGCCCTCGCTATCCTGATCGAGCCGTCCAGCCGCATAGACGTCTTTTTGCTTCACGAAGTCGGCCAGCGTACGCCGGCCGACTTCGTCGGTGAACTGGCAAAGCACGCCGTAGGGCTTGTTCAAGGCGATCAACATGGCGCTATGCCGCTTTGCTGCTTCACCCAGCAGTTCAATGGGCGGAACTGGAGGCCGCCGGACTCACCGGCTTGACGAAGCGCAGCGTCATGCGATCGGATTCGCCGATCGCCTGATACTTGGCCTTGTCGGTATCGCCCAGCGCGTACGTCGGCGGCAGCGTCCAGACGCCCTTGGGATAATTCTTGGTGTCTTTCGGATTGGCATTGATCTCGCTGCTTTCTTCGAGCACGAAGCCAGCGTCGGTCGCCATTTTCACCACATACTTAGTCGGAAGGTAACCGCTCTTCTTCACCGCGTCGAGCGCCGCGCTGTCGTCGGCACGATGGTCGACCACGCCGAGCACGCCACCGGGCCGCAGCACGGTATAAAACGCTTTGAACATTGCCGGCGTGGTATCGGCCATGACCCAGTTGTGCACGTTGCGAAAGGTCAGTACCAAATCGGCCGAGCCGGGCGCACCGAACACCGGCGCCTTGGGATCGAACGCGATGAACTTCGCGTTGCCGTAGCGCATCAGGTCGGAAGCAAACTTGCGCTGCAGTGCATCCTGATCCTTGCGCGCCTCGTCGCTGCTGTCGGGCTTTTCCACGGCGGCCACGTAGTGGCCATTGTCATGCAACACGGGCGCCAGAATCTCGCTGTACCAGCCGCCGCCGGGAGTGATTTCGACGACCGTCTGATCCGGGCGTATGCCGAAAAACTGCAGCGTCGCCTTCGGGTGGCGATAGACGTCGCGCGCGCGATTGTTCGGCGAGCGCCAGTCGCCAGCTAGGGCAGCGTCCAGCTGCTGGCCAGTGAAATCACTGGCACTCGTGGGAGGAACCAGGGCATCGGTCGGCTGATCCTGCACGGACGAAGCCGGTGCGGCCTGCGCCATCGCCAATGTCGGCATGCCGATACAGGCGGCCACCAAACATGTCGCAAGCGCGCGCGAACGATTCATTTCCATACTGCCTGCCCCTTTGCCTTAGCTTCAGTGATGATTGACCCCGCGACGTTTTCAGTCAGCGCAAAACAACCGTAGCGCATGCGCAAGCGCGTTCGCGTGAAGGCATTCTACGTCACGCTCGGTCGCTAATCAGGCAGCAGATTGCCTATGACCCCCGGCTTCATCCGCCGTTCCCCGACTCGGTCATCGCCGCATCGGCCAACGCGTGCATCGACATGTACGCCATCGATTCGCCATAGCGGTGCGCCTCATCGCGTATCCATTCGCGGAAAACACGGAAACCGGCGTGCCCAAGCGAGCGCTCCGGATAGACAAGATGGTAAGCCTCCGGAACATGCAGGTAGCGCTGACCCAATACGTGCAGCAGGCCGGCGTCGATCAGCGGGCGCGCCATGACCATGCGTCCCAGCGCCACGCCCATCCCTTCCAGCGCCGCACGCTGTAGTGCGTCCGTCGTGTCGAACTGTGCCACGAAGCGCCTGGGCATGTGGCCACCGATCTGCTCGAACCAATCGCGCCACCGTTCACTGGGATCGCCAAGCAGTGGCCACAGGCTCATGTCGTCCGGATCCCCGCCCGGCAGATGTTCCAGCAGGGCGGACGACGCCACCGGCACGATCCATTCGTCGAACAAGTGTTCGCTGCGCACGCCTTGCCAATGGCCTTTGCCGTAGCGAATGGCGACGTCGACCGAATCGCGCGCAAAGTCGACCAGCGCACTGGAGGATTGCAGATTGAGTTCCAGCTCGGGATGCATCGCAACCAGGCTGGCCACCCGCGGCATCAGCCAGCTCGACATCACGCCGGACAGTGTGCTGACGGTCAGCGCCTCCTCGCGACGACACTGATAGGTCGCCATCGCCAGCTCGATTCCCTCGAAGTGATGGGCGACCGCCTCCATCAAGCGGCGACCTTCGGCGGTGAGCCGCACCCCGCGCGGACCGCGGTCGAACAGCTTGCGTTCCATCCGCTGCTCTAGCTGGCGCATTTGATGGCTGAGCGCACTGACGGTGAGGTTCGCCTGATCCGCAGCGCGCGACAGGTTGCCCAGGCGGGCGACCTGTACGAACTGTTGCAACAGGCTCAGCGGCAACCTTCCCATCTTGAATTTCTCTCAAGTCTACCTTGTGAATATATCGCTTTTTTTGAGCACTGATGTAGATCTACCTTGAGCACAGCCCAAACCGGGGCATTCCAGGGAGCCACCTCATGAACCCGCTGTGGAAAAATCTGCTTTACCTGCACGGCCACATCACCCACGCCGAGCTGGCCTGGAAACCCGACTCGCACGTTCCGACGAATCCACCCAGGGCAGACATCGCCATCAGTAGGCCACGGTCGTTGGTGCGGTCGGCATGCGCACTGGCATGGCCCCGGCTCATTGCACCACGCTGAGGTGAACGGCGTATCGGTCTTCGCTGCGCCACGCACCCCGATACGTCACGCGCGCTTTGCCTGGACGAGTGCATTCTTGGCACTTTCCATCGCACGAGGTATCTCTCCATGCAGCAGCGTTCCCTTGGCAAATCGTCGTTATCCGTCGCCCCGCTCGCGTTCGGCGGCAACGTCTTCGGCTGGAGCGCGGATGAGAAGCGCTCGTTCGAACTGCTGGACGCATTCGTCGACGCCGGCTTCAATCTGGTCGATACCGCCGACGTCTATTCGGCCTGGGTACCGGGGAACAGCGGTGGCGATTCGGAGACCATCATCGGAAAATGGTTCAGGCAAAGTGGCAAGCGCGACAAGATGGTCATCGCGACCAAGGTGGCCAAATGGGACAAGCAGCCCGGCCTCTCGCCGATCAATATTGCGCAGGCGGTGGAAGGGTCGTTGAAACGCCTCCAGACCGACCATATCGACCTGTATCAGGCGCATGAGGACGACGCCAGCGTGCCGCTGGAAGAAACGCTCGACGCCTTCAGCCGCCTGATCGAGGCCGGCAAGGTGCGCGTCATCGGTGCGTCCAACTACACCGCCGACAGGCTCGCCGAGGCCTTGAAGGTATCGCGCGAGAACAACCTGCCGCGCTATGAAACCCTGCAGCCGGACTACAACCTGATCGATCGTGCGGGCTACGAAAAAGATCTCGAGCCGCTGATCCGCGACGAACACATCGGCGTGATCAGCTACTACTCGCTGGCCAGCGGCTTTCTCAGCGGCAAGTACCGCAGCGAAAGCGATCTGGCCAAGAGCAGCGCGCGCGGCGGCGCGGTGAAGAAGTATCTCAATCCGCGCGGCATGCAGATTCTGGCCGCGCTGGACGACGTGGCGTCTTCGCACAACGCCAAGCCGGCCCAGGTCGCGCTCGCCTGGTTGATGGCGCGTCCGGGCATCACCGCGCCGATCGCCAGCGCAACCAGCGTGGAGCAGCTGCATGAACTGGTGGGCGCGGCCAAGCTCAGTCTGAGTGACAAAGACGTGGCTCAGCTCAATACCGCGAGCGAGTGATCGCTCCAAACCGTTGAAAACGGACGGCGCTCAGCGGTGCTGAGAGCCGTCCAACTTTTGCGGGGTCGCCGGATCATCCGTCGCGGCATCGCTCAACCCATCCGGCAGGATCACCGTATAGCCCTTTGCCTGCAGCGCGGCCATGTAGCTGCCATCGCCGAGCAGGCGCTCCATCGGCAGCTGGGCAAACGTCACGCGATTCGTCTCCAGGGCCGTGCTCGCGGCCGCCACCCAGGTGGCTTCGACCCGGGCTTCGATATCGGTCAGGCCCAGCTCGTGCGCCACGCCCGATTCGTTGACCGCGGCCAGACACACCTGCAGCTGGTCGCTTAGCGGCAGCCGGCGTAGCGCATCCAAGTCCCCGGTGGCCCACGCGTTCGCGCGGGCACGCATCAACGCGACGTCGCCATCGAGATGATCGAGTGTCTTGGCGAAGCAGTCGCGGTCATCCATCGGGGCTTTCTTGAAATCCTTCACCACCGCCTTGGGCTGATCCACGACGATGGTGTAGGTGACCGGGGTCGGGCTGAGGTCGTGCTGCGCCGCCGCCTTCTTGATCAGCGGATCGAGCATGTCGTTGCTCAGATCGGCCTGCTTGATCGCGGCGATGAACAGCGCCGCCGCGGCGAAAATCGGCCGCTGTTTTTCGACACTGTTGTCCCAGCCCAGATAGCGCTTTTTCAGGACCAGCCAGCGCGCGTACTGCTCGGGCGGCACCACGTCGACGAGCCGCTTGCCGTCGGGGTTATTGCGAACGCCGATCAGGCTGGGCAGCAGGCCGAGCGTGCCGAAAAACCCGAGCTTGGCGTCCACCTTCACCTGTGGCCGGTCCAGCACCTGCTGGGAATCGGCAATAACCGCCTGCACGTCGCGCGCCTGCCAGTCCATATGCTTGGGCAACAGATCGAGCGTGCCGAGCACCCACAGCACGTGATCTCCCTTGCTGACCTTCCACAGGCCCGGCCCGGGCTGTACGCCACTGACGCTGACACCCTGCAACTCGGTGACCTTGCCCGGGGACGGCGGGGCGACCGAGGACGAAGGTACCGGCGCATCGACGGCAGCGGCCACCGAAATCAGGCCGGCAAGGCACAAGGCCATCAGACGTTGTGCAATAGGTCGCAAGATCGGCATGCTCGGTTCGCTCCGTCAGCTCAGTGCCGGGTTGGCGACGCGGCTGGCGCCGACGTACCCGATGCCGGACTCGCGGCCGCCGAACGGGCCGAAGCGGGATCGCCGTCATCGCTGTCGTCGTCCGGCGCTTCGACCTGATAGCCCTCGGCCTTGAGCTTGGCCAGATAACCATCGGGCGAGAGCAGCTCCTTGATCGGCAGCATGGCGAAAGTCTGCGTGTTTTTTGCCAGCGCGGCACGCGCCAGCGCCAGCCAGTTGGCTTCCATCTTCTCCGGCACATCCGACAGCCCGAGCTTGTGGGCAAAGTCCGCATCGGTGACCGCGGTGATGCAGGTGCCTCGACGATCACTATCGGGCAGCTTGCGCAGCGCCTCCAGATCACCGGTGGCCCAGGCGTTCGCGCGTAGGGTCATGGCCGGCATGTCCTGTTCGACCGCATCGAGCGTACGGCCGAAGCAAGCAATATCGTCCAGTCCGGATGACTTGAAGGCCTTGATCGCATCGTGCGGATGCTCGATCACCAGCGGATAGTCGGTAGAGGTTTCCGGGACATTGTACTTTTTCGCCAGTGCGTCGATGCTGGCCTGCACACCGCCGGACTTGCTCAGCTGGTTCGCCTTCAGCGCCTTTTTGTACAGCTCCTGCGAGGCGAAAATCGGCTTCCACCGCTCGATCCCGCTGTCCCTGCCGATGTACTTCAGCTTGAGCGTGTCCCAGCGCGCGTACAGCGGCGCCGGCAGCACCTGCTGCAAGGTGGCGCCGTTGTCGTTCTTGCGGGCGCTGTACGCGGACGGCAGCAGAAAGAGTTTGCCAAAGAAACTCACATCGACCTTGAGCTTCACATCCGGCAGCTGCAGCACCTGCTGCGACCCGGAGATCGCTGTTTCGACATCGGCCGAGCGCCACTGCATGAGCTGCGGCAGCGGCGAGATTACGCCCAACAGCAGCATTGTGTGGCCGCCCTTGCTCACCTTCCACAGGCCCGGTCCGGGCTGCACGCCGCTGACCGCCACGGCCGCAAGGTTGGTCACGCTGGAGGGCGAGGCGGGCATCGTCGCCGGCGCGGTTTGCGCCGCTGCGCCGAGCGATAGAGCAAGCAGGCAAAATGCCGATACCACGCGCATGGAGTTTCCTTGAGGATCCGATCGTCGGGCTGCAGTATTGACCGCCAGTTTCATCGAAGGTGCGTGAGGGCATGTGGGAGTACATCCGGCATTCACGCTTGTACTCATGGCGACGCGTTTTTCTGATCAGCGAGCGCCAGGTCATGGACCAGGCGCGCTCCGGGGGGGTAAGGCGGCACGTCCACGTAATCGCCTGCGCGCAGGCGAGCCTGCAGACTGCGCCACCATGACGGATCGAAGATTTCGCCGTGCGCTTCGACCAGCGCATCGCGCAGTGTCTTGGGCACGCCGAGGAAATTGACGAAAAGCTCGGGAAACACGTCGTCCGGCGCGGCATAGACCGAATCCTGCAGCGACTGCATCTCGTCGTCCTCATGCTGTTTGGGCAGCGCGCGAAAATGGCATTCGCCCAGCGAGCACAGCTCGTCGTAGTCGTAGAACACGGCCCGACCGTTGCGCGAAATACCGAAGTTCTTCAGCAGCAGATCGCCGGGAAAGATATTGCTGCCGGCCAGATCCTTGATCGCCTGGCCGTAGTCGCACATAGCGCGAACCGCCTCGGCCGGTTCGACCTCGCGCACGTACAGATCCATCGGGCGCATGCGGTGCTCGACGTAGCAGTGGCCGATGACGAGATCGTTGCCGTCCACGCGCACGCTTTGCGCGCATTCGTCCAGCAACTCCTGCAGCAGCTTCTCATCGAACTGGCGCAGCGGAAAGCGCAGCTGGCCAAACTCCTGCGCGTCGATCAGGCGCCCCACGCGGTCGTGATGAAACACCAGCCGGTATTTCTCTTCGACCTGCTTGCGCACCATGTCCTTTGGCCATGCAAAGCGGTCGCGTATGAGCTTGAAAACGACCGGCAGGTCGCGCAGGGTGAAAACCGCCATGACCATGCCGCGCTTGCCGTCAGCGTGTACCAGTCGCTCCTGCGGATGGATGGCCAGATGACTGAACACGCGACGGTAGCGCTCGGTCTTGCCCTGCTTGGCGCGGCCGAGTACGGCGTATAGCTCCTCGAGCGGCTTGTGCGGCAGCAGTGCACGGATGAACGCCACCACCGCACCGACGTTGCCGATATCCGCATGGAAATAGCTGCGCGCATAGCCGAAAAGAATCGAGATCTGCTCGCGCACGGTCAGCAGCGCATCCACGCGCACGCCATCATTCGCGTTCGTCAGCGCGATCACCAGCGGATGGCGCCGGTGGCCGACGCGCAGGCGCCCGACGAGATAGGCGCGGCGGTCGCGGTAGAACACTGCCTGCAACAGATCGATCACCTCGACCGCAGGCAGCCCAGTGGCGCGCAAGCGCGCGCGGAGCGTGTCCGCCAGCGCGGCCGCGCACGCGGATAGATCGGCGTAGACGAAGCCGGCGTCCGACAGGAGACATGCGCAAGCAGAGGTGAGATCGCCCTCGACGTCATAGTGGCGATGCGGCGCGGCATCGCTGCCTTCGGAATCCGGCTCGCGTTCCAGCGCCAAGAATTCGATATCCGAGGCGATGCCGCGCGTATGGAAGTGGCGGCGCGACAGCGAATTGAACCAGGTCTTGTAAAACTCGCGATCGGTCAGGGCGGCAATCTGCAGCTCGAAGGCCTGCCGCATCGACGCCCACAGCGGACGTGAGCGCACGCGATCATCCAGCAGGCCGTCCAGCCGTCCCTGGGTCTCGCGGATGCAGATGTCGTAAAGATCGATACGCTGGCGCGCATCCAGCGCGCTGCCTTGCCAGTCGCGTCGCTCGAATCGCCGCTGTGCGCGGCGAGTGATATCCGCGAAACGGGCGTTGTAGTCGGCAAACGCATCCACCAGCAGCGCCGCCGCCGCGCTTGCCTGCGGCATGGCCAGAGCATGGGCGGGAGGCTCGCGCGGTGGATTCATCGCCCTAGTCTAGCGCTGGCCACGTCGCCCATGGATGAGTCGCGTTTTTCAGCTGGCCTGCTCAACGCGGTTGCGGCCTTGGCGCTTGGCTTCGTAGAGCGCGCGATCGGCGCAGCCGATCAGGCTTTCCGCCGTGCCGGCTCTGACCAGGGACGAACAAGCAACCCCAGCACTGACCGTGACATGCCCGAAGGGGCTGCCCGTGTGCAGCAGCGCCAGCTCATGGATGCGCTCGCACATGCGCAACGTTACCGCACTGGCCGCCGCCAGCGTCGCCGCCGGCAGAATGACCACGAACTCCTCACCGCCGTAACGGGCAAGGATATCGGCTGGCCGCAGCGACTTCTGAAGCTCGTCTGCGACAAGCTTCAGACAGGCATCGCCGGCGGGATGGCCATAGCTGTCGTTGTATTGCTTGAACAGGTCGATATCGATCAAGACCAACGAGATCACTTGATCGCCGCGCTGCACGATATGCCACTCCCTATTAATGGCCTCGTCGAAGGCGCGGCGATTGAGCAGGCCGGTCAGCGCGTCATGCATCGCCAGCTCCGCTAGCGTCGTGCGATCGTGCCGCAGCAGGTCTTCGGTTTCGATATGCCGGACCTGACTCAGAATACTGCGCAGCCCGTAGCCGAGCACCGCGATGACCACGCCGGCAATACCCAGATTGGTGTGCTGACGCTGGTAGAGCAGCAACAGCGACAGCGTCAATACCGACAGCGACAGCAGCAACGGGCTGCCGCTGCGTACGAAGTGGACGAACAGGGAACTCTTGCGGACCGCCAACACACGGGACCAGGGCGACCAGGCCACGATGGCAAAAAGTAGAAACGGCAACTCAACGACCGTGTCGTAATAGCTGCCGATATCTGGCGCGACGCCCAGCGCGACGTGGTGGTTGTAGTACGCGGCGCAGACGACGTATAGCCACGCATAGCTTGCCAGCGTGCGGAACAGATGCCGATCGGCCAACGCTTCCGATGCCACATAGCGGATCAGGGTCGTGACCGCGAGAAAGGCATTCTCCAGATCGAAGGTATAGACGATCACGCTGGCGGACTGATCGCTGAGCTCGCCATGCAGCGTGGTCCACGAAAACGTCAGCACGAAATAGAGATAGCCCAGCACGATGGCGAGCAGCCCGTCGATGCTGCGCTGCACGCCGTTGCTGCGATCCACGCCGATCGTGGCGACCGCATAGGTGATCGGCACGCCGTAGAGAATGTAAAGCAGCATGCTTTCACCCGGCACCTGGCTCGGATCGGACAGCGAAAGATCCGCGTCCAGGCTGCTGATCATGCCCAGCGTCCACAGCAGCAAACTGATCGCCGCCAGGCTCCAGCCCTTCGACAGGGCAAAACCCTCAATCCGGCATCGACGAAATGCGATCGCCGCACCCAGCAGCGGCGCGGCGATCAGAAACACATAGGACGCCACCATCGCGTGGGCCGGCCAGAGCGTGATGGCGGCCACGTGCAGCAACACAAACGCAATCGCCAGCACCCACTTCATCGTGCGCCAAACACCTCCTGTCCGTTCGCCCCAAACACCGTCGGGATTACCTTAGTACAAATCAAAACGACCGGTGTGCATCGCGGCAACAAAAAAGGGGCCGCGAACGCGGCCCCTTTTTACTTCAACTGGCGTACCGGCGAATCAGAGTGCCGCGATCAGCGCGTCGCCAAATTCGGAGCACTTCACTTCCTTGGCGCCGTCCATCATGCGGGCGAAGTCGTAGGTCACCGTCTTGGCGGCGATCACCTTGTCCATCGCGTGAATGATTGCGTCGGCTGCCTCGTTCCAGCCCAGGTGGCGCAGCAGCAGCTCGCCGGACAGGATCACCGAACCCGGGTTGACCTTGTCCTGGCCGGCATACTTCGGCGCCGTGCCGTGGGTTGCCTCGAACACCGCGTGGCCCGTGACGTAGTTGATGTTGCCGCCCGGCGCGATGCCGATGCCGCCGACTTCCGCCGCCAGCGCGTCGGAGATGTAGTCACCGTTGAGGTTCAGCGTGGCGACCACGTCGTACTCGGCCGCGCGGGTCATGATCTGCTGCAGGAACGCGTCGGCGATCACGTCCTTCACCACGATCTCCTTGCCGTTGGTCGGATTCTTGAAGCTCATCCACGGGCCACCGTCCAGCTCGACCGCACCGAACTCGTTCTTGGCCAGGGCATAACCCCAGTCGCGGAACGCGCCTTCGGTGAACTTCATGATGTTGCCCTTGTGCACCAGCGTCACCGACTTGCGGTCGTTGTCGATGGCGTACTTGAAGGCCGCGCGCACCAGACGCTCGGTGCCTTCCTTCGAGACCGGCTTGATGCCGATGCCCGAAGTTGTCGGGAAGCGGATCTTCTTGAAGCGGTCGGGGAAGTTGTCCTGCAGCAGCTGCAGAAACTTCTTCGCGTCGTCGGTGCCTTCCTGGAATTCGATGCCGGCGTAGATGTCTTCGCAGTTCTCGCGGAAGATCACCATGTCCACCGCCTCGGGCTTTTTCACCGGCGAGGGCACGCCCTTGAACCAGCGCACCGGGCGCAGACAGGTGTAAAGATCGAGCTGCTGGCGCAGCGCGACGTTGAGCGAACGGATGCCGCCGCCGACTGGCGTGGTCAGCGGACCCTTGATCGAGACCAGGTACTCGCGGCAGGCTTCGACGGTTTCATCGGGCAGCCAGCTGCCGGTTTCATTGAAGGCCTTTTCGCCGGCCAGCACTTCCATCCAGTGGATCTTGCGCTCGCCGTTGTAAGCCTTGGCCACGGCCGCGTCGAGCACGCGCACCGAAGCGCGCCAGATATCGGGACCGATGCCGTCGCCTTCGATAAAGGGCACGATCGGCTGGTTCGGCACATGCAGCGTACCGTCGGTAATGGTGATCTTGCTGCCGCCGGTCGGTGGCGTGGGCTTGTTGTCAGACATGAAAATCTCCGGCTGGTGAATCAGGACCTGCAAAAAAACGTCAGAACGACATGGCGCCGTCCCGGGCAAAGACAAGACGCCCATTTTCGCCCGAATGGACCGCGCTGACCATGCCGACCACCGGCAACGGTTCATTGCTGCGCCGCGCAAAGTAATGACGCCGTCAGCACAAACCAGCGGTGTGAGGCGCGACGAAATGCCAACCAAGCGTCACGACGCCGGGCGGCCAATAAAAAAGAGCGCGGATAACCGCGCTCTTTTCGTGTTTCTTGCGAGCCGCTTGTCAGAGCCCTTACCGGCCATCGAACAAACTTTCTACCGCTGGAACAGATTAGTGTCCGGCGGTGGAGGTGCTGGCCGGGGCGGCAGCCGTGCTGGCCGGAGCCATCGCAGCAGTGGATGCCGGAGCCATGGCAGCGGTCGAAGCCGGAGCCATCGCGGCGGTGGATGCCGGCGTCGGCGTAGCGGCCGGAGCAGCGGTCGCAGCGGCGGGCGGGGTCGAATCAGCCGGTGCCGACGAAGAATCGTCGCTCTTGCCGCAGGCGCTCAGCGACAGGACGGCAGCCAGCGAGGCGGCGCAGATCAGGGTGCGGGTCATCTTCATACAAACATCTCCAGGTTCTAGGGTTGGAAGGAAATTTTTTTACATCTGACCGGGTTTGATCCGATCGGGGTCCATAAGCTGATCACGACCGGCATCAAAAACGGCTTCCATGCATCGGGCGCTGCCGTAAAACTACCAGGCAACCATGTACAGGCTATCACTTGCCGCGGCTGTTATAGAAGATGGCCTGCTCCAGGGTACATCGGGTACAAAAAGCGTTCAGGGCGAAAACGGGTAGAAATGTCTCAACCGGCGTGCGGATACCAGCGGATGAGCGTGTCGACGGACCCGATTTGATAGCGCATCGGACCCACCTCCGACGTTCAACGGCGACTACAGATAGCTGCTTGCTGGTTAACCGTTTGTGAGCGCCGTGGATGGCATCGGCGGCAATATCTCGCGCATTCCACGCATCAGCTTCCGCCAATCACCATGTGCTTCAACCCCTTACGCTGACGATGCGCCTCGACCGGGCGCGTTCCCGCCGGCGCTGCCGCCAGCTTTTCCAGTGAGCGGCGAGGCAGGAGAAAATCACGTACAGCGCCGGCGTGCTGAGCAGGGTCAGGCTCTGCGAGATGAGCAGACCGCCGATCATCGCAATACCTAGCGGACGGCGCAGCTCCGAACCCTCGCCCAACCCGATGGCAATGGGCAGCGCGGCCAGAATCGCCACCATCGTCGTCATCATGATCGGACGGAAGCGCACCAGGCAGGCCTCGCGCACCGCCTCGAGCGGGTTCTTGCCGTGCTCGCGCTCGGCCACCAGGGCGAAATCGATCATCATGATCGCGTTTTTCTTGACGATGCCTATCAATAGCACCAGCGCAATCTGCGCGATGACCGACAGCTCGGTGTCGGTAATCCACAGCGCCAGCAGCGCGCCGGCGCCGGCGGCGGGCAGCGTCGAGAGAATAGTCACGGGATGGATCAGGCTTTCGTACAGCATACCGAGCACGATGTAGACGGTGATGATCGCGGCGGCGACCAGCCACAGCATGCCGCTCTGCGACTGCTGGAAGCGGCGGAAGTCACCGCCGATATTGAGCTTCATATCGCCCGGCATGCGCATATTGCTGGCCGTGGCCTGGATGATCTGCAGCGCCTCGCCC
>Ga0302228_10001630_pt1 | contig 16291 bp, 10 predicted proteins | sample II_Palsa_N1_2_FD_193519 | JGI IMG/M metagenome (GOLD analysis project Ga0302228, IMG submission 193519) | Peat permafrost microbial communities from Stordalen Mire near Abisko, Sweden - II_Palsa_N1_2 | ecosystem: Environmental > Terrestrial > Soil > Palsa > Peat permafrost | place: Sweden...
CGGTATTGCGGGAACCGCTTGAGCAGCACGTACTGGCCGCGCTTCCAGTCAGCGAAGACATAGGGGCCGGTGGCAACCGGCCTCAACCATTTGCCGTCACTGTCGACGCTGGATGGATGCAGCACCGCCAGCGGGCAGCGCGGGTCGACCATCTGCTTCAGGAAGAGCGCGTAAGGCCGGTCCAGTTCGAACACGACGGTGTCGGGATCGGGAGTCGTCACCGCCACGACTTTCACGCCCCGTCCGCCGTCGAATACGCTGCGGCACTCGAAGCCCGAACTGCGTTTCATCAGGAACCCGAAGCTCCATTTGACCTCAGCGGAGGTCACCGGCGCGCCGTTATGAAACAGCACGCCATGCCGCAGGTGAAACGTGTACGTCTTGCCGTCTGGCGAAATGTCCCAGCTGTCTGCGAGCATCGGCGCCACACTCAGATCGGCACGCAGTGCGACCAGCGATTCGACGACGTTGCCGAGAATGTTGTCGGTGGCGGTGTTGCGCGCCACGTTGCCTGGCATCGACGTTGGCGTGTCCTCCCCTTCGGCCACCCTGATCTCGTGCGTGGCCGCCTGGGTTGAGGCCTGACCTGCCGCCTCGCTTGACACAGCGTCAGTGGACGAAGAAGACGCCGAAGCGAATGAAGTGATGGCGCAGCTTGCCAGTAGCACGGCCGTCTGAAGCAAACACCGGCAGAAGCGCATCCCGCGATCGGTCACAAACGGCACTCCGCGAAGATCTGCCCGCCGCAGGCGGGCGCGAAGTCGAGACCGGGCGACGCATCGGGCACGCACGCTTGCGGGAAAGGGTTGGGCCGGAACATCGGGTCTCCGCGTTTTGGGTATCGATCTGGTTGAGTTTCGAAACATCGACCACTCGGAGCGATCCTAAGCACAGCGCGCGAGCCAAGGAAGTCACGACATAATATCGTGATCTGTTTTTTAGATCACCCCGCCCGAGGAACGTCAGCCAGACGAAACGACCGTTTTCTCCCCGACGTAGAGGCGAATCACGCAGCCAGCCGAGGCTGCGCTCTCGACATGCAGCTCGGCGTCGATCAGGCGGGCCCGTTCGGTCATACCCAGCAGCCCATACGAATAACCCTCGCGAGCAGCAGCAACATCGAAACCTTGCCCATCGTCACGTATCGTCAGTTCGATCGCGCTGTCGACATTGCGCAGCGTCACGTCGACGCGCGAGGCATTCGCGTGACGGGCCACATTGGTCAAGGACTCCTGCACGATGCGGAAGATGGCCGTCGCAGAGGGGTCCGGTAGATGCGGCTCCGGACCCTCGAGGTGAAAATGGCAAGGAATCTGCGCGTAGCGCGTGAAGTCGTGGGCAAGCCACTCGAGCGCCGAGGCGAGACCGAAATTGAGCGCGGCAGGACGCAGATGGCTTGCCACACTGCGCACAATGCCGATGGTTTTTTCGACCAGCTCGCGCATGCCATCGGCCTTGCGAAGGGCTGCCGAATCGTCCGCGAGGTGCATCCGCAGCAGCGATACATCCATTTTCAAAGCCGTGAGCAACTGACCGAGGTCGTCGTGAATCTCCATGGCAATACGCTTGCGTTCTTCCTCGCGAATCGCTTCCTGATGCGCGGAAAGCTGCCGCAAGCGCTCACGCGACACCCGCAATTCGGCCTCGGTCCGCTTGCGCTCGGCCACTTCACGCTCGAGCTGATCGCGATGCTGCTGCAGGTTTTCGACAACGTGCTTGCGGGCCGTCACGTCGCTCATCAAGCCCTCCAGCAACGCCGGCTCGCTTCCGTCGACGCTGACACCGCGCGCATTCAGTTCGACCCAGATCGGGACACCGTCCAGACGCATCAGGCGCAGTTCAAAGCCGACGATCTCGCCCTCGGCGCGCCATACCTCGAATAGCCTGCTGGTTTGCGCCGCATCGAACGGCAGTCCGTACGAGGCGGCCGCGCCTGCCGCCATCAGCGCCGCCGGGCTGCGGTAGCCGAGCAGTTGCGCCATGGCGGGGTTGGCTTCGGTGAGCCTGCCGCTGCGCTCGAGCAGGAAGATGCCCTCAAGCGCATTTTCGACAATACCGCGGTACTTGCGCTCGTTTTCGCGCAGCAAGGTGGTGGATTGGCGCAGCCGTTCCGCCATCGAGTTCACGCGTGTGGCGAGCCGCCCCAGTTCGTCGCCAGATTCCACCACGCAGCGCGCCAGCAGGTCGCCGCCGGCGATGCGATCGACCATCTCCTCGAGACGATTGATCGGCTCGCGCACCATACGCTTGAGCAGCACGAACGTGACGATATAGAGCGCGGCGACGATGGCCGCCACCGTCCAGAGGATCGACCGGCGCGCGGCGCCGATGGCCTGCTCGGCCAAGGCTCGCGTGTAGACCAGCCGCACCTCGCCAATCTGCTCACGCGGCGCATCGCCGGGCGGCGTGAACTCGATCGGCCGGGCCCGCACCACGGTATCGGCGTGTTCGTTTGCCGCCGGCCCCTTCACCGTGGACACGACACCGTAATTCGTCGCCGTGACGGTGTATTCGACTAGTTCGGGGTTGGGTGCGAGCGCCCGAAGCTGTTCGTCTATAGCCGCGCGGTCGACGTTCCACAGCGGCTGCGCCAGCGAGTGGCTCAACAGATCCGCAACCCGCGAGGCGCGTAGTTCCAGTGCGCTTTCGCGCCGGTCCCGCTCGTGCTCGGCCACGACATAGGCCGAGCTGCCCGCGACGATCGCGACGAGAACGGCAAGCGCGAGCATCAGCTTGGCGTGCAGGCCCAGCGAACGCAGCGCATGGCGCAGAGAAAGGTGCATCACGAAAGTGTCGGGACGGTGGTCAGGAGCCGTTGCAGGCCGAAGTCGTAGGGACCTGGGCTTGGGTAAAGGCACTTCGAATAGACGCCGAAGTTCAGCGACTGTCCATGAGCGAACACGGCATCATAGTATTGGGTTGCGTTCTCGCGGTGGATCACGCGCAGGAAGTCGAGCTTCTGGCGCACGCCCCCGGATGCGGCAAAGTCCTTGCCTTGATGATAGTCATAGAGCAACACCATCGCCCATGCCCCGATGAAATAGTCACCTGCCACCATCGCAGCCAGACCGCCATTGACGATACTGAGCAGAGCCTCCTGCAAGGCGCCCATGCCCCCCACCAGAACATGCGCATGCCGCTCTGTCACTGCACTCATGGCACCGAGCGCCATTGCATCGTTGGCAGCCCAGATCAGGTTGGCGTGCGGGTAACGCGCCATCAATACGCGGGCTTTTTGCGCGCTATCGGCATAGCTCCAGTCACCGAACACCAGTTGGCAGGTGTGCGCGTCCTGCTCGTGGGACAGGAACGCATCGACGCCCTGGGCACGCTCGAGCGACACCGGCGTGTTGGGATCTCCCGTGATGCCGATCACCTGCGCACCGGCCGGACTCACGCGCTGATACAGGTATTGCATCAGGCGATAACCGGCTTGCGCTGCGTTTGCCGTCGCTGTGCCGATCCAGTTGGCGATGCCTTCCCGTTCATTGCCGATCGCACGGCGCTGGCCCGGAGTGAGGTCGTTGTGGATCAGCAGGACCTTGGCTCGCGAACGTGCCAGCGCGGTCAGCATCTGGTCGGCGGCCATCTTCTCGTTGACGATCACCACATAGTCGGGGGCGTCGGTGCGCTCTGCGACCTCCCTCGCCTGACGCACCATCAACAGGTGATCACGTTCGGCGTAAAGGACCTCCAGCTGCATGCCGAAGGTTTTGGCGGCCACCTGCATGAAGTGGGAAACCAGTTGCCACTGCTGTCCGGTGCCGCGTTCAATGGCTTCGCCGGGATTGAGGAAGACCACGCGGGGCGGCGGGCCGGATGCGAAAACGGGACGGGCCATGCATAGCAGGCTGGCGTTCGCCAAAGCGAGTAGCGCTGCTCTACGTTTGACGGGTCGGTCCACGGCGTCTCCACCTTTATATGCCCCGTAATGTACTACGGACATGCTCCCCTTAAATATGACTCCACTCCGTCCATTTTACGGTTTGCCGGGATGCCGCCAATATTCGCGCCATAGTCCGCCGGCTACGGCCGGCGCCTTCGTCACGCCTCGCCTGGTTTGCTGTTAACGGGACGGCACGGCTCGAAGCGTTATTGTCAGATCAATGATGGTCGAATTCCCGCCCGCTGTCTGCACGCCATGGCCGCAGGGCGGCGGCCCCTCAGACGGGTCGGCTTAGGCATTTCCTGACATCAAAATCGGCATAACTCCCGGGAAATTCTTCGCATTGCCCGACTTTGACCAAAAAGGTCACGCGCTTACGATCAACCTGTCCACCGTGTTCCGTGATGGCGAAATGTCCACACGATGCCAGCCGGACAACGGGACTCGGGATCCCTTAAAGAAAGGCAGCACCCCAGCGGGAATCGTCCAGCGCTCGTACCCAGCTCTACTGAGCTCCGGCGTCCGGACCGCTTTCGGCATCCAACTCCACGCACGAGCGAGACCAGCTTGCGCGCTTCGGCTTCACAAAAGTTTCGCACTGAACCGGTGCGAGGCTGCGTCACGCAGTCGAGAAGCGCTCTATCGGTATGCAACAACTGGAACCGGCACGAAGCGTCGATCACGCATTCGTGATGCTCCAGCTGTGTAGCAGCTATGGCGATGTGGAGAAGCACATGTACTTCGATCAGCTAAGCAACGACGAATGGGCACTGCTGCAGCCCATGATTTCGGACCCGTGTGCCGGGCGGCCACCCCGTCGCGGACGGCCGCGCGCGGAACCGCGCGTCGTGGCCAATGCAGTCCTGTGGGTGATGACCACCGGTGAGTCGTGGTCGCGCCTTCCCTGCGGCTATCCGTCCGGCCCGACATGCCGGTGCCGGTTCGAAGAGTGGCGTTTGAACGGCACACTTCTCGCGATGGTGACCTTGCTGTCGAAGCATGGACGGACGTTTACCTATGTACCCACCCCGTCGTCCAACGAGATTGCGCGCGCGTTACCGCATCCGCCACGCTTGCTTCGCGAGGACGGCGGACCACAAGTGTTATGGAAGAGCGCGGACGCCTGGCAAAATTCGTCCGGCGTAGTGGACAGGGCGTGCGCGGCGACACCGTTCTCCGAGATCACACGCCAGCTATCAGGACGCCAAAGTTTTCCGGCGAACGAATCCAAAGCAGCTGCGCAGCCGGTGCGCCAGAAGCCGCGACCGCCACGCACGGAATACTCGCAATGGATGGGCCTGCATTCACACGGCGCACAGGTCAGCGACCCGCGAGGCTATGTCATGTATGCCGCGGTGGACCGGCTCGAGGAAGCCTCGTTTCGCGGCTGGGTAGAAATCGTGAAGAACGGGCGGCGGGTCGCGCGCTCGGGTCTGGTCGGCCCGCGCTTCGAGAACGCCGACGCCGCGCGGCAATACGCCATCGATTGGGCGCGCAAATGGATCGATCGGCATTGCCCCACCCCGGCCATCATCGAGGTCGCAAACCCCGTGCGGGCGTTGAGCGCAACATCGCTTCCTCAACCGGTCGCGCGAGACGAGGCCGTGCTCGAACAGGACGAGTTCTATCACGAGAGCGTGCGATGGTAACGTGAACTCCCGTTTGCAAAACTGACGGCGCCGCCATGTCGATGTCAGAGTATCGTCATTGACGACCCCCTACAATCTGCCAGTTTGAAGAATAGTTGATGCGAGCCATGCCGCGCCGCGACGGTGCGGCTCATTTCGTTCGCCGGGTTTCGATAGCGGTAGGAGTTGTCCTGTGGATCATCTGGATTCGATGCGAATCTTCGTCAAGGTGGCAGATCTTGGCGGCTTCGCCCGCGCGGCCAGCGCGTTGAGGATCTCCAATGCAGTAGCAACACGCCACGTCGCCGATCTGGAAGACCGTCTGGGGACGCGGCTGCTCAATCGCACCACCCGAAGCCTGTCTCCGACCGAGTCCGGTCACGCCTATCTCGTCCGTGTGCGGCAGATTCTCGAGGAACTCGACGATATCGAGCAGATGGTCTCATCGCGCAACCTCGAACCGGCCGGGACTCTGCGTATCGTGGCGCCGATGGTATTCGGCCTGCATAAGCTTGCGCCCGTACTACAAGGCTATACGGCGCGCTACCCGAGGGTCACGCCGGATATCACGCTGGTGGATCGACCCGTCGATCTGGTTGAACGCGGTTTCGATGTGGGCATCGTGGTCGCGCACCAGACGGGTAACGCAGGCTTCGTTGTGCGGCCGCTGACGACCGCCTTCATGACCGTCTGCGCGCCCCCCGCGTATCTTCAAAGGCACGGCACGCCGACGCATCCCGAGCATCTGCTCGAGTATCCGTGCCTCTCCCTCTCTACCGATTATTGGGGCGAAGAGTGGGCGTTTACGGGCAGGGCCGGCGAGGTGAGAGTGAGCCCGGCTAACGCGATTGTCACGAACAACACCGAGATGTTGCGCCAGTTCGCGCTGGTCGGGATGGGCATCGCGGTACTGCCCAGTTATCTGATTGAGCAGGACATCATGCGTGGCAGGCTTGTACCGCTACTCACCGATTACCATCTGCCACAGATAGAGGTCAACGTCGCCTACCCAAGCCGCCGCTATTTCTCGGCCAAGACTCGCACGTTCATCCATCATCTGATCGGGTATTTCAATCCGATGCTCCACAGTATGCTCGGCGGCCCAGAACTTCTCGCCGCGCCCGAGTTCGGTTCGTCCATCCTGCAGCCGTCGCGGACGTAACGCGCGCTACACCCCCTCCCGTTAGTGCGGCGTGCAGCCCAGGCACACGCACACACGGCGCCTTAAGAATCCCCGTTGTCGTCGTTGTATTTGCGCATCATTTTTCCTCTCACTGCGGCAACCTGCAACGGTCGAGCAAGTCGTCCGCAGACCCTCCGCAGATTATTTGCGAAACGCTGGATCGCTTAACCATCAAGGCTTAGCGGCGCGCGCAGCACGTATCGTTTCCGGCCGTCAAAATCAGAATTGCGCAAATTCGCGGATTCGCTCCACAAGCCCCTCTCTACACTTCACATGCCCCCAAACGAGCGCGCGCGTTGCACGAGTTGCACGTCGATGGACTTGCTTTGCCTGCGAGTGCGCAAAGCCGTTGCTGGAAAGCGGGCTCTACCTATAAACAATTCAGTATTCTGTACCCGGAGCTAAGAAATGAAAAAGGCCGTAATGTTAGCTGCCCTGACGGGCGCTTTTGCGACTGCCGCACATGCTCAGACCAGCGTTACGCTGTATGGCCTGATTGACGCGGGTATCACCTACACGAACAACCAGGGCGGACACAGCAACGTGCAGGAAACCGACGGCGCGATTAATACGAGCCGTTGGGGTCTGCGTGGGTCAGAAGACCTGGGTGGCGGTCTGAAGGCTATCTTCACGTTGGAAAACGGTTTCAACGTCTCTACCGGCGCGCTCCGCCAGGACGGCCGTCTGTTTGGCCGCCAGGCGTTCGTCGGCCTGTCCGATAACCAGTACGGCTCGGTCACCCTCGGCCGCCAGTACGACAGCGTGGTCGATTACCTCGGCCCGTTGGCACTGACCGGCACGCAATACGGCGGCACATTCTTCGCGCACCCGTTCGACAACGATAACCTCGACAACGATTTCCGTATCGACAACTCGATCAAGTATCAGAGTGCCAATTACAGCGGCTTCAAGTTCGAGGGTTTGTATGGATTCTCGAACGAAGCGGGTGAGTTTTCGAATAACCGCGCTTACAGCTTCGGCGCTTCGTATAACTACCTCGGACTGACGGTCGCGGCCGGTTACCTGCAGATCAACAACGACGTCACCTCGGCTGTCATTACGAACACCAATGGCGTGCTCGATGGCGACAACACGTTTTTCGCAGGCCGCCAGCGCACCTGGGGTGCCGGCGTCAAATACGTATTCGGCCCGGCTTCGGCAGGCTTCGTATTTACACAGACCATGCTTAACCAGGCGTTCGGCATTTCCGCAAGTCAGTCTGGCGTAACCGGCGGCCTGGCGTTGAACGGCGGCAGCGCCCGCTTCAACAACTATGAAGTCAACGGCGTGTACTACATTACGCCGGCCATCACCCTCGCCGGCAACTACACGTACACCGATGGCAGCCTGAACGGCGCGGATCCGAAGTGGAATCAGGTCGATATTCAGGCCGCGTATCTGCTGTCCAAGCGCACTGAACTGTACGTGCAAGGCGAATACCAGCACGTGATCGAAGCGGGCCTGAACATTGGTGCGATGATCAACGGTCTGTCGGAAGCATCCGGCAATAACAACCAGGTCGCGGTGACCGCAGGCATCCGTCACACGTTCTAAGCGGTATCGGCACTGCTGCATTATCGAAGCAGCAGCTGGACACTAACCAAGCGATGTCGAGGAAATGCCGTCCGGCCACAAGCTGGACGGCTTTTTTTAGGCGCGGTTAGCTTCGCAATCGGCCCATAGCCGTAGCGGATCGCGGTGCAGCGGATATTTGCTATCAAGCCATGCAGACAGTTTGGCCCAATCCGGATGATTGGTGCCGGTCTGCGCCGACCAGATCGAAGAGCGCTCGAGAATCTGCCCATTCTCACGATCGCGGACAAGCAGACTTCCCAAGCCGCTCGAGCTGTTCGTCTGCGACTCCACCAGATAGCGCGGCAGAATCCTGAGTTCGGCATCCTCGGCCCATCCGTAGACGGCGCGGACCACGCCGGCCGGATCGCGTAACTCGATCGGTCCGCTTGCGGGACGCACGGCCGACCACCCTTCCGGAAAATCGGTCACCACCTCGTTCCTGCCCTCCCTCAGCCACTTCAACCGCCACGCCCGCTCCATGGCGGTGCGCACGGCAGACACCGACGCATAGCCAGCAGGCAACTCGATCGCCAGCGGCAGCGTAACCAGATTGTCTTTCCACAGTTTGGCTTCTTCGTCGACGCGCTCGACCTTGTCGAACGCGCCCTCTTCGAATGGGTTGGTGGGCCGGCTCGCCGATCTGACGCTTGCCTGGGGCAGTCCCTCGAACAGGCGCTCGGCATCCTGCCGGGTACGCTTAGGTTTTCCATTTTTCATTTGTATCTCCGCTGAAAGACGCTCTCGCGAACGTCCAACTACGTCATAGGTATTCCGGGTTAGCTCTTTCAGCGCGTGTACAGCGCAAGACGAGGAGTGTGCAGGCGGGTCGAAGAAATGCAATTGAATCTAACTTTTATATCCGGACGCGTAATCGGTCCTCACGTATCGTTGCCTGGTAGACAGTAATGGGGGCAGCTGCAAGGAGACTTGCCGGACCGCCACACCCTGATACATTACTACAACATTGCGATGCATCTGTATACCAAAGTCCCAAACCACGCTCCGGACGCCCTGTCAGGCGTCCTCGGGAAGTATTGAATGCCATTCTGCGAATTCATACGCGCGGAGAAAAATGGCATCATCTGCCCACGGACTTTCCGCCGCCGCAGACCTGTTATAGCAAATGGCTGCAGTGGCGGCGCGCCCCCATTCGCGGGGCCTGCATTCATATTTTGGAGGTAGAGAGCAATGGCACATGGCCTCACTTCGGCACACGCCTCGACAGGTGTGGAGATCGAACCCGACGAACTCGACACCGCGGCGATCCGCGAAGCGCGCATCGACCTCGCGGCCTGTTTCCGGATGGCGGCAAAACTCGGCATGCACGAAGGCGTGTGCAACCACCTGTCTGCCGTACTGCCCGGTCGCGACGACCTGTTCTTCGTCAATCCGTACGGCTACGCTTTCGACGAAATCACCGCGTCGAAACTGCTGGTCTGCGATATGCATGGCAATGTCGTGCAAGGCGATGGCGTACCCGAGATCACCGCTTTCTACATTCACGCGCGCGTGCATCTGCGGCAGCCGCGCATCAAGGTCGCCTTTCATACGCACATGCCGAATGCGACCGCGCTGGCGATGCTCGAAGGACCGCCGCTGCTGTGGGCAGGACAAACCGCGCTGAAGTTCTACGGCCGCACTGCCGTGGACGAAAATTTCAATGGATTGGCGCTGAACAGTTCGGAAGGCGATCGCATTGCCGATGCAATCGGCGACGCAGACATCGCATTCCTGAAGAACCACGGCGTGATGGTGGTGGGCGCGACGATCGCTGAAGCGTGGGACGACCTCTACTATCTCGAACGCGCATGCGAAGTGCAACGGCTCGCACTCTCGACGGGCCGGCCGCTGAAAATCGTCGACCCCGGAGTCGCCGCAAAAACCTACCGGCAGATGCGTGGTGGCGAACAGGACAGCGCCCGGCAGCACCTCGCGAGCGTTCGCCGGTTACTCGATCGGGATGCACCCGACTATGCGCACTGATCGCCGTGCAACAGGTACGCGGCAGCGGCGCGTACTTTGGTGGGTCCCTGTCCGAGAATTCCGGACAAGATACGTTTCCACGAAGCGCTCTTCACGACTTCAAAGCCAGGCGCCACGCCATCGTGCCGAGCGCACCCACCGCAAGCAGCAATGCTGCCCACAGCACGTAGCGGCGCACCGCATCGTTGTCCTTAGTGGTAGCTGCTGCCTGCACGTCCTGCGCCGACACCGGCAACGCTGCACCGACACGCGCGGCCACGACATCGGGCGATGCGCCAATCAACAGTTCATCGCGGCTCGCAGCCGCCGACGTCAGTGTGACATTACCCACGCCGAGCGTAAACGGCGCCGCACCGCGTGCCACGAACGTGATGTCGTCCGGGTGCCAACCCACCGTTGCGGCTGGCACCCCGCTACCTAGCCCGCCATTTCGCATGTCGACGACGATGCGCCACTCGCGATCCGTATCGGCCGACACTTCGAACGGTGGATTGCCCTGGTCGCCGGTCTTGCCACGCAACCGGTACAGCACGCCGTCTGCCACGTCGCGCCAGGGAGTCTGCGCATTCGCCCGCGAATAGACCGTCGCGCGCGCGACCGTATTAGGTTGCGGCAGATCCAGCCGCAAACGGTCGACCGGATACGCGCCGTCGGTTTCGAACAGATACTCGCCTGGCGCCTTGCCTGCCTGCATGTCAACGCCTGCGCGCCACTGCCGCTGCGTCGCGGTGCTGTCCTGCGCATTCGCATCGGCCGCCTGCGCCTCGACTTCGACGGACGCGATATCCGGCGCACCGTCCGGCCAACGCAGACGCAGATAGCGAGCCTTGAGACCCTCCACCTCGATGCGCTCCTGCGACAGCGTGCTGCCGCCGTAGCTGACCTTGAGCAGTTGCGTATCTGTGAGCGCTTGCCAGTTGCGCAGATCGTCGCTCGACTCAACACTTACACGGCCCTGGTAGCTCTCGTTGCGCAGATGGATCAGCAGTGCGCTGACCTGTCCATCGGCCGGTCCGGTGTCGACGACGTCTCCATCGCGCGTTGCGGGTGCCGGCGTCGCCACGGTTGCGTGCAACGACCCATCCGCCGCAATCGACACACCGAGCGGCGCATTCTGCGCGCTGCTTTCCGCCTGCGGCAGCGGGAACCACTGGACCGTGCGCAATCGCTTCGGTGTTTGCGCGGCGGCGCGCGGGGCGTCGAGCGAATACGGCACCGGTTCACCCGAGCCGTTGAACACCCGCAGATCGCCGAGATCGCCGCGCAAGCTTGCCGCGTAGACCGCCTGCGGCACGGTGACCGTGTAGTACGCACCATTGCCGTTGAGATCGAGCGCGAACCGGTGGGCGAACTGGTCGGCCTGCTGACCGGGTTCCGCGCTTGCCACTGACGACAACGCGCATAGCGCCACGGCTACGAAGAGACGCTTCATGAACTGGCTTCCGTGATGGTCCGTGCCTTCGGCGGCAGCGGCGAGAAATAGCCGATCAGCAGCAGCAACACGCCAATGCCAATAAACGACACGATGCGCTCGATGCCCTGCACATGCGAAAGATCGAACACGAACAGCTTGACCACGGTCAGCGCAAGCAGCGCCCCGCCGACGAACCACAGCGCCCGGTTCGCACGGTGTGTCGCCCAGATCATCGTCGGCAGCGCGCACAGCGTCCAGAACACCGACACCGAGGCCTGCACGAGCATCGAGTGGGTCATGTCGTCGAAGCTGTACGGGATGCCCGCCCAGTGGTTCAGCGTGCGCAGCAGCATGACATTGAGCCAAAGGAAGCCAGTCGCGACGGCGACGGCCTGTAGCGGCACACGATAGTTAGCCACGGGTACGCCAAGGCGGCTCACACGCACGAGCCACAGCACCGCGATCGCATAGATCGCGACCTGCACGAGATCCAGCGGATTGAGCAGCGGCACGCGCGCCCAGCTGCCGCCATCCTGCGTGAGATTGGCGTAGAAGGTCCAGATCCACATCACAAGAATCAGCGGGGTCGATGCGATCGCAAAGAGCCGCACCAGACCATCGCGGCGCGGCAGCCACATGCCCACGAAGGCAAACGCGCTCCAGCCCACCAGGAACACCTGCTGGCGACCGAACGACGACAGCACCGCGTACACGTCGTACGCGGTGTGGAAACGATGATGCAGCGTACGCAGCAGGAGCGCGTTGAACCAGAGGAACACGGTCGCCAGCGCCGCGTAGTCGAACACGTGCGGGCGCCATTGCACGCCGAGCGTCCTGAGACGCCGCAGCCAGACGACGATCGCCATGAAGGCCAGCAGTTGTGCGACGTCGAGCGGATTGAGCAATGGCAGCCAGAAGAGCGGCGACGCGTCGCCGTCGCTCGACACGCTCGCGATGCTCCAGACCCATAGCAACGCGGCGAGCGGTGCCGCGCCCCACACCTGATACGCACGCGGGAAACGCGCAACCGGCCAGCGCAAGCGCTCGCCCACGCCGGCGATCAGCAGAAGCAGCGCACCGAAGCCGAACGCCCACGCGCTCCAGCGCCACGCGCCTTCCGGTACATAGGCGGCGATGCGCCAATAGCCTTCCAGCGCGAGCAAGCCGCTGAGGTTCCAGAACATCAGCGTGTGCAGCGGCGCCATCCTTTGGTCGGAGACGTCGCGTTCCTGACGCCACAGCAACAGGTACGCCGAAGCGACGCTCACGAGCCAGACGATCACACCCATTCCGCGGAACGGCGCCTCGTAGTCCTCGAATGCGGCGAGGACCAGCAGCGCTAGCGCCGGCACCAACGCTAGCGCGGGCCATTCGGCAAGCGCCCACGACAGCCGTCGGCGCGCGATGTGTGCAAGCCACGCGGTTGCCCCAGCGAACAGGGTAATCGCATGGAGTACGAAACGCGTAGTGTCCGGCTCGGTGTAGCGATCGGCGTAGGCAAGAATTTCTGCCGTGCCGCCGCCCAGCCACCAGAGCAATCCCCACGCCGCGGCAGCGAGACCGACGTCCGGCATCCACGCGTGCCACGCACGCGCCTCGCTGCGTCCGTGCAGCCACCAGCCGGTGAACACACCGCCAAGCGCAACCAGCAGCGTGGCGATGTAGTTACTGTTCAGAACCGGCAGTGCGTCGAGGTCCGGGTGAAAGACCTGACCGACACCGAACGCGCAGCCCGCTGCGATCTGCATCAGCAGCCCGAAGGCGAACGGCACGAGGCGGCGCTCGCGAACACCCACCCACACGATGGCGGCGCCTTCGATTGCCCACGCCGCGCTCGTTGTGGGCCCCGAAAACGCGAGCGGCACGGCGAGGGTTGCGAAGATCACAGCAAGCGCCAGCATCGACTCGAACAACAAGCCGAGACGATCGCGCCGGCGGGAAAGCCATGTCGCGACCACGAGGTAAAACGCGGCCAGTGCAACCGCGCTCCATGCGAGACCGAACTCCATGTGCTTCATCAGCGCGGCCTGCAACCCGATCGCGATAATCGGCGTGCCGAAGACCAGCGTGCCGTCGACATAGTGCTTGAGCGTAATCTCGCGCCGCACGCCATAGAGCAGCGCGATGCCAACGTACATCAGGAAGAACAGAACGAGGAACGGCTCAGTACTCCAGAGCAGTTCCGGCCGATAGGCGGTCACGCCCCATGCCGTACCGATCGAGAACGTGAACACGAAACCGAGCAGGTTAAGCGGGCGCCACGCCTTGAACCATGCAATCGCGAAGATCCCCGCATTCAACAGCGCGTAGTAGCTGAACAGCGCAACGTGGCTACCGCCACCGCTCGCGAGCAGGATAGGAGCGAGAAAGCCGCCTGAGCTGCCCATGAAGGCGAGTGGCGATGCGTTCTGGCGCACCGCGAGAAATGCGCTCAATGCGCAGATCACCACCATCAACGGTAAGGCCGCGGCTGACGGCAGCAAGTGGTACAGCTTGGTGGCGGCGAACACCGTCAGATACAGCACACCGACGCCGCCCCCTTGCAACACGAGGCCATATGCGCCACGTCGATCGCCAATGCGCCAACCTGCCGCGAGCAGTGCGGTCGCGCCCAGCGCCACGCCGGCGAGACGGAATTCGACCGGCAGCATGTTGTTGTCGGCGGCGTACTTCAACAGGAATGCGACGCCGAAAAACAGCACGATCATGCCGACCCGCACCACCGTGTTGCCGCCGAACAGCCAGTCGCGCGCGGCACGGAAGGCGCGCTCCAGCAGACCGGGCCCGCGCGGTGCAGGTGGTTGCGGCGGCTCGATTGCGATAGCTGGTTCACGGATGATGGCAGTGTCGTCAACCCAGGCTGCGGCATCGGCGTCCGCCGGTACGCTGGCCGTTGCCTGCGCGGCCGCAGGCGTGGGACGGATTGCATATGCAGAAGCGGGTTGCTCGACCGGCAAAGGCTGCGTCGCAACCGGTTGTGGCGGGATGTTGTCGAGCGGTGTGCCCGTTGGAGCGTCAGCATCAGCCGATGACATGCCCGACGGATCAACGGAACACTGCGGATACAACACCGGTGAGGTGCCCCGATCTCCCGACGCTCCTGCCGATACCCCGGCGAGTTGGCCACGCAACTGGACCAGTTCGCGCCGGAGCCCCTCCACTTCCGTCTCGAGGCTCGTCACGCGTTCTGACAATGTGGCTGGTGGCGCGCTGCCGGGGCTAACGGATCCCTGTGACGATGGCTCCTTCCCGGACAAGGCTCGCGTCACACTTTGCAGCACACGGCCCACTACGAAACCGGCAGCCGCGCCCACCAGCGCGCCGGCACTGGCGGAAAAATCGCTAAGTAGCCCGACAATTGTGCCCACCACGAGGCCGATCACTGCAAAGACCCACGTCATAACCGTTTTCTATCCTGTTGTTATCAGCGTGGCGGAGTGAGCTGCGGCAAAAGCCGGCAATCGCCCGCTCAAATATTTTGGTCAGCCGAATACTAATTAACTTTGCTACGACAACGCAAGGTTGAGAATACCTCCAATGCGTCGCTTCGTATCCGGCTACCAATGCGATTTGGTTACGACAACCAAATCATGCATTTTGCATGCCGCAACAATGTCGTTAGAACAGCCGCTTTGACATACACAGGCCGTTGTGCCGCGTTTATGCTACCGGCGAGGAATCTGGGGAAGACATGGGCAGTGCGGATGCGATACAAGGCTACCAGGCTGCGCCTGAAGAGCCCACGCTGGTTGACTCGAAACAACCGGGCGGGCCGTTGACTGCCGGCGCCCCGGAAGAGTTCATCGACTGGCAGGGACACGACCTCTCGATGCGCGGCATGAGCGGCGTGCACGACGCCATGCGCTGCGGCACCGGTCACCTGCTGTCTGTCACGGGGACCGACACGATTCCGGCTATCGACTATGCCGAAGACTTCTACGGCGCAGATGCGGACAAGGAACTGGTTGGCGGCTCGATCCCCGCCACCGAGCACAGCGTGATGACACTGCGCATCCTGCTCACGCTGCAACGGCTCGCCCGCGATCCGGCGAATGCCATCCTTGATGAGAAGGCACTGCGCCGTCTGGCCGAGCGCGAAGTGATTCGCGAGCTGGTGACGCAAGACTATCCGGCCGGCATGGTCTCCATCGTCAGCGATTCATTCGACTTCTGGAACGTGATGACGGTGGTCGCCAAGGACCTCAAGGAAGAGATCCGCGCGCGCAAGCCAAATGCGCTGGGTATGCGCAAGGTCGTGTTCCGTCCCGACTCGGGCGACCCGGTCAGGAGTCTCACGGGCTACCTTGACGAAGAGCTGCGCTGCGACGAAAGCGGCGCTCCGCAAGCTTTTACCGGCGGCGTCTACCAGTTGCGCGGCGAACCCGGCGTGACCATCACCGAGGCCGAACGAATCGGCGCAGTCGAATGTCTCTGGAATATCTACGGCGGCACGACGACGGACAAGGATTTCAAGATTCTCGATTCGGCCGTGGGCCTGATCTACGGCGATAGCATCAGCCCGGCACGGGCTCGCGACATCATGCTGCGTCTCGCGGCGAAAGGCTTCGCATCGTGCAACGTAGTGTTTTGGATTGGTTCGTACACCTACAACATGCTCTCAC
>Ga0302228_10001631_pt1 | contig 16291 bp, 13 predicted proteins | sample II_Palsa_N1_2_FD_193519 | JGI IMG/M metagenome (GOLD analysis project Ga0302228, IMG submission 193519) | Peat permafrost microbial communities from Stordalen Mire near Abisko, Sweden - II_Palsa_N1_2 | ecosystem: Environmental > Terrestrial > Soil > Palsa > Peat permafrost | place: Sweden...
CGGTAACCAGGCCAAACGACAGGGGTACCCGCCAGCCCGACGGGTCAGTTTCCCGGCCAGGCAGGGAAGAAGGTCCCTGTGCGGCAGCCAATGCATAGCGCAATATCAAGGCCAGTCGACTGGCCAGAGGTATGCCCAGTGTGGGCGTCCGCGGCCGAAGGAGATATAACAAATGTCACAGGAGACACAGCGAGTTGCCATCGTGACCGGAGCAGCCCGCGGGATCGGGGCCGGGATAGCCATCCGGCTGGCCGCGGACGGGCTGGCCGTAGCGGTCCTCGACCTGAACGAGGCCGACTGCGCGGGAACGGTGAAGGGGATCGAGAACGCCGGCGGGAAGGCGCTCGCGGTGGGCGCCGACGTCAGCAAGACCGATCAGGCGAACGCCGCGGTCGAGCGGATAGCCGCCGAACTCGGCGAGCCGACGGTGCTGGTCAACAACGCCGGGATCACCCGCGACGCCATGCTGTTCAAGATGAGCGACGAGCAATGGGACACGGTTGTTGCCGTCAACCTGCGCGGCCCGTTCCTGATGAGCAGGGCGGCGCAGAAGTACATGAGCGGGCAGAAGTGGGGGCGGATCGTCAACATCTCGTCGTCGTCGGCGCTCGGCAACCGCGGGCAGGCCAACTACTCCGCCACCAAGGCCGGCGTGGAGGGCTTCACCAAGACGCTCGCCAAGGAACTGGGCAAGTTCGGGATCACCGCGAACGTGATCGGGCCGCACTTCATCGCCACCGACATGACCGCGAACATGGCCACCAGCCTGAAGATGTCGTTCGAGGACCTCGTGGAGACCTACAAGAAGCAGATACCGGTAAACCGGGTCGGCCAGCCGGCCGACGTGGCGGCCGCTGTCTCCTTCCTCGTCGGCGAGGACGCGGGTTTCGTCTCCGGCCAGGTCATCTACGTGGCCGGCGGCCCGCTGAACTGACTGGGCTGTAGGCGAGGGTCCGATGACCTGTACGTTGCATGTGGCCTGGGATGGCCGGCTCGCGGGTTACGACTTCGGGGCCGGTCATCCGATGGCGCCCGCCCGGGTAGAGCTGACCATGGAACTGGCCCGCGCGTTCGGCGTGCTGTCGGCGCCCGGGGTGACGGTCGTGTGCCCGGCGCCCGCGTCGATGCTGGACCTGGCCACAGTGCACCTGGAGCGCTACATCGATGTGGTGCAGCGCGCCGGTACGCCCATCCCCGGTACGCCCTTCCCCGCGGCGGCCGAATCCTCGGTCGTGTTCGGCCTGGGCACCGCGGACAATCCGGTGTTCACCGGCATGCACGAGGCGTCCGCGCTGGTCGCCGGGGCCACCCTCGCCGCGGCCCAGGCCGTGTGGACTGGCTCGGCGCAGCACGGCGCGAGCATCGCTGGCGGCCTGCACCACGCCATGCGCGCCAGCGCCAGCGGGTTCTGCGTGTACAACGATCCCGCGATCGCCATCAACTGGCTGCTCCAGGCGGGGGCCAGGCGGGTCGCCTACGTCGACATCGACGTGCACCACGGCGACGGGGTGCAGGCCGCCTTCTACGACGATCCGCGGGTGCTGACGATCAGCCTGCACGAGGACCCGGCGACGCTGTGGCCCGGCACCGGGTGGCCGTCGGAGACCGGCGGCCCAGGGGCGCCGGGATCCGCGGTGAACGTGGCGCTTCCGACCGGGACCGGCGATGCGGAGTGGCTGCGGGCCTTCGACGCCGTGGTGCCCCCGCTGCTGCGCGCGTTTCAGCCGGAGGTCCTGGTCAGCCAGCATGGCTGTGACACACACTGGCTCGACCCGCTGGCCAACCTGCGGCTGACAATCGACGCGCAGCGCCTGGCCCACGCCGCGATCCACCGGCTCGCCCATGAGGTGGCCGGCGGTCGCTGGCTGCTGATGGGTGGTGGCGGCTATGAAATGCTTCAGGTTGTGCCACGGACCTGGACGCATCTGCTGGCCGAGGCGGCCGGGTGCCCGATCGACCCCGGCGCGCGCATCCCAGCGAGCTGGCGCGATTACGCCCTCCACCGCACCGGGCAGGAAGCACCGGAGACCATGACGGACGGCAGCGAGCCGGCGTTCGCCCGGTTCGAATCGGGCTACAACCCGGGCGATGCCGTCGACCGGGCTATCCTTGCCACCCAGTCGGCTGTCTTCCCTGAGCACGGCCTCCTGCCCGGGCCGTAGCGGCGGCCCTGCCGATCAAGCGGCCAGCCGATCAACCCACCAGCCGAACCACGAGAGCGCCCTGGCGGGCTGCCCGCCGGGGCGCTCTCGTGCTGCCGTGCCGCCTGTGCTACAGGCGCTCGAAGATCGCGGCGATGCCCTGGCCGCCGCCGATGCACATCGTCACCAGCCCGTACCGGCCACCGGTCCGCTTCAGCTCGTACAGCGCCTTGACGGTCAGGATGGAGCCCGTGGCCGCGACCGGGTGCCCCAGCGAGATGCCGCTGCCGTTGGGGTTGGTCCGGTCCTCGGGCAGACCCAGTTCGCGGATGACGGCGATGGCCTGGGCCGCGAAGGCCTCGTTCACCTCGAACACGTCGATCTCGTCGAGCTTCAGGCCGCTCTTCTCCAGCACCTTCCGGACGGCCGGCACCGGGCCGATGCCCATGATCCTGGGCTCCACACCCGCGTGACTGTAGGCCACCAGGCGGCCCAGCGGCTGCAGCCCGTGGCTCTCGGCGTACGCGCTGGTGGCCAGCACGACGGCGGAGGCCGCGTCGTTCATGCCCGAGGCGTTCCCGGCCGTCACCGTGCCGTCCTTGGCGAATGCCGGCCGCAGCCGGGCCATGGACTCCAGGCTGACGTCCTCCCGGAAGTGCTCGTCCGTCGTGATCTCGATGGTCTTCTTCTTGACGGTGACCGGGATGGGCGTTATCTGCTCGTCGAAGTAGTGCGCCGCCGTCGCAGCCGCGGCCCGGCGGTGGCTTTCGACCGCCAGCGCGTCCTGATCCTCGCGGGAGATGCCGAAGTCCTCGGCCACGTTCTCCGCCGTCACGCCCATGTGGCAGGCAGCGAACGGGTCGGACAGCCCGCCGACCACCGCGTCGATAACCTTGCCGTCGCCCATCCGCTGGCCCCAGCGCATGCCCGGCAGCCAGTACTGGCCACGGCTCATCGACTCGGCCCCGCCGGCCACCGCGACTGCGGCGTCACCCAGCGTAAGAAGCTGCGCGGCGGACACGATGGCCTGCAGCCCGCTGCCGCACAGCCGGTTCACCGTCATAGCCGGCGTTTCCACCGGAAGGCCGCCGTTGACGGCGGCGACCCGGCTCAGGTACATGTCCCTGACCTCGGTGTGAATCACGTTGCCGAAGACCGCGTGGCCGAAGTCCTCCGGATCCACGCCGGACCGGCGTACCGCCTCGCGGACCACCGTCGCCGCCAGGTCGCACGGCGGGATGTCCTTGAGGCCGCCGCCGTACCTGCCGATGGCCGTCCGGGTGCCCGACAGCACCACGACATCGTTCAGTTCAGTCATATCGTTCCCCTTACTCTTCCAGACCACCGCTGACTGCCCAGGCCTGTCCGTCCCACGGGCAGGCTTGCCCGGAGCCGGCACGCACACTACGTGGATTCAATCCCGATGCTGTGCCGAGTTACCGCTCCTGACAAGAGGACCAACGTCCCCGGCTGCCAACCGTCCGACCCGCCGTGCCTTCCGGCCGGCTAACCCTGCAGGGTCGGGACCTTTGCCCCTTACGCGGAATGGTGCAGCCAAATTAATTTAGCACTCATTGTGCGCAATGCAAATACCGGATTAATTTCCCGGCGGCGTGCGCCTAATGAATGTTGAATCATAAAGCCCGGCCGGCCGGCCGGGCCGGCAATCGTGGGAGGTGCCCATACATGGACTTCGAGCTGACTGACGAGCAAGAACTGATCCGTAACACGGTCCGAGAGTTCGCCGAAGCGGAGCTGGCGCCGGTGGCCGGTGAAGTCGACCGCAACCACCGCTTTCCCGCGGAGGTCATCCCGAAAATGGCGGGACTGGGACTCATGGGAATGCCCTGGCCGGAGAAAGTAGGCGGCGCCGGGGCCGACTTCGTGAGCTACCTCATCGCGCTGGAGGAAGTGGCCCGGGGGTGCGCGACCACCAGCGTCATCATGACCGCGCACACCACGCTGGCCACCTCGCCGATCTTCAAGTTCGGGACCGACGCCCAGAAGGACAAGTACCTCTTTGATATGGCTTCCGGGCGCCGCCTGGGCGCTTTCGCCCTGACCGAGCCCGCCGCCGGGACCGACGCGGCGGCCGGCACCTGCACGGCTATTCTCAAGGGCGACTCCTACGTGCTCAACGGGTCCAAGATTTTCATCTCCAACGCCCCTTACGCCGAGGTGTACATCGTCTTCGCGAAGACCGACCCGGACGCGCCGGGCACCCGCGGGGTGAGCGCCTTCATCGTGGAACGGGACACCCCCGGGTTCACCGTCGGCGAGGCCGAGCACAAACTGGGCATCCGCGGTTCCAGCACGCCACCGCTCTACTTCGCCGACTGCCACATCCCTAGGGACGCGCTGCTGGGCGGGGAGGGCAACGGCTTCAAGATCGCCATGCAGACCCTGGACGGCGGCCGGATCGGTATCGGCGCGCAGGCCCTGGGTATCGCCCAGGCGGCACTCGATGCGTCCATCGCGTACGCGAAGGAGCGGGTGCAGTTCGGCAAGCCGATCGCGAACCTGCAGGCCATCCAGTGGATGATCGCTGACATGGCCACCGAGATCGATGCGGCCCGGCTGCTGGTCTACCGGGCCGGCTCCTGCATCGACAACGGCCGTCCCTACTCCACCGAAGGGGCGATGGCTAAGCTGTTCGCCTCGGAGGCGGCCACCCGGGTCGCGGGCAAGGCCATCCAGATCCACGGCGGATACGGCTACACGGAAAGCTACCCGGTCGAGCGCCACTACCGTGACGCCAAGATCACCGAAATCTACGAGGGAACCTCCGAAGTCCAGCGCATGGTCATCTCGCGAGCCAGCCTGCGGTGACGGCAGCCGGCCGGAAGCGCCGGCGCGGCCATCAATGAAGGACGTGCATTATGTCTGAGCTTGCCTATGCCGACATCAAGGTCGGCGATGAGGCGTCGTTCGCCAAGACGATTACCGAAGCGGACGTCGTGAACTATGCCGGCCTAAGCGGAGATTTCAATCCGGTTCACATCGACGCCGAGTACGCGGCGCAGTCGATGTTCAAGGAACGGATCGCGCACGGCATGCTCGTGGCCGGGCTGATCTCCGCCGTGCTGGGTACCCGCCTGCCCGGCCCCAATTCCATTTACCTGGGGCAGGAGCTCAAATTCACGGCGCCGGTCAAATTCGGCGACACCGTTACGGCCCACACGTCGGTGACGGAGAAACGTGATGACAAAAGGATCATCAAGCTGCGGACCTGGGCGACGAATCAGCACGGCGACACCGTCATCGACGGCAGCGCGGTGGTCAAGAAAATCGGCCGGTAGGCCAGTAGACGGCGCGCGCGGTGCGGCCGGGCCCATCACCGGGTCCCGTCGGCCGCGGCCGGGAGGAACGCTATGAAGATTGTGGTCGCCTACAAATGGACCCGCGACCCTGAGGAAGCCAGGGCCGGTGCGGACGGCACCGTGGACTGGTCCCGGGCCAAGCCGGGCCTCAGCGCGTACGATCCCGTGGCCATCGAGCTGGCGCGCCGTCTGGCCGAGGCGACGGACGCCGAGCTGATCGGCGTGACGGCGGGGGCCGTCGGCGTCGGCGCGGCCATCGCCGCCAAGGCCGCTCTGTCCCGCGGCCTGGATCGCACGGTGATCATCGAGGACGACTCCCTCAAGGGGGCCGGCCGGGCCGAGCTCGCGGCGGTGCTCGCCGGGGCGGTGCGGCACATCGGCGACGTGGACCTGGTCGTCACCGGTGACTCGTCCGTCGATGTGGCCGCCAAGATGGTGCCGACGCTGCTGGCCGGGGAACTCGGCTGGCCTGCGGTGGCGGAGGTCAACGAGCTCACCGGCGAGGCGGGCACGCTGCGGGTGCAGCGCGCCATCCCGGGCGGCGTCCAGGTGCTGGAGATCTCCGGCCCGGCTGTCCTGGCGGCGGCCGCGGATGCCGCGGTGCCGCGCGTACCCGGCATGAAGGACCTCCTCGCGGCGGGCAAGAAGCCGGCCGAGCATCTCGATCTCGCCAGCCTCAACGTGACCGCGAGAAACGCGGTGCTGACGGTGACGAGCACGTCGCGGCCGGAGCGGAAGGCCCGCAAAGGCCAGATCATCGACACGACCGACCCGGCTGCGGCCGCCGTCGAGCTGGTTCAGGCGCTGCACGGCGCCGGGGCCCTGTGATGGCCAGCACCGTGCTGGCCAGCACCGTGGCCGGCACTGTGCTGGCTGGCGGCACGAGAGAAAGGACTCGACAGTGAGCGTGAACGCCTGGATCGTCGTCGGTGATCAGCCGGCGATCGGCAACCTGATCGCGGTCGCGCGCGCCCTCGGCGGGGCAGCGGGCGCCGATGGGCAGGTCGCGGCGGTCGTCGCCGGGCCCCGGCCGGTGGCCGAGACCGTGGCGGCGAGCGGCGTGGACCGGGTGGTCTGGTGCGGCGGACCGGATGACGCGCCCGCCGAAGCCAGCGCCCCGGCGGTCGCCGACGTTGTCGCGGCCGATCCGCCCCGTGTTGTGCTGGGCGGCCGCAACCCCGGCGAGCGGGTGCTGCTCGGGGCCGCCGCCGCCCGGCTGCGGGCTGCGGTACTGACCGGGGCCCTTTCGGTTTCCGCCGACGGCGACGGCGTCGTCGTGGTCAACGCCGTGTTCGGCGACATTTCCGAGGAGACCGTCGCGGTTTCCGGGCCGGTCGCCCTGCTGATGGACGGCGGGTCCATCCCGCCGGCCGCCGACCGCAGTGTGCCCATCGAGGAGGTCACCGCCGCGCCGTTGGCCATTAAGGTGATCGAGACCAAGATGTTCGGCTTCGATGAGGTGGACCTCGGCGCGGCCCCGCGCGTAATCGGCATCGGGCGCGGCCTCAAGGCCAAGGAGGACCTCGCTCTGATCGAGGCGCTCGCCGAGGCCGCCAAGGCCGAGATCGCCTGCTCGCGGCCGGTGGCCGAAGGCCTCAACTGGATGGGCAAGGACCGCTACATCGGGAGTTCCGGCGCGCACATCACCCCCCAGCTCTACCTGGCCATCGGGATCTCCGGCCAGCTGCAGCACATGGTGGGCGTCGTGGGGGCGGAGACGATCGTGGCGATCAATTCCGACCCGAACGCCGCCGTGTTCGCCCAGGCTGACTACGGTCTCGTCGGCGATCTCTATCAGCTGGTGCCGGCGATCACCAGCGCGCTGAAGTGACGGTGCGGCATGCCAGAAACGGCTGAACCTGACTTCGACGTCATCGTGGTCGGCGCGGGTGTCGCTGGCTGCGTCACCGCCTACCAGCTCGCCCGGCAGGAGCGTTCGGTCCTGCTCATCGAGCGTGGCGAGGCCCCCGGCTCTAAGAACCTGTCCGGCGGGGTGCTGTACTCCCGGGGTATGCAGGAGGTCTTTCCCGATTTCCTGGCCGAGGCCCCGGTGGAGCGCCGGGTCACCCGCAACTGCGTCACCTTCCTCAACGCCGGGAGCTCCGTCGGGATCGATTACCAGGACACCCGGCTGGCCGATCCGGTCAACGCGGTCACCGTGCTGCGGGCTAAGCTCGACGCCTGGCTGGCCGACAAATGCGAGGAGGCCGGCGTGGTCGTCATGTCCGGCGTGCGCGTGGACCGGGTGCTGACCGAGGACGCGCCGGCCGGGGCCGCGACCCCGGCCGCCAACGGCGCCGCCGGGAAGCGGGTCGTCGGCGTGCAGGCCGGTGACGACGAGTTGCGGGCCCGGGTGGTCGTCGCCGCGGACGGCGTGAACTCCTTCCTCGCCAAGGACGCCGGGCTCCGGCACCAGGACCCGCCGAACCACCTGGCGGTCGGCGTGAAATCCGTGGTCTCGCTGCCCCGGGAGACGATCGAAGCCCGCTTCAACCTGACCGGCGACGAGGGCGCGGCGCTCGCTGTCGTCGGCGACTGCACCGAGGGGGTGGGCGGCGGCGGCTTCCTCTACACGAACACCGACTCCCTGTCCGTCGGCATCGTCGTGCGCCTGGACGACCTGACCGCCAAGAAGAAGGTCGTCACCGACATCTTCGATCACTTCCTGCAGCACCGGTACATCGCCCCGTACCTGGAGGGCGGCGAGCTGGCCGAGTACGGCTGCCACCTGGTTGCCGAGGGCGGTATGAAGATGATCGGCGAGATCATCATGGACGGGATGGTCGTCGTCGGCGACGCGGCTGGGCTCACCCTCAACACCGGCCTGACCGTGCGTGGCATGGACCTCGCGGTCGCCTCGGCGGTGGCCGCCGCCGACGGCATCGGTGCCGCCCTGGACAAGGACGACACCTCGAAGGCGGCCCTGGCCGGCTACCGGGAGAAGTTCTTCGCGTCTTACGCGGGCCAGGACATGAAGACCTACGCGAAGGCACCCGCCTTCCTCGAGCACGAGCGCATGTATAAGGAATACGGCGAGCTGCTGGCCAACGTCCTGTACGGGGCCTTCAGCCTCGACACCCGGCCCCGCCGGCATCTGCTGAGCGTCGCACGGCGGGCGCTGGCCCATTCGCCCCTGAAGACGAGGCAACTGATCAGCGACGGCATCGCAGGAGCGCGTTCACTATGAAACCTCTGTCCGTCCCCGAGCGCCTGGCGAAGAACCGGTTCAACCTCGATGAGGAGGAGTCCCACATCGAGGTCAACCAGGAGATCGCCAAGGCCACCGGCACCGGCCGGGCCCTGGTCGCCTGCTGCCCGGCGCACGTCTACTCCGAGGAATCCGACGGGACCATCTCCGTGGAGTACGCGGCCTGCCTCGAGTGCGGTACCTGCCTGGCGATCGCCGCACCCGGCGCGCTCACCTGGCACTATCCCCGCGGCGGGTTCGGCGTCCAGTTCCGCGAGGGTTAGTTCTTTTTCATCTGGACAAGCCTGACCGGGAGTAACCCTCCCGGTCAGGCTTGTCCGGCGGTCAGGCTGACCCGGCGGTCAGGCTCACCCGGGCGGTCAGGCTTATCCGGGCTCCCGCGGCCAACTGAACGTCCGGCCCACAGCCGTTAAATAGATGTCCGGCCGCCAGCCTGGGGACCGGCACATGATGCGGCCCGGCACCAGGCCTCCCCGGTGCCGGGCCGCATCTCCTGCCTCGCGCTACCGCTCCAGGATGTACGTCCCGGGCGCGGGGTCCAGCGGCGGGTACTTCGCGGTGCCCAGTGTCTTCGGGGCTTGCTTCGTCCCACCGCTGCGGCTTTCCAGCCAGGCGGTGTAGTCAGGCCACCAGCTGCCCTGCCGCGTCTCGGCCTTGGCCAGCCAGTCGCGGTGGTCCGGCGGGTGGCCGTCGCCGACCCGGTAGGTGGCCTTGGGGTTCGTCGGCGGGTTGACCATGGCGGCGATGTGGCCGCTGTTGGAGAGTACGAACTTGATGTTGCCGCGCAGCAGCTGGGTGGCGCGGTAAGCCGACGGCCACGGCGAGATGTGGTCGTCTATGCCGGCCACCACGTAGGTGTCCACGTCGATCTTGGACAGGTCGACGGGGGAGCCGAGCATGCTGACTTCGCCCGGCTTGGTCAGCGCGTTGGCCATTGCGATCTCGATGAAATCACGGTGCAGCGCGGCGGGCATCCGGGTGGTGTCGGCGTTCCAGTACAGGATGTCGAACGGCGGCGGGCTCTTCCCCTCCAGGTAGTTGTTGACCCAGTAGCTCCAGATCAGGTCGTCGGGCCGGAGCCAGGCGAATACCTCGGCGAGCGTTTTCCCGTCCATGTAGCCGCGGACGCGGGAGGCGAGCATGGACCCCGCGGCCGTGCCCTTGTCCATCAGCGAGACGGTCGTGCCCGCCTCCGTCATGTCAAGCAGTGTCACGCCCAGACCCAGGCTGGACAGCTGATCCAGCTGGCCGGTAGCGCTCAGGTGCGTGCTGACCATCGAGGTCATGATGCCGCCGGCGCACAGCCCGATCACGTTGAGCTTGGGAGTTTTGGTGATCTCCCGGGTGATCCGCATCGCGTCCACGATGGCCTCGCCGTAGGTGTTCTTATCCCAGTGCCGGGCGCGCCCGTCCGGGTTGCGCCAGGAGATCACGAACGTCTGGTGCCCCTGCGAGATGAAGAACTCGAGCATGCTGCGGCCGGGGGCGAGGTCGGTGATGTAGTACTTGTTGATCATCGGCGGGACCATGAGCAGCGGGAACTGGTGCACGGTCGGCGTGGTCGGCTTGTACTGGATGAGTTCGAAGACGTCCGTGCGCAGCACCACCGAACCCGGTGTCACCGCCAGATCCTGGCCAATGGTGAACGCGTCCGGCTTGACCATGGTCGGGATGTGCGGAGTTGAGGCCATGTCCGAGGTGAAGGCGCGCAGGCCGCGCAGCAGGCTCAGGCCGCCGCTGTCGATGAACGCCTTCCAGGCGGCCGGGTTGAGCGCTGGGTTGTTGCTGGGCGCGGACGCAGCGATGAAGTTGGTCAGCAGGAACTGCAGGCGCGTGTTGTCCCGCCAGTCCAGGTCGGCGTCTGCGAGCAGGTCCTGGGCCGTTCCGCCGAGGGCCAGGTACATCTGAAGCGTCCGCTTGAGCAGCGGATTTCCCGTCCACGCCGGGTCGGCGAACCGGCGATCCCGGCGCGGCGGGGCGATCTCCGAGCTGCCGAGGGCGATGCTGGTCATGTCCGCGGTCAGTTTGACGGCCTGGCGGGCCACCGTCCCCGGCTGGGACGCCAGCCGGATCGCCCAGCGCGCCAGGCTGGCGTCCGGCTGGAACCGGCGTACCGGCCCGGCCGTGGCGCCAGCCAGCAGGGAGTCCAGCGAGCCGGCGGTTGAGTCGGCCTGTTCGGCGTCCGGCGCGGCGGACGCCCGGTCGGTGTCCGGCGCGGCGGACGCCCGGCCGGTGTCCGGCGCGGCGGACGCGTCCTTGGTCTGCCCGTTGTTCTTGGCCTGGTCGGTCGACGGTTCCGCCGCCATTATGATCACGTCCTTCTCGTCGCCGGAACAGCCAACACTGCTCTGCCGCCGGAGTAGCTATCACTACTCCCTTGAGCGGACCACGGCGGCGCGGATCACCGCAGGGCCGACGGGCCTGACACCAGCGGGACGTTTGTCCCCTGGACGCCAGAACCCGGCCGCGTCATCCGGGGCGCGAGCTTTCCGCCGATCTCTTCCGCTGCCCCCTCCGCCCAGGCCGGCCTGGGCGGAGACGCGACCCCTATCCGCTCGCTCCATCCGATTCTTCCCGTCAATTTCTTCTCGTCAACCCCCGTCTTGTCGTCAAATCCGGGCTGACGATCTTGGTACGTGGTTCTGAAGCCAGTTCATGGCTTCTTCACGGCTTTCGTAGATGTGCGGGGCGAGGTCCCGGTGGTGCAGCTGCCTGGTGAGCTTGAGCCGCATGAAGGAGCTGGTGGTGTACCGGGTCACGGTGGCGTAGTAGCGCTCGGCCAGGCCGCGGACCCCGGCGGTGTAGGCGTCGGTCAGGGCCGGGTCCAGGTAGAAGTTGTCGTAGTTGACGACCATCTGCACTTTCTTGCCGATGGCGGCCAGGCGCTGGCTGATCTCGGTCCCGATCGCTTCGACGTCGTCTTCGGTGACCAGGGACACGCCTTCCATGTTGAGGAAGAACATGTTCCGTTCGGCGTCGTAGGCGAACCGGGCCTCGAGTGGCATGGTCAGCAGGTCGTCCTTCAGGCCCATCGGCCCGGTGCCGAAGATCCGTGCGTCCATCAGCTTCGGCTCGCCGTGGATGATGGGCTCGAATCCGATGTGGGCCAGGATGTCCTTTTCCAGATCCGCTCCGGGGGCGATCTCGGTGAGTTCCAGGCCGTCGGGGGTGAGCTGGAAGACGCACCGCTCGGTCACGTAGAGCACCGGCTGGGCGGCGGCGGCCGCGTGCTGGCCGCTGAAGGTCCGCTGCTCTACCGCGGCGAGAAATTTGGGTGCCACGGCACCGCCGGCGATGACCAGCCGGCCGTCCTGCACCGGGCAGCGGCCCGGCACGACGAAGGTCCCGGCGAACACCAGCCGTTTGGCGTTCTGGCTGATGTTGATGAATCCCCCCGAGCCCGCCAGCTTCGCGCCGAACCGGCTGACGTTGACGTGGCCCAGCCGGTCCGCCTGGGCCATGCCCAGGACCGCGATGTCGAGACCGCCGCCGTCATAGAAGTCGAACTGGGACGGCTGATCGAGGATGGCTTGCGCGTTCACCGCCGAGCCGAAATCCAGCCCGCCGGCCGGCATGCCGCCCATCGCGCCGGGTTCGGCGGTCAGCGTGAGGTAGTCCAGGATGTGCTCTTCGGCCGCCACATTGGCGACGCCTTCCGGTATGCCGATACCGAGATTCACCACGCTGCCGGGCTGGAGTTCCATCGCCGCCCGGCGGGCGATGACCTTCCGTTCGGTCAGCTCCAGTGGCGGGACCGAGTTGCGGACCCGCCGCAGTTCCCCGCTCAGCGCCGCGGAGTACGGCGTGCCGAAGGTCTGCCAGTGATGCTCAGGCTCCGAAACGACGACACAGTCGACCAGAATGCCGGGGATCTTCACCTCGCGCGGGCTCAGGCTGCCGTTTTCGGCAACCCGTTCCACCTGGACGATGACCAGGCCGTTGGCATTGTGCACCGCGGTGGCCACGGCGAGCGCCTCCATGGTCAGCGCCTCACGCTCCATGGTGACGTTCCCGCCGGGATCGGCGCTGGTGCCGCGCAGGAACGCCACATCGAGCGGCAGCGCCTTGTAGAACAGGTACTCCGTGCCACCGAGGGTGATCAGCTCGACGCGGTCCTCGGTCGTCCGCTCGTTGATCTTCCCGCCGCCCTGCCGCGGGTCAACGAAAGTATCCAGCCCCACCCGGGTCAGCAGGCCGGGCTTGCCGGCGGCGGTGTCCCGGAACAGCTGCGAGATCACGCCCTGCGGCAGATTGTGCGCCTCAATATCGTTGTTCACCGCCATCTTCCCCAGCTCTGGCGCCATGCCCCAATGACCACCCACGGCCCGCTTCAGCAGGCCCTGATGGGCCAGCCGGTCCAGCCCCCGGCCGAGCCGGTTCCCGGCGGCCGCAGTGAACACCAGCCCGAGGTCGCGGGGAGCACCCGTCAGCAGGAACCGCTGCTCCAGCGCCAGCGTCAGTTCCTCGGCGAAGCACTGCCCCATAAACCCTTCGACCACGATCGAGTCGCCGTCATGGATGAGCCGTACCGCCTCGACGGCGGTGACGATCTTGTCCCGCACCGAACGGCCGGACAAGGATTCCGCGGGGATACGCATTGATGCTCCTCCTAAGCGAATCCGGGCGGACCCTCTTGCCGTGGCGGTCAGCTGAACGCCGACGCTCCGTGATGTCCCGGCCAACGATGAGGGCCTGGATCGTTTTGGGTGCCTCGAATGCCTGTATGGACTCGATGCCGGCCAGTCGGGGCCAGCTTTCCGGCGGCGGAACTTGCCTTTGCGCGGCCCCGAGCCTCCCCAGCAGCCGCTTGAGGTGGCGGCTGTTCATCAGCCTGGCGGCGGCCGACAGGGTTGCGTCCGGGTGGATCGTGATGGCCGGTGAAGTCATCAGCTCACCCGCCGTCAGACCCAGGTGCCTCTTATCGCCGGCGTGCCGGTGGAGGCGGCCGCCCGGTTCGAGCTGGGCGTGCCGCGCGCGCTTGTCCAGCACGCTGAGCAGGTCGGCCTCGGACACCCCCGGCGACATGGCGGCCCAAGATCAATACCAGCACGGCGCTGATCTTGTGCTTGGCTATCCGGGCGGCGATCTCCTTGTAGGGGGTCATCTTGTCGACAGTCACCACGGAGGTCGTCATGACGTCCCTGACCCGGTGGTGCGATCGGCCGTGGTGCTGCTTCTCCCTGCCGTGGGCATGCGGACTGGCGGTCGAAGAGGCGGATGTAGCCGCCCGCTCCGTTGACTGCTCCGACGCGGGGTCCACGCCCATGGCCCTGCCGGTGGGGGACCCGTAGGATGCAGCCTCGAACTGGCGAAGCATAGCGTCACGGTGCATATCGCTGCGTGTCATGTCCCTCTCCCCTCTCTTCTCTCGTGGTGCGGCCGAGCCGGTCGAGCAGATCGGTGTACTGGTCCCACAACGGGTTGGGCAGGTGGTCGCCGAAGGTGCGCAGGTGCTCGAAGATGAGCGCGGCCTCCCCCTTCCATGTTTCGGCGTCGACGGAGAGCAGGAGGTTGAGGTCATCCTCATCGATGTCCAGTCCATCGGTATCGAGGGCATCCCGTGTCGGGATCCTGCCGATCGGGGTGACGGCCGCCTGGGCGTCGCCGCAGACCCGTTCGATGACCCACTTCAGGACACGGCTGTTCTCGCCGAAGCCGGGCCAGACGAACTTGCCGGCCGCGTTCTTGCGGAACCAGTTGACGAAGTAGATGCGCGGCAGTTTGGCGGCATCGGCGGAACGGCCGATATCTAGCCAGTGCGCGAAGTAGTCGCCCATGTTGTACCCGCAGAACGGCAGCATCGCGAACGGGTCACGGCGCAGTTCCCCGACCTTGCCCTCGGCGGCCGCGGTCTTCTCCGAGGCGATGTTGGCGCCAAGAAACACGCCGTGCGCCCAGTCGAAGGACTCGATCACCAGCGGCACGGTGCTGGCGCGACGGCCGCCGAACAGGATCGCCGAGATCGGCACGCCCGCGGGATCGTCCCACTCCGGCGCGATGATCGGGCACTGACTGGCCGGGGTGGTGAACCGGGAGTTGGGGTGGGCGGTGAGTTCCGGCGAGCCGGGCGTCCAGTCGCGGCCCTTCCAGTCGGTCAGGTGCGCGGGCGGCTCGCCGGTCAGGCCCTCCCACCACACGTCGCCGTCGTCGGTCAGCGCGACGTTGGTGAAGATGCTGTTGCCCCACAGGGTCGCGATCGCGTTGGCGTTCGTGACTTCACTGGTTCCGGGCGCGACGCCGAAGAAGCCGGCCTCGGGGTTGATCGCGTGCAGTCGGCCGTCCTCGCCGAACCGCATCCAGGCGATGTCGTCGCCGACGGTCTCGACCTTCCAGCCGGGGATGGTCGGCTGCAACATGGCCAGGTTGGTCTTGCCGCACGCGGACGGGAAGGCCGCCGCGATGTACTTCGCCTCGCCATCGGGCGGGGTGAGCTTGAGGATGAGCATGTGCTCGGCCAGCCAGCCCTCATCCCGTGCCATCACCGAGGCGATCCGCAGCGCGTAGCACTTCTTGCCGAGCAACGCGTTCCCGCCGTAGCCGGAACCGTAGGACCAGATCTCCCTGGTCTCGGGGAAGTGGGAGATGTACTTGGTCTGGTTGCACGGCCACGGCACATCCGCCTGGCCCGGCTGCAGCGGGGCACCGACCGAGTGCACGGCGCGGACGAACGAGCCGCGTTCCTCGATAAGCCGCAGCGCGGGCGCCCCCATCCTCGTCATGATCCGCATCGACACGACCACGTAGGCCGAGTCGGTGATCTCCACGCCGAGCTGGGAGAGGTCGCTGTCCAGCGGCCCCATGCAGAACGGGACCACATACATGGTGCGGCCCCGCATGCAGCCATTGAAAAGATCAGCGAAAGTCTTCCGCATCTCGTCCGGGGCGATCCAGTTGTTCGTAGGCCCGGCGTCCTCTTGCTCTTCCGAGCAGATGAAGGTCCTGTCCTCGACGCGCGCAACGTCGCTCGGATCGGAGGCGCAATGGAAGCTGTTCGGCAGGATCTCCGGGTCGAGCCTGGTGAATGTGCCCTGCTCGACCAGAAGATTGGTCAGGCGCTCCCATTCAGGGTACGAGCCGTCGCACCATTCGATGTGATCAGGCTTGGTCAACTCCGCAATCTCGTCCACCCACCTGGCCAGCTGGATATCACTTGTCGGGGCCCGGTCAGCCACGAGAATCGGCCTAGTCATGGTATGCCTCCTTGTGCTCGATGGAATTATCACGAAGATCAACAATCGTGCATTTAAAACCAAGAACGCATGTCGTCGAAACTCCCGCCAGATCTACGGCCCGCGCAGGGCCAAAGGTCCCGTTAGTGCGGGCTACGAGTCATACGCATCTGCTCGTATCGAAATCCCTGGTCAATATTCACGCCCGGATCCGAAACATGCTCGCAACATATCTGTAATGTCATTCGGTGAATTGCAGGTCACGTCCCGGACGGGTGGTCTATGAGATAGCCACCTCGTGATCAATTTCTGTTCAGTGCCAATAGCCTCAATTGTCATACCGCTCCCGTTAGTTTCAAGGCCGGCGGCTGCCGCCGCTGGGGACGACGCAACCGTGACGCGTGCACGCGGCACAATGAGCCAGGCCACGCCGGGCGCTGGAGCAGCGGCCGG